>Ga0255057_10001207_pt1 | contig 14706 bp, 9 predicted proteins | sample Cases_109_6_MG_FD_189022 | JGI IMG/M metagenome (GOLD analysis project Ga0255057, IMG submission 189022) | Seawater microbial communities from Amundsen Gulf, Northwest Territories, Canada - Cases_109_6 | ecosystem: Environmental > Aquatic > Marine > Gulf | place: Canada: Northwest Territories... | reverse complement strand
CAATCTGCTCCAGGTAGTACACCGCGGACCTTGCCTCGTCCAGTGGCGTCGGCTTCGCCACCCTGAGTTCATCGGTTTGCCACATGAGTTCTATCGTCTCTGCCAGGTGATGATCGATGATGGAGATCTGTGACCGATTGGCTCTGGGGTCGGAACGCCTCTCCAGCAACTCCGCCAACGAGGCGAGTTTGGTGAGCATCGATCGCCGGGCCGCCTCGGTCGGGTGGGCCGTGAACACTGGCCGCACTTCCAGCCGACGCACGATCGGGCCAATCTCGTCGAGCGGCATCCCCGCCTCCAGCACCCGATCGATCGTGGATTCCAGCCAGCCGGCGGTCTGGCGTGATCGCGCCGTGAGCACGTCCACTCGATGGACCTGCTCGGCGACGTTGGCAAGATGGAAGAAGGTAGAGAAGGCCCGCGTGAGAAGAATGATCGTTTCCAGGTCCTGGGCGGAAAGCAGCGATTCGAGTTGGCGCGCCTTGGCCTCGTCGGGTCGATCTCGCAGGGTCTTGGTCAGGGCTCGTACCTGTTCGACGAGGTCGAGCAACTCGGGACCTACCTGGCGAACCAGGGTCTGACCGAGCAGGTCCCCTAGAAGCCGGATGTCGGCACGAAGCGCGGCACTGTCATCGAGCAGGTCGACTGGGTCGGATATCACGGCGGCGAGCGTACCCCCGAACGTTTCGCTCCCCTCCGGAAACGAGCCGATCGACGTCACCCGTCCGGAGCGGCCGTCCGCCGAGCGAGGTGCCATCGGAGCCATCCTCCCGTTGCCCAAAGACCCAGGAAAGGTGAAATCCCCAGGAATCTCCGCCGAAGCTTCGACCCCTAGGGATTTCGTGTCCCCCTGCTGAACTGCACCTTGCGATGCATCCCCTCAGGGGGCGACCGAGGCGACATTGCTGCCGCTCCGATCACTGTCCGCCTTTCCAACCCCGAAGGGCGAGTCCGGCTTCCAGTCGTGGCCCCGTGGCGCCGAAGTGAGCCCGAAGACCCTCTCCGGCGACCCCCTTGCGGGAGTTCTCCCCGGGGCCGCCTCCCCGTCCCCTTGCGGTTCCGAGGAGGAATACCGGCAACGTAGGCCTCGCGGCCTTGGCCCGTCAAGCAGAATCGCTGGCGAGATTTCGCGCCCCAAATCGAGTTTTCGCGATCGGTGGTGGTGGGCACACGTGAGGACGATACGATCCCCGATCGTGAACTCTTCTCTGCTGACCGGTCGTTTCATTATCGCGTGGCTGGTGAGCCTGTTCAGCGGCCTGGCCTTCTTCTTGTTCGTGCACTTCCCGCGCTACATCGAAGACCTTGGCGGCTCTGAGGTCGAGATCGGACTGATCGTGGCGACAACCGCGTTGGCTGCCATCGCGATTCGCCCCCAGATCGGCAAGGAGATGGATCGCCGAGGACGGCGACCCATCATCTTGACCGGGAGCGCCATCAACATCTTCGTTCTCCTTCTCTACCTGACCATCAACTCGCTGAGCCCCTGGCTCTACGTCGTAAGGATCATCCACGGCTTCGCCGAGGCCATGCTCTTCGCATCGATTTTCACTTACGCCGCCGACATCCTCCCGGAAGAGAATCGGACCCAGGGATTGGCGCTGTTCGGAATCTCCGGGATGCTCCCGATCGCACTCGGAGGTCTGCTGGGCGATTTCATCCTCGCCAACTGGAACTTCCAGGCGCTCTTTATGACATCCGTCGGATTTGCGGTTGTGACGTTTTCACTCTCGCTCCTCCTGCCCGAGGTGATCGAACCTGCCGGCCGGGATGGGGGCACCTCGTTCCTGGCCCCGCTGCGACAACGAGACCTGTTGCCGGTGTGGTGGATCACCATCGTCTTCTCCCTGGCGCTCGCCGCCTATTTCACATTCCTACGAACGTTCGTCGATGAGAGAGGCATCGGCACCGTCGGCGGGTTCTTCGCCGCCTACTCGGCCACAGCCATCATCCTGCGGCTGACGACGGGTTGGCTCCCCGATCGCATCGGCGCCAAGAAGGTGCTCTATCCGGCCCTGGTGCTCTTTGCCGCCGGTTTTGCCGTGCTGGCCGGCGCCGACTCAAACGGATTGGTGTTGGTAGCGGGAGTCCTGTGTGGGGCCGGCCACGGCTACGCCTTTCCGATCATGTATGCGCTCGCCTTTGGTCGAGCGGAACTCAAGAACCGGGGTTCTGCCTCTGCGATCTTCACTGGGTTGTTCGACGTCGGGGCCCTGGTCGGAGGTCCCACGTTCGGGTGGCTCATCGCCGCCTTCTCATACGAGACCATGTTTCTGACCGCCGCCGCGTGGATTCTCATCGGTGGTGCAGTGTTTGCGGTGTGGGAGGGGGATCTGGGGATAGGGAGACGGCAGATGGCGGATCGCACATAGCTTGCAGCCAGACATCAGACATCAGACATCAGCATTTCTTTCTGAGATCTGAAGTCTGAGACCTGAAGTCTGCAGGCCGCAGGCTGCTCCGAACTACACACGTGTCACTCACCTGTCGTATAGTCCGAATCATGGGACTCGAGACACTCTCCCCCAGCAGAGCAGGCGACTTCAAGCACTGTCCGCAACTCTTCAAATTCCGAGCGATCGACCGCCTCCCTGAACCAACCACCGTGTATCAGGCTCGAGGCACGACCGCCCACCTCGCCTTGCAGCGCCTGTTCGACCTGCCGGCAGAACAACGAAACCCGGAGGTCCTCTACGACCTCTTCCGCCAAGCCTGGGCGGAGTTGCGAACCGATGATGAGTTCGAGGGCCTGTTCGAGTCCGTCGAGGATGAGCGCTCCTGGGGCATCGAGAGTTTGGAGCTACTGGCCAACTACTTCTCGATCGAGGATCCAACATCGTTCGATCCGATCGACCGGGAACTCGACATGCTGGAGGACCTGGACGGGATAACAATCAGAGGGATCCTCGATCGGATGGAAGAGACACCCGACGGGCGGCTCGTCATCACCGACTACAAGACCGGCAAGGCCCCGCCCGAGCGTTACGCGATTCCGGCCTTCTTCGCTCTCAAGATCTACGCGTTGCTGATCCGTCGCCGCACCGGGAAGACGCCGGACGCGATCAAGCTGATGTACCTCAACGGCCCGACGGTTTACGAGATCTCGGTCACGGATGCTCAGCTCGACGCCATGGACCGGCAACTGCGCGCCCTGTGGACGGCCATCGATCGCGCCATCGACCGAGACCTCTTCCCGACCCGAGTGGGGAAGCTGTGCGATTGGTGCTCTTTCCAGGAGATCTGCCCGGCGTTTGCCGAGGCCCGCGAGACCCAGACGGTGAGCGTCGCCTAGCGATCTACGGGAATACTCCGCGGGCCAACTTGGCGTCCGCCACCCGCTTGATCCCCTTCATCAGTGCTGCGGTACGCATATCCGTCTTCTCACGGATCGACACCGACAGGACCTCACTGAATGCGCGGTTCATGATTTCGCGCAGTCGGCCGACGATCTCTGTTTCCGACCAGAAGTAGTTCTGCAGATCCTGCACCCACTCGAAATACGAGACCGTAACCCCGCCCGCATTTGCGAGAACATCGGGGACAACGAGTACACCTTTGTCGTTGAGAACCGGATCGGCATCGCTCATAGTCGGTCCGTTGGCTCCCTCGAGCATCACCTTGGCGGTCACCCTCTCGGCAACCTCGGAAGTGATGACTCCCCCGATCGCAGCCGGGATGAGCACGTCGCAGTCGAGCCTGAACAGTTCGTCATTGGTGATGACGTCGCCACCGGCAAATCCCTCCAGCACCCGGTTGTTCTCCACATATTCCATGGCTGCTGCGACGTCGATCCCGTTGCCATCGTGAATGCCTCCGGTGTGATCGGAGATCCCGACCACCTTGCAGCCCAGTTCGGATGCGGCCAGGGCGGCAAACTTGCCGACGTTGCCGAACCCCTGGATCACGACCCGAGCGCCATCCACCTCGAGGCCGCGTTGGTCTGCAGCTAGGGGAAGAAGGCTGATCAGACCCCTGCCGGTGGCCTCGCGTCGAGCCACCGAGCCCCCCAGCGCCGGAGGCTTCCCGGTGACGACCGCCGGTTCCGAATGTCCGACGTGTTGGCTGTAGGTATCCATTATCCAGGCCATGACCTGCTCATCGGTCCCCATGTCGGGAGCCGGGATGTCCTTGTTGGGGCCGATGAAGTTGATGATCTCCGTCGTGTAACGACGGGTCACCCTTTGCTTCTCAGCACGCGACAGTTTCAACGGGTCGACCCGTACCCCACCCTTGGCACCGCCGAACGGCAGACCGACGATGGAGCACTTCCAGGTCATGAGCATGGCAAGCGCGGCAACCTCTCCCAGGTTGACGTCGGGAGCAAACCTGATGCCGCCCTTGGTCGGGCCCATTGTGAGCACGTGCTGAACCCGATAGCCGAACAGGCTGTCCACCTCTGAGTAGTCGTCGTGGCGATACGGAAACGTGACGACCATCGCCCGCTGTGGAACCCGGAGCCGCTCGGCGACGTTTTCGTCGAGCCCCATCCGTTCGGCGACACGATTGAACGTGGAAACAGCCTCGGTGTAGAGCGGTGAGTCCAACTCCCGCGCAACATCGCTGAGAATCTCGTTGTTCACAGGCCCTCTCTCGCGTTGGCGCCGGTCAATCTAATCCAACCAAGGTACGCCGGTTGCTCTGCCGAGAAGTGTCGGTGCCTTTCGGTAGCGTGGGGCTGTGACCTCTGAAATCCAGGTTGGACCTGAGGACTGGGATGCAGCCGTCGCCGACACCGATGGCCCGCAGTTGGTGGTCGGCGGCCCCGGCGCGGGAAAGACCGAATTCCTGGTACGCCGAGCGCGGCACCTGATTGAAGAGCGCAGGGTCCATCCCGATCAAATCCTCGTGCTGTCGTTCTCTCGCCGCGGCGCCGCCGAGCTCAGGGACCGCATCGGATCGGGCCTTGGTTCGATCAGCAGAATCTCCGCATCGACCTTCCATTCGTTTGCGATGCGGATCATCGAGGCTCACGGCGCCACCGGAGATTGGCACCGGGTACCAACACTCCTCACCGGTCCCGAACAGGTCGATCTGATCAGCGAGGTCCTCTCCACGGAAGACCCGGCCGGCTGGCCCGCGCCCTTCAGATCGATTCTGGGGGACCGCGCCTTCGCCGACGAGGTGGCCGATTTTGCGCTCCGCGCCGCGGAGCGGCTCGAAGACGGGGCCTCGATCGCTGCTCGAGGACGGGCCGACTGGCGAGGGCTCCCCGGGTTCCTGACCCGGTATCGCGCCACCCTGGTCGAGCGAGGTCGAATCGACTACGGGACACTCCAGGCGGAAGCCGTGGCCCTACTCGACGATGCGGACACCAGGGAGCGACTGGCCCAGACGGTTCGCTACGTCTTGGTAGACGAATACCAGGACACGACGGTTGCGCAGGCGGCGCTGGTAAAACGAGTTTCGGTGCACGGCAACATCACGGTGGTCGGCGATCCCTACCAGTCCGTTTACTCGTTCCGCGGGGCCGAACTGTCCAACGTCGCCGACTTTCCAAAGCGATTTGTCGACTCGGAAGGTGAGCCGGCCAGACGACTGGTGCTCACGACGTCGTTCCGAGTCCCCTCCAGCATCCTCGAAGCAGCCGTACGCGTCACCGCAGGCGCCGGGCTTCCCGGAGCGGCTGGACCGATGCACCCCGCCCCGGGCGAGGGATCGGTTGAGACCTACTGCTTCGATCAGCACTCCGACGAAGCCGAGTGGATCTCGTCCGAGATCCAACGCGCCAACCTCCGCGACCGCATTCCGTATCGCCACATCGCGGTGCTGGTTCGCTCCAAACGACGCTTCCTCCCCGAGCTGTCGCGGGCTCTCGAACGGCGGGGCATCCCGCATGAAAGGCCCGATTCTCGACTCGTCGACCACAGCGCGATCCGGCCGATCCTCGATCTCGTCCGGGCCGCCACCCGAACCGAGCCCGAAGCCACCGCCGCTCTGCGAAGAGTCCTGCTGGGCCCGCTGGTGGGCCTCACGCTTGCTGCCGGGCGCGAGACAGAACGCATCGCCGCACGATCGGGCTGGGAGATCGCTCTCACCTCCGCCGGAGTCTCCGATGATGTGGCGGCGCTTCTGCGCGATCCCTCCTGGGCGTTGAACCTTCCGGCCGCCGAAGGCTTCTGGAAGGTTTGGAGCACACTCGATGCCTTCGTGGAGGTGGTCGGGGATCAGACACGCGACGACGATCGCAAGGCACTCGCATCGTTCGCTCAGGCGCTCAACCGCCTCGCCGACCGGGATCCGGATGCTTCCCTCGCCGAATATGCCCGCACCAGCGAAGCCGAGGACTTCGAGGCGACCCCGCTCCTCGAATATCAGGGAGAACGAGATCGGATCACGCTAACGACGCTGCACCAGTCCAAGGGGCTCTCGTTCGACGTCGTCTTCATCGCCGACGCCCGCGAAGGAGTCCTGCCGGATCTGCGAAAACGTGACTCACTGCTTGGAGCTCGGCATCTCTCGCCGTCCCACGGCACCGATGACACCGCCTACGCCAGATTCCGGCTGCAAGAAGAGAAGCGATTGGCATACAGCGCCATGTGCCGCGCCGCCAGACGAGTGGTGTGGACCTGCACCTCCACCGGTCCCGATACCGGAGAGGGAGTCCCGAGCCGCTTCCTTGCTCAGGTGGCCGGCACCGACATGGAAACAGCAGCCCGACCACCGTCTCGATGGTCGGAACCGACCACGCCCGAGGAGGCTGAGGCCTGGCTGAGGCGGCGCATCGGCGACCCGCTGCTGGCGCTTGCCGACCGTCTCGCCGCGCTGCAGGCGATCACCACACCGGCTCGGTGGCGGCCGCGCCATCCCGAATCCTTCGCCGGCATCCTCGACCGGGGTCCGGACTCCGGCCTCGTCGAGGATGATCCAACGCTGTCGGCAAGCCAGGCGGACGCATACCTGCGCTGCCCGCGTCGGTATGCGTTCGAACGCCGACTCCGCGTCGATGGTGGGGGCTCCGCCTACCAGGAGCTGGGGTCGGTGATCCATTCGGCACTGGAACAGGCGGAACGGACCGCCGCCGAACGTGGGGAGGAACGTGCCACTGCAGAAGACGCCCTGACGGCACTCGACTCCGAATTCGAACCTGAAGCCTTCGGATCGGGGGCCTGGGCCGAAGCTTGGAGGATGCGAGCGGCCCGAATCATCGAGCGGCTATACGACTTGTGGCCCGGAGAAGGCCCCGCCGCCGGCCTCGAGCAGAAGATCGATTTCGAACACGTCGGGGTGCGGTGGACGGGCCGGATCGACCGAGTCGAACGTCGCGGCGACGCTCTTCACATCATCGACTACAAGACCGGATCGGGCCACCCCACCATCGAGGAAGCGGCCGTGTCCGTACAACTCGGACTGTATGTCCTGGGCCTGCGCGCGGCGTCTGACTCCCCGGTTCTGGGAGGCGAGTACTGGTATCCCGCGGTCGGAATGAACCGCGGACGTAGATCGATCCTCACCCGATCGTTCGACATCGATCGTCTCGACGAGGTGGAAGCGGCTCTGCACGACGCCGCAGCCGGCATCAAGCACGAGCTGTGGACAGCCACTCCCGGGAGCCAATGCGAACGGTGTCCGGTTCGGCTCGTTTGCACAGAATGGCCACAAGGACAGGAGGCGTTCCTTCCGTGAAGCCGACGCCTCAACAACGCGCCATCATCGATTTTCCGCTGGAACCGTTGCGGGTCACCGCCGGCGCCGGTACCGGAAAGACCACCACCATGGGCTGGCGGCTGGCGCAGAAGGTTCGCTCCGGAGAGATCGAGCCGGAACGAACTCTGGGCATCACGTTCACCAACAAGGCCGCCAAGGAGTTGGCGGAGAGCGTCCGAAGCCACCTCGGCGACGCGGCGGCCGAGAGGCCCGACGTGGAGGTGACCACCTATCACGGCTTTGCCTACGGTCTGGTTCGGGAATTTGGACCGCTGATCGGGATGCCACGCTCGGTCCGGATCGTGACCCCCGGCTACGTCCGACAGCTGCTCCGAGACGCCATGGGAGCCGAACCTCGTCTGCATCTCGACCTCACCCAAGCAGGGCACGTCGTCGACCGACTCCTGTCACTCTCGTCGACCCTGGGGGATCATCTGAGAGGCCCGTCCGATCTGATCGGAGCCGGCATCGAGCAGCTACAACCCGCCCGGCGCGAGATCAGCAAGGTCCTCGAGGGATTCGAGCGGCGCAAACACGATCTAGGGGTGGTCGACTTCGCCGACCTCGTAACCGCCGCCCACTCCATCGTGACCGCCCACGGGCACATCGCCGACCGCATCCGTGACCGGTATGACCTCGTCCTCCTCGACGAGTATCAGGACACCAACCCCGGGCAGCGGATGTTGTTGCTGGCGATCTTCGGCCAGGGGTTTCCGGTAACGGCCGTCGGTGACAGCGATCAGACAATCTACGAATGGCGGGGCGCTTCCCCAGAGAATTTCGAACGATTCCCCGAGCACTTCCCCGCGGCAGACGGCTCACCGGCCGTGTCTTTGGAGCTGGCCACGTCCTGGAGGTCCGCCGACCAGATAGTGGAGGTCGCCAACGCCGTCAGATCCCAGATCTCCATCCCGGGGCCGCTGCCTGCCCTCCTGGCGCGCCGGGATGCACCGCCGGGAACAATCCGGACCCATTGGCTGCACTCGTCGGTGTCCGAGGCGGCCTGGATCGCCAACGAGGTCATTCGGATCCATACCGAGGATCAAACACCGTGGCGCGACATCGCACTCCTGTTTCGTAAGCACCGCCAGATGGCCACCATCCGCGACGCTTTGGTCCGAGCCGGGATTCCGGTCGAAGTGGCATCGATGGGGGGGCTGCTCGAGGTACCCGAGGTCACAGACCTCCATGCATGGCTCAGAATCATCGGCCGACCCGACGACGCGCCCGCTTTGATGCGAGTGCTGCTCGGCAGTCGGTACCGACTCGGCATGGGCGACCTGATGCCCCTCGCCGCCTGGGTGGGCAAGCAGCGACTGGGCGCATCCGATGAAGCCTCCATCGGGTGGGCCCTGCTCGAAGCCGTCGACTCGATCGAGGAGGTCGAGGGACTCCAGCCGGCGGCCGAGCAGCGCCTGAAGTCGTTTCGCTCGGTCTACCGCGAGCTCCTGGCGGCCGCTCAAGGTGTGAGTCTGGTCGAGCTGTGCAGGCGAGTATTGGACCGCACCGGAGCATGGCCTGAGATCGAGGCCCTGCCCGACGCCGCTCGAATGTCGGCCCGTCTCAACACCCATCGCTTCCTCGACCTCGCCGAGGATTGGAGCCCGCTCGAGGGTGGACCATCGCTGGCGGCCTTTCTCGACCACCTGGACGTGCTGGCCGACGATTCGGCCGGAGCCGAACTCGACACGGCTCGGATCTCGGGCGAGAACGCGGTCGCCATGCTCACCGTGCACCGGGCCAAGGGCCTGGAGTGGCCGAACGTATTCCTCCCGGCACTCACCAAGGACACCTTCCCTTCCCGGGTGGTTCGATTCGAAGACCCATTGACCGATGCGCAGGTCCTCCCGCACGAGCTCAGACTCGACCAAGGCTCGCTCCCGGATCTCAGCGGCGACGAGAAGCAGCGACGCGACGCGCTACGCGCGGCCCACGAAGACAGCGAGTGGCGAGCGGCGTACGTAGCCGTAACGCGGGCTGCCGACACGCTCACCGCTTCCGGTGCCTGGTGGTACACCGACGGTTCGTCGCGCTCCCCGAGCCGGCTATTCGAGATTATCGACGCCCTCGGTGAAGCAGCACCCGGCAGAGTCACCGACGCCGGCGAGCCGCCCGAATCTCTCCGGGTCCGGGTCGATTCGGATCCTTCCCCCGACCCACACTTCACCGCCGGGCACGTCGCCGCGCTGCGCCAGGCCATCACCGACCCGGGATTCGTACGGCGGCTGGCGGCCGAAGCCGGCATTACGGCGCAATACGATGCGGCCGTGGACCAACTCGGGATGAAGCTAGAAGGACTTCCGGCGCCGCTGGAGACGCCGCCTGCCGACGACCGGTTCCGAACGTCGGTGACGGGGCTGGTCACGTTTGCTACATGTGCGCTGCGTTTTCGTTGGGAGCACATCGACCGACTCCCCCGTCGACCATCTGCCGCGGCACGGCGCGGCGTCGAACTCCATCGCAGAATCGAACTCCACCACCGGGGCACAATCGCCTTTGAGGACGCTGCGCCGGGCTTCTATGACGCAACGGTCAGCACTGATGCTGCACCGAGCCCCGTCGAAACTTCATTCGAACGCTTTCTTGGTTCTCGCTTTGCATCGATGAAGCCGATCCTCCTCGAGACACCATTTGAGCTGAAAGTTGGTGAGTCGAGCGTGCGCGGCCGCATCGACGCCGTATACGAGACCGAGCCCGGGTCGTGGGAGATCGTGGACTTCAAGAGCGGCCGACCGGGGGGTCTGGCAACGAAACGGGTCCAACTGGAGGCGTACGCCGTGGCGGCTGTACAGGTGACGTTCGAAGGCGTGGATCCTCCAGACGAGACCACGGTCAGCTTTGCCTACTTCGGAGGCGACGAAGTGGCCATCGAGTCGGAGACCGTTGATGACGCCTGGCTCACAGCAGCCGACGCCCACTTGCAACTGTTGGTGGACGGCGCCGAAAACGGCCCATACGAGCCCCAGCCCAGCAGCGCATGCAAGTTCTGCGACTTTGCCCGGTTCTGTCCCGCCGGGACCGAATGGCTCGAGCAGCAACCGTGATCTGGGCCCTCCTGCTCGGTTATGCGATCGGCTCGCTCCCGTCTGCCGACATCGTCGCCCGGTGGCGAGGACACGATCTCCGAAATTCGGGCACCGGCAATCCGGGGACCGCCAACGCACTGCGGGTCGCCGGGAGAAGCACCGCGGCCGTGGTACTCACGATCGACATGGCGAAAGGAGCCGTCGCAGTGATGGCGGGTGCAGGACTCGGCGACACCGGTGGCTCGATGGCTGCCGGCCTGGCCGCGATCGGCGGACAGGTGCTCAATCCATGGTTCTGGTTTCGGGGCGGAAAGGGCCTGGGAGTGGCGGCGGGCGTCACCGCGGTTGCCTGGCCTCCGGGGCTGCTGGTGGTGCTCCCCATCACTGCGCTGGGTGCCTGGTTGCTGACGGCGGCAAGCGGAGCCATCCTCGGGTTGGTCGCCTACTCGATCGGCGCCGTCCTATGGGCGGCATATGACTGGCCCACCTGGTGGGGCCTGTCGCCCGACGACCTACTCGTGTGGCTGGCCATCGGCGTAGTTGCCCTGACTGCACCCAAGTTCGTCAGCGACCTCAAGGGACGGTACCAACCCGAGGCCGGCTGAGAGTGCTCGGTACGGTGTTGGCGGACCGGTAGAGCGGTCCGAAATCCGGCATCGAAATCAGCACCGCCAGGACCGTAGATCGAAGCGAGTCTGCCTGTTGCCGGCCCTCTAGGAGATCGAACCATCGGTCGAGTCGATCACAATCGTGACCGGCCCATCGTTGACCGACGAAACCTCCATGTGCGCTCCGAATTCGCCGGTTGCGACTTCGAACCCGGCACCGCTCAACTGCGCCGCCACCTCCCTCACGAGCCGAGCCGCCTCCTCGGGATCGGCTGCCGCCACGAAAGAAGGTCGCCTCCCCTTGCGAACATCGGCAATCAGTGTGAATTGGCTCACCAACAGCACGGCACCGCTCACCGCAGCCAGATCGAGGTTCATCTTGCCGGCGACATCCTGAAACACCCGCAGACCAGCGATCTTGCCGGCGATCGCAGCCGCATCTCGTTCGGTATCACCGGTTGCGATCCCCAGCAGTACCAGGAAACCTCTGTCGATTTGGCCGACCGTCGTTTCAGAAACCCGAACTTCAGCCTTCGAGACCCGCTGAATGACGGCCCGCATGCGTTAGATGCCAATCAGGGGATCGATCATGATCTCCCCAACGATCGGCGGCGCCCGACATCATCGGGCAGAGTTCGCAGCGGCGGAGCAAGGAACCTGAAGCCCACCGGCGATACCACCGCCGACACCGCGACCAGCATGATTGCGCCCGCTCTGAGTCCGCTCGAGAGCAATCCCAGATCGAGACCGAGATCGGCCAGAGCGATGATCACGGACAACTGTCCGGCCAACAAGACACCGGCCGCCAATGAGTCACGCAGCGAGAAGCGCTTCAGCATGAGGAGCAGCGACGGAAGGATCTTGATCGCGAACGCGACTCCGATCAGCGTCAGCGCCTGGCTGAGAACCTGGCGGTCGGCCAACTCGGACAACGGAAACTCGATGCCCACATTGATGAAGAACACCGGGATAAAGAAACCGAAGCTGAATCCATTGAGCTGTTCGTGAAGCGGGCCGGGATCACGAAAGACGAAGGTAAACACCGCTCCCGCCAGGAATGCGCCCAGAATCGCCTCTATCTGGAGGAGCGTCGACAGACCGACGAATACGAACAGGAGAGCCAAGGTAGCCCTGATACCCATTTCAGCGGGGTCGTCGGCACGAAAGAGCCGCTCGAATCGCTCCGGATACCACCAAGCGGCACGGCGCAGTACTACCAACGTCGCCGCAATCACAGCCAACAGAACCGGAATCGCCAGCAAGTCGAACCCAACGCCACCATCGACTACCACGCTGAGAACGATGATTCCGACCAGGCTGCCGACCTCGGCGAACACTCCTGTGATCAGAATCAGTTGACCCAGACGTGTGGTTGCCCGCCTCGTTTCGCGAAGAGCCGGAACGACAAGACCGAGGGCCGCTGCCGCCATGAGGAAGGTCAGGAACAGACGTTGCTCAATCGTCGTCTGATCAAGCAACCCTGCTCCGATCCAGGCTGCGCCGAGGAAGAGTCCAAAGAGCGTGAGCCCACTCAGCAGTTGAGCCGGACCCTGACGTTCCAGCCGGGTGAAATCGATCTCGAATCCTGCCAGGAACATGACCAGAAAGAGTCCGAACTCAGAGAGGAATCCAAGCAACTCTTCTCCGGGTTCGATGACACCGAGCACCGGGCCAACGATTACACCAAAGAGGATCTCGAGAACGACGGCCGGGGTATTGATCCTGCCGGCGAGGAGAGGAATGAGGAATGCTGCCGCCGCGATGAGGATCAGAGAAACCGGGGTGGCGATCCCATGATCGGACGGCCCGACGCCCTGAGCCGCCAGCAGTAGCGGAGTCATCGTTTGGCAGCCGGGACCACCAGCACACTGATCGGCACCCGCTCCAGCAGGTGACCGACTATGCCGGGTGTGAAGATCGTTGCTCTTCGACCGGCGCGGCCGAGCACCAGCAAGTCGACCCCGTCCAGCGACGAAGCCATTACTCGCACCGGATTCCCTTGCCGTAGGACTCGATCGACCGGAACATCCAGCACCGATGCCTCCTCTCGCATCAGTGCCAGGGCTTGCACCGCATCCTCCCTGCCGTCGGAACCGGAGATGAAGGCAGGGGCTACGACGGCAACTCCGGTCACGCTTGCGTTGCCGGAACCGGCGATATCGATCGCGGCCCGGGCGGCGGCAACGCCCGCAGGGGTGGAACGTGCCGGTGCAACCACCTCGTGGTAAGGCTGACTCCCCCGAGCAAACAGCACCGGCAGCCGCCATCCGACGGTGCGACGAAGCAGGCGCACGGCCTTCAACCGCCCCGTTGCCTCAGCCGGGGGTACGGGAATCACGACAACCCCAACGCTCTCCGCAGCAACCACCGCATCTAGACCCTTGGAAGGAACACCGTCGACCGGATGGAAGCGAACATCGGCCCCTTCCGCATATCCGCTGACTCTCTCCAAAAGTCGGCTCACCTCTTCGGCTCGTGAATCATCGCGGATCGACGGGATGTCGCGATGGGCAACGATGATCTCGGTGGCTGCGCTCGACCGAGTGAGCGCCAACGCCTCCCCCAAGGCGACATCGGCATCGGCGGCGGAGTCGATCGCCACCAGGATGCCCTTGCCGAAGTCGAGCGGAAACCGAGCCACCCCCGCAGTAAAGGTCCGTACGATCCGCGAGTAGTCGTTGGTGGCCCCTACGACGGTTACCAGGTCGCCGGCCTGGAGCACGGTGGAGCCGTGGGGAACTATGAAGTCCTCGCCGCGCACCACCGCGGCCACCAGCCAGGATTCCGAATGGAGGTCCTTGAGGGCGAGGCCGCGAACCGGACTGTCATCGGTGATCCTGACCTCGATCGCTTCTGCCCGACCATCGGCAAAGGCAACAGACGAGACCCGGCGTGGCTCCAACTGGGTTTCGAGTCGGCGGGCGGCCAGAGAGTCCGGGGAAAAGGCCGCAACTCCCAAATCGCGGTACGCACCAAGCCGCTCCGGGTCCACCGCGACCGCTATCACCCTGACCAATCCGGCTTCGATACCGAGCCGGCACACCTCCAGGTTGACGTCGTCATCACCGGTGGCGGCGACGATGGCATCGGCCTCGCCAACCCGAGCCCTGCTCAGTATCACCCGGCTGGAACCGTCGCCGACCACCTGATCGATCTCTCTCACGTTGGCAGCCCTGGCGAGTAGGTCGATGTCGGGATCGACGACCGTGGCCTCCCACCGCTCCCCGAGGCGGCGCAACAGATCACGTGTCGCACCCCGAGCCCCGACGATGATCAACCTCACTCGGACTCCTCTCTGGTGCCCCGAACCACCAATGTCTTCGACCACCGGTGGTGCCTCAGACTCACCGCGGGCAATACCAACGCTACCGCCGAGCAGCAGAGGTCGGACGGATCCGAAGGGAGGGGCAGACTAGACCGCGGTCTTA
>Ga0255057_10001205_pt1 | contig 14716 bp, 14 predicted proteins | sample Cases_109_6_MG_FD_189022 | JGI IMG/M metagenome (GOLD analysis project Ga0255057, IMG submission 189022) | Seawater microbial communities from Amundsen Gulf, Northwest Territories, Canada - Cases_109_6 | ecosystem: Environmental > Aquatic > Marine > Gulf | place: Canada: Northwest Territories... | reverse complement strand
AGAGGGAGCGTCCACGATGGATATTACGACGATTGGATTCGATCTGGCAAAGACGGTGTTCCAGGTTCACGGTGCTGATGGTGAAGGGCGAGTGGTGCTGCGCCGGAAGTTGCGACGCGGGAAGGTGCTGGCGTTCTTCGCCGGATTGCCATCGTGTCTTATCGGTATGGAAGCCTGCGCCTCTGCGCACTACTGGGCGCGTGAGTTGCAAGCGCTGGGCCATGAGGCGCGGCTGATCCCGCCTCAGTACGTTCGTCCCTTCGTTAAGACGAACAAGAACGACGCGGCGGATGCGGAAGCGATCTGCGAGGCGGTGACGCGTCCGACGATGCGGTTTTTCGCGACGAAACGCCGAGATTGCAAGGCTGCGCTCAAAATTTTGAAACGCACGATGAAACGCTATGGCCGACCGCAGTCGATCGTGACCGATCGTCTCCGGTCGTACCGCGCTGCGATGAAGGTCGTTGGCGTTTCGCATCGTCAGGAGTGTGGACGTTGGCTCAACAACCGGGCTGAAGACTCACACCAGCCGTTCCGACGACGAGAAGGAGCGACGGCGCGGTTCAGGGACATCAAAACCCTGCAGAAATTCGCCACCGTCCATGCCTCGATCCACAACCGTTTCAACCTCGACCGTCACCTCAACCGCCGCGACATCTTCAAGCAGAACCGCTCAGTCGCACTGGCCGAGTGGCGTCAACTGGCGGCCTGAAGGCGACGTTGCCTCGCATTTCGGAGACTGATTCGCATTAGATTGACAGCACCCTACCGAGGGCTCAAATCCTACTCTCGCCGCCAACTAGAGCGTCGTGCGCTAAACGCGAATCGGAGTTTTAAATTCAGGCGAATTGTGATTCACCTTCCTTGGAGGTGGCGCATGGGCAAAGCTTATTCTCTGGATATCCGTGAACGTATTGTGGGGAGTGTAGCAAAGGGTCTGTCGCGACGAGCGGCGGGTCGTCGCTGGGAGGTGAGTGCCAGTTGCGCGGTGAAGGTGGTTGCGCGTCATGCGGCCACGGGCTCGGCGGCGCCGGCGCGCCAAGGCCGTCCTCTGGACAGCGGCAAACTGGGTGCTCATAAGGACTTTTTGATTGCCCGGGTGAAGGAGAAGCCGGACATCACCATACCGGAACTGGCGCGCGCGCTTGAGGCTGAACGGGGCATTGGGGTCCATCCCTCTTCCTTGTCGCGGCTGCTCTGTGCGGCGGGGTTGAGCTATAAAAAAAACGCTTCTGGCCAGCGAATAAGGGCGCCGTGACGTCCGCGCGGAGCGGCGCAGCTGGATCGGCGAGCGTCAGCCGCGCATGCGGCGTCAGCCCTGCCGCTTCGTCTTCATCGACGAAACCAGCGTGAAGACCAATATGGTGCGCGGGCGCGGGCGCGCGCCGCGCGGCGAAAGGCTGCGGGCGCAGGCGCCGTTCGGCAAATGGCAAACCCAGACCTTCATCGCAGGCTTGCGCTGTCATGAACTCGTCGCGCCCTGGGTCATCGACGGCGCCATGGACCGCAACGCCTTTGAAAGCTATGTCGAAACACAGCTGGCACCGAGCCTGAACAAAGGCGATGTGGTCATTCTCGATAATCTGAAGCTGCATAAAAGCCTAAAGGCCGCGCAAGCATTAAAGGAACGCGGCGCCTGGTTCTTGTTTCTGCCACGCTATTCGCCAGATCTCAATCCGATCGAACTGGCCTTTTCAAAGCTGAAGGCACACTTGAGAAAAGCCGAGGCAAGAACCTATGACGCCCTCTGGCAGGCCATCGGAAACATCTGCGACCTCTTTCAACCCGAAGAATGCTGGAATTTCTTCAAGGCACAAAACTATGCTTCTGATTAAACGCACGACGCTATAGTCTCTTGATTTTGCTGGAAAACGGGTAGGGATTCGAACTCCCGGTACGGTCGAAGACTTAACGGTAGTGGTGTCTCTCGTTAACTATAGAATAAGCCTTGTCTGCAAAACAGCTGTCTGATCATCATGTTGGCGGGGGCCATGCTTTGACCGCGGCAGAGATTCTAGTCCGCTACACGACCTTTACGATCGTAGCGATGGCGTTGAATCTAGCCACACAAAGGGTTGTTCTTTGGCTTCTCAACGGTTTGGTGGCGCTGGTCGTGGCGCTGGTCGTGGCGATCGCCATGGGCACGATCGTCGGGCTGATCGTCAAGTATCTGCTAGACAAGAGGTGGATATTTGCCGATGCGTCAACCGGGCTTGCAACGCACACGAAGAAATTTGGCCTCTATACCCTGTTTGGCGGGCTTACAACCGCCATTTTCTGGGGCAGTGAGGCAGGCTTCTGGATAATCTACCGCACCGACATCATGCGCGAGATTGGGGCTATCATCGGCCTGACCACGGGTTATGTTTTGAAGTACCAACTCGACAAGCGGTATGTTTTTCGGAGATCGCAGGCATGAAAATGCATGGTTGGGGCCGTTTTCCGATCCTGAACTGCGAAACCAGGACGGTGCGCGATGAAGCGGGCCTCAGCGCCCTGGTCAAGGAAACACGGCTTATCGCGCGTGGCGCGGGCCGGTCCTACGGTGACAGCTCTCTCAATCCCTCCATGACCGTGTCTATGGCGCGTTTCAATCGGATGCTGGGCTTCGATCCGGAGACCGGCAACCTGTCGGTCGAGGCCGGTGTCGTCCTGGGCGACGTCATTGCCGCCTTTCTGCCGCGCGGATGGTTCCCGTCGGTAAGCCCTGGGACCAAGTTTGTGACCATCGGCGGCATGATCGCCGCCGACGTTCATGGCAAGAACCATCATGGAGCAGGATCCTTCGGCAACCACGTAGAGTGGCTCGATTTAATGACGGCGGACGGCACCGTGGTGCGCTGCGACCGGGAACGGGAAGCGGATCTGTTTCGTGCGACCATCGGCGGCATGGGCCTTACGGGGGTTGTCGTGCGTGCCTGCTTCAAGCTCATTCCAATCGAGACCGCGTGGATCCGAAAGAAGACTGCTGTTGCGAAGGATCTCGAGGCGGTGATGGACGGGTTCGAAGCCTCCGGCGATTGGACCTATTCGGTGGCCTGGATTGATTGTCTCGCCAGAAGACCGAAACTCGGCCGTTCCCTGATTTTCCTGGGCGAACATGCGAAACTGGACGACCTGGACGCATCGCGTCGAGCATCCCCTTTGCAGGCGCCGGTCCCACACAGGGTTCGCATGCCCATGGATGCGCCGTCCTGGATCCTGAACAACCGGACGATGCGCGCCTTCAATGAGCTTTTTTACTGGAAGGCCGGACGCGAAGCCGGCGAGCGGTTGATTGACTGGGACTCCTACTTCTATCCCCTCGACTCGATACTGGACTGGAATCGAATCTACGGACGGCAAGGTATCGCAGAATACCAGTGTGTCATTCCGAAGGAGAACTCACGCGCTGGCTTAGCCGCGCTTCTGGAGGAAATTTCAGCGGCCGGCCAGGGATCGTTTCTTGCCGTGCTCAAGCTGTTCGGCCCGCAGGAGAGCGTATTCTCGTTCCCGATGGAAGGCTATACGCTGGCGCTCGATTTTCCGGCTAGCCCGACGGTACTGAATCTGCTCGACAGGCTCGACCGTATCACCCTTGAATACGGCGGCCGCCTTTACCTAGCCAAGGACGCTAGGGTTTCCCGTGACACGTTCGAAGCCTCGGACGCGCGCGCCGAAAATTTTCGGCAGATCCGGAGATCGCTGGGCATGTCCGACCACTTTGCATCTGCCCAATCTGAAAGGCTTGGATTGTGACCTCCCGTCCCGTGTTGATCCTGGGCGCCCGCTCTGACATCGGGCTTGCCCTCGCACACCGATTTGCCGCGGAGGGGCGCGCCATCCAGCTGGCGGCGCGGGACCTCGATGCCCTGCAAGCTGACCAACAGAACATCAGCCTGCGCCATGGTGTCCCGGTCACGAAGCACCGGTTCGACGCGCTGGCGTTCGACCAGATTGACGCCTTTTTCGATAGTCTGCCGGACATGCCGGGCATTGTAATTTCTGTGGTTGGCTATCTCGGCGATCAATCTGACACCGAACAGGATCCGGCCAAGGCGAGACTAACGGTGGATACGAACTTCACCGGCCCGACGATCGCACTGGAGAGGGCGGCAAGACGCTTGGTGCAACTGAACGAGGACACGGCCATTGTCGGCGTAAGCTCCATTGCCGGCGACCGCGGCCGCACGACAAACTACTGGTACGGCGCGGCGAAGGCGGGCTTTTCAACCGCATTATCCGGACTGCGTCAGAAATACGCCCGGACCACGGTGCACGTCATGACCGCCAAGCCGGGCTTCGTCGCAACCCGAATGACCGAACATATGGACCTGCCTTCCGCGCTGACGGCAACACCAGAAGCCATTGCCGACGGGATCGTCAGGGGCCTCAAAAAACGCCGTCGGATTGTAACGCCGTTCCAGTGGCGAATTATCATGGCGATTATCAAAGCTATGCCGGAATCAGTATTTGAGCGAATGAAATTCTAGTTTATCTGCGCATCAACTTGGATAAAAGGAATATAACCCAAGTAATTCTTCCGCAGACGATGCACCGTCGTGAAGCCCGGACTTGAACAAATAGCCGATGGTTGGGGCACAGAATCACCACCACCGAAAACCGATTTACCAAAAAAATTGCACTTTGAGGTATCTAGTGTTCGCGAACTCGGCAACTTGCAATACCCCAGTCTGCTTCTTATCCTCTCGAAGCAAGCTCTAAGCAGAGAAGTGAAAGCTCCATGATTGTTCTAGCAGCTAACCAAGCGGCCACGACAGCCAAGAGCAATCGAGTGCAACTATTGACACTTGATGAGAGCCTTAACTTGGACCTTGCCGCCGCGAACAAGCTCTACTCGGAACATATGAATAAGTACCTGCTCCAGGTGTTCCAGGTGCTGGGCTTGAGCGATATGGACGTCAAGGGCGCCCAGGGCATCGAAATCTGGCTCAACGATAGCCGGACGCTGCTCGACTTCTCGGCTGGCTTGGGCATCGTGGGGCTGGGTCACAACCATCCGCGGATCATCGAGGCGGAACGCCGGTGCCACGAGCTAAAGATCGTGGACTCCATAAAAGTGGCCCCGCACAAGTTGCAGGGAGCGCTGGCCTACAACATCTCGCAATTCCTGCCCGATCCGTTGAACGTCGCCTTCTTCAGCGTTTCTGGAGCGGAAGCGGTCGAGGCCGCCCTGAAGATCTGCGAGCGCGTCCAAACCCCGAAGCAGAAGACAAAATTCATCTGCATGCAGGGAGCCTTTCACGGCAAGACCCATGGCTCGTTGTCCGTGACCACTGCGGCGCAGTTCCAGAACGGCTTCATGATGGGCATCCCCAAGGAAAACGTGATCAGCGTTCCCTATGGCGACATCAACGCCATCGAAGCCGCGATCAAGGCCGCGTCGAACGGCAGCGATAACCGTATCATCGCCGTGATCGTCGAGCCTATTCGCGGCGAATCGTGCGACGTTCCGCCGGTGGGATATCTGACCAACATCGCCAAACTGTGCCGGGAAAGCGATGTTCTGTCGATCTTCGACGAAGTAAAGGTGGGCATGGGGCGAACCGGCAAGTTCTGTGCCTTCCAGCACGAGGATGTCATCCCGGATGTCGTGACGTTGGCGAAGACCCTGGGTGGTGGCAAACGCGCGATCGGCGCGATGGTCACTTCGCAAGCCTTGTTCGACCGCGCTTACGGCAGCAAGCAGGATTGCACGCTACATACCTCCGGGTTTGGCGGCATGGGCGAAAGCTGTGCGGTGGCCATCGAAACCCTGAACGTGCTGCAGGATGAAAACCTAATCGAGAATGCCGCCACGATGGGCGCCTATCTGCGCAATGGTCTGAACGGATTGAAGGAAAAGTACCCCAACACCGTCCTGGAAGTGCGCGGCATGGGCTTGTTTCAGGCCATCCGCCTGAACTTCCAGCAAGATCTCGCGTCGAAGCTGGTGGATATTTTCAACAACCCGCTGTTCCAGACTTACCAGACCGTCCTGATCGGCGGCCTGACCAGAGAGCTTTACGAGCGCTACAACATCCTGGTGCACTTCCAGCCCGGCGCACGCGATATCCTGCACTTCATCCCGCCGTTCGTGGTGCGCGAAGAACACATCGATACCCTGATCGCGGCGTTGGACGACATCTTTGCCAGAGGCATCGCCGATACCACCGTCCAATTTGTCGCCAAGAACCTCAAGCGGGTTTTTTCCCATTCCTGAACGGATGAGTAGCACCGGGATCTTCGAGAACCTGATCGTCGGCTCGGGCCTGGCAGGCATCGCCACCGCGATGGCGCTGCGTGAGCGCGGCGCACCTTTCAAAGTTCTCGACATCGGCCATGACCTCGACCCGGTGACGGGTCGAAGCGTCGAGCAACTGGCGAAGCAGGAACCGCAAGCCTGGGATGGAGAAGCCAGGGAACGGCTGTTCCCGCCACCAGTAACGTCGACCAGCGGTATCGAGCGGCGGCTCGTGTTCGGATCCGATTTCCCCTACCGGGTCCCGGACGCATTCTCGGTCAGGATGGAGAATTGTACCACCGAACTGTCACATGGGCTGGGCGGCTTCGGAAACGTCTGGGGCGCGGCGATGCTGCCCTACAGCGCACATACGTTGCGCGACTGGCCAATCCCCAAGGACGATCTCGATCAATCTTACCGCAATGTCCTGAAATATGTTCCCTTGAGTGCTGAAGAAGATGGGCTCGAACAGGCCTTTCCAATGTATACGCAAAGGGCGACGACACTAGACCGGTCCCGCCAAATCGAGGCACTTCTCAGTGCCTTCAATCGCCGCAAGGACAGGTTCGCGAGGCAGGGTGTGGAATTCGGGCGGGCGCGTGTTGCCGTCAATTCCACCGGGGACTCAGAAGGTTGCCGCTACTGCGGGATGTGCCTGGATGGCTGCGTCTACGGCTCGATCTTCAACCCGCGACTACTGTGGAAGAAGCTGGAGGTGGCGGAAAAGCTGATCTACCGAGGCTTCTATGTACTGGAATTTAAAGAGCACGACGACCACGTGCTTGTCGCTGCCATCAGTACCGACGATGGGTCGATCAGGCAATGGCGGGCAAAACGCATCTTCCTGGCTTCCGGCCACTTCGCCACCGCACGGATGATCGCTCGCTCGCTAGGACGGTTCAACGAAACGATCCGGGTTCCTGACAGCCAATACTTCTTCTTTCCGATGTTGTCCTACCGTGCGGTTCGCGAAGAGGTCAGATTTTCGCTGCCCGATATGTTCCTTGAAATCTTGAACAAGGACATCAGTGACAACTACCTGCATTTCCAGCTCTACGGTATGAATAAGATATTCCAGCAGACGTTGCGGGCCATGATTCCGCGGCCCGCTCCGTTGTCGTCCATTACCAGCCGGTTCTACATGTTCCAGGGCTACCTGGATTCGGCCGATTCCGGCCACCTTGAGCTTGAGGTCATCCCTGCCGGCGAAACACACGACGAAATTGTCATCCGTGGCATCGAGAACCCCCGTGCCTTGTCGGTCGCCCGGAAAGCTCAAGCGCTGCTGCGCAAGAGCCTGATTGCATTTGGATTGATTCCGCCCGTTTATCTGCGGTTGGTGCCGCCTGGCCGAAGCTTTCATACCGGCGGCAGTTTTCCCATCGGCGGCAGCCACTCCATATACTCTTCTGACGTGCTTGGCCGGCCTGCCGGATTGAAGCGGGTTCACATCGTGGATTCGGCAAATTTTCCAACCGTTGCGAGTTCGACGATCGGCTACACGATCATGGCGAATGCGGATCGTATCGTCCGTGCCTGCACCGATCTGAAGAGCGCATAAGCTGACACGGCGATGCTACCGCACGCCCGCCTGGAAATCGGCAAGTGTCGGTTGATTGAGGTGTCGAAGTCATCCTGCGGTCTCTCTACTGATCTAGAGCGCCTTCAGGATAATCGGAATCGCTAAAGGGGATTGAACGAACCCGCTAACGCGGGAATGGGGTTATAGGGTCTAGCGGGATAGGCCTCCTGATGGAAGGGTTTTGAGTGTCGAAGCTCAACCCATGATCAGGAGGCCCTCCGATGACCGATACGGATCGACAACTGAGCCCGCTGCGTCGTCGTATGATCGACGACATGACGGTTCGCAATCTATCGCCGGCCACGCAGCGATCCTACATTCATGCGGTTGCCAAGTTCAGCCGCTATTTTGGGCGCTCGCCGGATCGGCTGGATATCGAGGATGTACGCGCCTATCAGGTCTATCTTGTCGCGCAGGGGATCTCCTGGCCATCCCTCAATCAGACGGTCTGCGCGCTGCGCTTTTTCTACGGTGTCACGCTGGGCTGGAACGAGATACCGGAGCGGATCGCCTATGCCCGCGAGCCCAGGAAGTTGCCGGTGATCCTCGGGGCGGACGAGGTGGTGCGCTTTCTTGAGGCGGTGCCAAGCTTAAAGACACGCAGTGCGCTGACGACGGCCTATGCGGCGGGGTTGCGTGCCTCGGAGACGGCCAGCCTCAAGGTGGCCGATATCGACAGCAGCCGCATGCTGATCCAGGTGCGCCACGGCAAGGGGTCGAAGGATCGCACCGTGATGCTGTCGCCGCAGTTGCTGGCGATCCTGCGCGCCTATTGGCGGCTGGCGCGGCCCAAGGAGTGGCTGTTTGCCGGGCGTGACGAGGGTAAGCCGATCGATGTGCAGGTGCTCCACGCGGCCTGTCGCTCGGCGGCGAAGGCGGCGGGTCTGGCCAAGCGTGTCACCGTGCATACGCTCAGGCACAGCTTCGCCACCCATTTACTGGAGAGCGGCGTGGACATCCGCATTATCCAGGTGCTCTTGGGCCACAACAGCCTATCGACGACGGCGCGCTACACACAGGTGGCGACGACCACCATTGCCAAGACGCAGAGCCCGCTCGACCGCCTGGCCCTGGAGGTGGTGCCGCCCGCCTGAGGGCGCGGCCATGCGTCCGGCCTTGGAGGTAGCGGACATTTTCCGCCACCATGGCGCTGCCTACCGGGCTGCTCATGGCGCCCATATGGGGCGCGTTGAACGCCGCATCATGGGGGCGATCGAAGCCTGCCGCACCGCGGCGCTTGGCGGGCACGTCGAGGCTTGTGATGAATGCGATCATACCCGTGTCGCCTACAACTCTTGCCGCAACCGGCATTGTCCCAAGTGCCAGGGCTTGACCAGGGCCGAGTGGCTGGCCGACCGACAAGCCGATCTGTTGCAGGTGCCCTACTTCCATGTCGTCTTCACGCTGCCCGCCGAGGTGGCGGCCATCGCCTTCCAGAACAAGGCCGTGATCTATGCCATGCTATTCCGGGCGGCGGCCAAGACGTTGCGCACCATCGCCGCCGACCCCAGGCACCTGGGTGCTGAAATCGGGTTTATCACCATCCTCCACACCTGGGGGCAGACGCTCACCCATCACCCGCACCTCCATTGTGTCGTCCCCGGCGGCGGGCTGGCGCTGATCCATTCCGACGAGGACGCCCGTTGCGACGATGAGAGATGGCGATGGATCGCCTGCCGCCCAAACTTCTTCCTGCCCGTCCACGTACTCTCACGGCTCTATCGGCGACTGTTCCTTGAGCAGCTGCAGGCAGCATTCGATACGGGACAACTGCGCTTCTTCGGCGAGCTGGCCGGATTGGCCGAGGCTCAGGCCTTCGCGGCGCGACTTAAAGCCCTACGCAAAGTGAACTGGGTCGTCTATGCCAAGCCGCCCTTCGGCTCGCCCGAGCAGGTCCTCGCCTATCTCGGCCGCTACACCCACCGCGTGGCAATCACCAACAGCCGGCTCGTTGCCACCGACGGGACCCGGGTCCGCTTGCGATGGCGCGATTACCGCCAGCACAACAAGGCCAAGGTGATGGCGCTCGTTATCCATGAGTTCATCCGTCGATTCCTACTTCATAGCTTGCCCGACGGCTTTCATCGCATCCGCCATTACGGCTTCCTCGCCAACGGTCACAGGCAGAACAAACTTGTCCTGATCCGGCGGCTCCTCGATCAACCCGTACCGGAACCGATATGCCGCGACAGTGAGTATCGCCAGCGCCTACGTGACCTCATGGGCTTCGACCTCGACCGCTGCCCCTGCTGCGGTGGGACCATGCGCGTGATCGATATTCTACCCCGCCCGCGCGCGCCGCCGCACCGGCCATTTTCCCGTGACCGACCATGAGCATCACATACCGACCGACACCCGGCCGCGTGGCCGCCGCGGCGATATCGCCGCCGGGCGTCAGGCGCCATGCTGTGCACCACGGACCGCAAAGCACACCATCTTCGGCCCCGACCGAACCGGCCATGCTCAACGCCGAGCCGTTGCCCCCTTGCGGTCAGGCTCGAACACACGGGACCATCGTCTTCCCGCCGTCGACCCACGCTGCCCGCTCGCCGTGCGAGATCGGCACCACCACACAATCCCCATAGCCCAAACCCGCCACCCTGGGTTCGTTCAATCCGGCTTCAATGAGGTCGCGCTTAAGCCCAGCCCAACCGGCCGTGTCGCGCGACCTCACAGAACCCTCCAGATTCCCAAATTGGGTAAAATGTGATTCAAGCTTCCTTTTACCGGAGGTTTGAATGCTTGAAGAGCGCTTTGTCATCACCGACCGTCAATGGACTTTGATGGAACCGCATTGCCTGGGCAAAAAGACGGACCCAGGTCGCACGGGCGGAGATGGGCGGTTGTTTTTGGAGGCGGTTCTATGGATTGCCCGCACCGGTAGTCCATGGCGTGATTTGCCGCCGGCTCTTGGTAAATGGAACACCGTGTTCAAGCGCTTTCGCGATTGGGTCAAAGCTGACGTTTTCCAACGAATTTTCGATGCCTTGTCGGATGAGCCGGACATGGAATTCGCGATGATTGACGGCACGATCGTCAAGGTCCACCGGCACGGCCAGGGCGCAAAAGGGGGACTCAAAGCCAGGCCATAGGCAAGTCAAAAGGCGGCTGGACAACCAAAATCCTGGCCCTGACGGACGCTCTGGGCAATCTGGTGCGGTTTGTTTTGCTGCCTGGACAACGCTTCGATACCGTCGGCGTCGCCCCGCTTATCAAGGATATCGAATTTGGCGGCCTGATCGCCGACAAGGCCTTTGATTCGAATTGGATCATCGAGAATATGAATGAGCGCGGCGCGCAAATTGTCATCTCACAGCACCCACGGCGTGTCCCGCCGTTGAACATCGATGAGGATATCTACAAGTGGCGTCACTTGATCGAGAATTTCTTTAGTAAACTCAAAGAGTTCAAAGGCATCGCCATGAGAGCCTGCAAAACTGACACAAGCTTTGTGGCCATGATTTATATATCCTCCGCAATCATAAATTCTCGATGATTCTCAACAGACCCTAGTTCAAAAACACCTCATCATTCGTAAGTGGAATTGTTAGGGGGCGTCGAAAAATATAAAAGGGTTTAATTATTTCCAACTTTTCCAAGGTCAGTAATGTAGGCAAATTTTGCCAAATCGCTTCACAGGTCCAGTTTGTTTTATTATTGTCAAAACTTGAGCCATAGAAACATCGGAGCTAATTAAATTTCGCTTTTCCGTTCGATTAACTGAAATCTCGGCCAATGGATGAAACGAACTCGGGTTTGAACGAAACTCCTTGCTCAGAGGCTTCCGACGCCCAAACCCCGCTTGTCGTCGATCTGGATGGGACGCTGCTGAAGACAGACCTGTTGCTTGAGTCGTTTTGTCGTGTGCTCGCAACTCGGCCACAAAGACTGGTGCTTCTTCCAAAATGGTTGAGCCAGGGCAAGGCCCAATTGAAGGCGCGCATCGCTGATGACGCGATCGTCGATTTCGAAACCCTGCCGGTCAATACGAAGGTGCTTGAATTTATTCGGCAGGAGCGCGCCAAAGGACGAAGGATATTTGTTGCCTCCGCATCCGACCAGCGCCTGGTCCAGGAGGTTGCGGATCATCTCGGACCATTCGACGGTATTTTCGCCTCGGATGGGCGCGTCAATCTGTCGGGCAAGGCGAAGGCGGATCGCCTTATGCAGGAGTTCGGCGAGCGAGGGTTCGACTATGTCGGAAACGCCGACGCCGACCTCGATATATGGAAGCATGCGAATAAAGCAATCACCGCGAATTGCTCTCGAAAATTATCTGAAACAGTGGCCCAGCATTGCTCCAATCATATGAATTTGTCCACGCGAGATCCTGCAATTCAAAACTATTTGGAGTCGCTGCGAGTGCATCAATGGGCGAAGAATATTCTCCTTTTCGCTCCCATGTTCGCCGCGCATGCGGTGACACCGTCGAACATCGGAATCCTGCTCCTGGCTTTTCTCTCCTTTAGCCTGACAGCCTCAGCGGTCTACCTCGTTAACGATCTGGTTGACCTGCCAAGCGACCGAGACCATACGATAAAACGATCCAGGCCGTTCGCACGGGGTGCCGTGCCGCTCCTGCATGGAGCGGTGATGGTGAGTGTCTTGCTGCTGATCGGCGTCGCTCTAGCTGCATTGGTTTCATGGCTTTTTTTGGCTGCTATCGCTTTCTATCTTCTCTTGACGACGAGCTACACTTTCTATCTGAAGCAAAAAGCGATCGTGGATGTTATTGCGCTCGCAGGGCTATACACATTGCGTGTCATAGCCGGAGGTGCAGCGTTAATGGTGCCCCTATCGGTCTGGTTTCTCGCATTCTCTATGTTTTTGTTCTTGAGCTTGGCGCTGGTGAAGCGCTGCGCGGAACTAAAAGCACGCATGGAGGTCGGACGCGGTGAGCCCATTGGACGGGGATACCACCTCGACGATATGCCGTTGTTGCTGTCACTTGGAGGCGGGGCAGGGTATGCGGCTGTCGTCATTCTCGCGCTATACATCAACAGCCCGAAAATGGCCTCTCTTTATGCATACCCTGAAGGGCTTTGGTTGATCTGTGTGCTTCTAATCTATTGGATCAGCCGGATGCTCTTGCTCACGCATCGGGGCACAATGCATGAAGACCCGATTGTGTTCGCCCTAAGGGATCGCGTTAGCCTTTTCACAGTAGCCATCACTGTCCTGATTATCGCTGCGAGTAGCCTTTGATAGGGCGCAAGTAACGAGCAATTCGGCACAGGCAACTTGCTGCTTCAACCACTCTGGCCAAGATAGCGGCCATTCGGCCTTGACCACGACACGCTGCTCCTTGTCCTATCTTGCCTGCCAGCCGGATAGCCTTGCTGGATCGCCCCCTTTGGCTGTGGGGCGAAAGTACGACCCCCTGAACTTAGGGGAGATATCTGGGAAATTTCGGGCTACGGATAGATGGCTTAACAGCGGGCACCGAAAAACGTCCAAACCAGCATTCTTCAACGGTAGCGACCTGGATCAGGCATTGGTTCAACGCACCGTTTCCATTGTTCAAAAATTTACTTTTACTTCGAACAACAGCCCCACAATTCCGCTGCCTATCGTGTTTCCAGAATTCATGACGTTCCACACCGACACATACATTAAAAACAGTAATAATGTTATCGATTTTCCAACATTCTTATTTACGTTTATCCGCAGCAGTGGCGTTCCAATTTCGCCCACGACACCCGCGTCCCGCCTTGCTCCGAATCCAATGCACAATATAAATATACTTACTGCCTGTATATAAATCAAACGTCCCCAATCCAGCATAACTATAGTGAGCACTATTGTCATGCAAAAAGATAATACTAATAAATATACGGCTTTCTTATATTTTAAAATTGCACTTATTCTATTAGCAAATGGCAGAAATCCTAACACAACCAATGTAGTATAAATTGGGTAGACAGATGTATATCCACCTTGAGTTATTTTCCGCCAGACCCATCTCATGAGGTCACTCATGGGCATATCCAGCCACATGATTGCGCCATTCTCTACGCAGATCTTTGAAGACATCTGTCCTAACGACCGGCATATCTCCTCTATAGTTTGTCCATCAACCGGGACTAATAATGCTGACGCAAAGGCAAGAATGGTAGGTAACAAAAAAATAGAAATGCATAATATTTCTCTAATATTTATATTATTGCGCCCAATAACATAACAAATAATCAGATATGGAAGTAAAACTATCAGCATTTCGTGTGTTAGAACAGCAAGCGGATAAATCAGCAAAGAAAAATAAAAGACCTTCTTAAAAACCCTTTCGTTCAAACTTGCCGACCAATAAACGAGCGATAGAAGAAAGAAAGCTATTATTTCTTTACGAAATCCACCATGAGGATCAAAAACTTGAAAGCTAAATATAAAAGGAGAATATATAAGAAATGAGTAAGACTCATGAATTTCTTGTCGCGTCAATAATAGAAAACAAAATGACATGAAGCCAAAATAGAATAATATTTGACAAGCAAAAACAAATATAACGATGTCAAAGCCAAAAAAATTGTGCGCTAAGAGTGCCAGCTCACCGAACAATCCTCTACGTACAAAGCCGCCTTGATAATTTATGAGCCAGTCGCCAATATTCCAAGTATTCAGTGAGATATGGTTATTCCATCCGCGGATGACAGTAGCGGAAAAAATCACCAATAGATATAACAACAGAACGTTTTTTTTTGTGAAAGGACGAAGAATGCCCATATTTTTACTTTCAAGAATAGTCTAATACGTTGGGCCCAAGACGTTATTTATTTTTAGACCTTTTAAAAATCGTCCCTCGGATAGCATTAATAGCTAAATTGGGCAAGCTTCAAATCGATCGTGCACAGGGTGCGTCTCTTCAAGAAACTAGGGGATTATAGAGGGATGTTGGACTTATAAACGAAGCGGGT
>Ga0255057_10001203_pt1 | contig 14743 bp, 13 predicted proteins | sample Cases_109_6_MG_FD_189022 | JGI IMG/M metagenome (GOLD analysis project Ga0255057, IMG submission 189022) | Seawater microbial communities from Amundsen Gulf, Northwest Territories, Canada - Cases_109_6 | ecosystem: Environmental > Aquatic > Marine > Gulf | place: Canada: Northwest Territories... | reverse complement strand
CTTCGCCGGCCGCCTCTTCTGCACCGGCCGACTCTTCTGCACCGGCCGACTCTTCTTCACCGGCCGACTCTTCTTCACCGGCCGGCTCTTCTTCACCGGCCGACTCTTCCGGGACCGTTTCGCCCTGATCCTCGCCTTCGAACCAATGGGCCCGCGCCGCCATGATGATTTTGTCGGCGACCTCCGGCTGCGGTGCGTTCTCGCCGAACAATTCGATCAGTTCGTCGCTTGCCAGATCGCCCAGATCGTCCAGGGTCTTGATGTTGTTCTGGCCGAATAGGACCAGCATGCTCGGCGAGACGCCCTCGAGGGCCGCCAAATCGTCGGAAACCCCAAGCGTGCGGCGTTCCTCCTCGAACTGGCGGTCCTGTTCCTCCAGGAATCCGCGGCCTCTGGCGCGCAGCTCCTCGGCGACGTCCTCGTCGAAGCCTTCGATCTCGGCCAGCTCCTCGATCGGCACGAAGGCCACCTGTTCGAGCGTGGTGAATCCTTCTGCCACCAGGAGATGGGCGATGACATCGTCCACGTCGAGCGCTTCGATAAACAGCTGCGAGCGGGTGCGCATCTCTTCCTGGCGGCGGCGGGATTCCTCGTCCTCGGTCAAGATATCGATTTCCCAGCCGGAGAGCTGCGAGGCCAAGCGTACGTTTTGTCCCCGGCGGCCGATGGCCAGCGACAGCTGATCGTCCGGCACCACAACCTCGATACGGCCCTGGTCCTCGTCGATCACCACCTTGGTGACTTCCGCCGGCGCCAAGGCGTTCACCACGAATGTCGCGGTATCGGGCGACCAGGGAATGATGTCGATCTTCTCGCCCTGCAGTTCGCTGACTACCGCCTGGACGCGGCTGCCGCGCATGCCGACGCAGGCGCCGACCGGGTCGATCGAGGAATCGTGCGAAATCACCGCGATCTTGGCGCGGCTGCCCGGGTCGCGGGCGACCGACTTGATCTCGATGATGCTGTCGTAGATCTCGGGCACTTCCTGCGCGAACAGCATGGCCATGAACTGCGGATGCGTGCGCGACAGAAAGATCTGCGGGCCGCGCAGCTCCTCGCGAACATCGAAGATGTAGGATCGCACCCGGTCGCCGGTCCGCAGGGCCTCGCGCGGCAGGCTTTCGTCCCGGCGCATCAGACCCTCGGCCCGGCCGAGATCCACCGTGACGTTGCCGAACTCGTTGCGCTTGACGATGCCATTGACGATTTCGCCGGTCCTGTCCTTGAACTCCTCGAACTGGCGTTGGCGCTCGGCCTCGCGGACTTTCTGGACGATCACCTGCTTGGCGGTCTGGGCGGCAATTCGCCCGAGGTCGATCGGCGGCAGGTCTTCGACCAGGAAATCTCCCACGCCCAGACCGGACTCGCGCGCCTCGGCATCCTCCAGCGTCATTTGGGTGAATTCGTTCTCGATTTCCTCGACCACCTCGCGGAACCGGCGCAGATAGATCTCGCCCGTCCGCCGGTCGATTTCCGCCCGGATATCATGCTCGTGGCCGTATTTGGCCCGGCCTGCCTTGCCGATCGCCTGTTCCATGGCCTCGAGAACTTCTTCACGCTCGATGCTTTTTTCCCGCGCCACGGCATCCGCGACCTGAAGAAGCTCCGTTCTCAAAAGCGCCGTTGTCTCCATCATTCCTATCCAACCCGTCTTATGCCACTCGCGGCCTGTCTTGGCTCGCCGCGATCAGGTCATCGGTCAACACAAGTTTTGCCTTCCGGATGTCGTCGAAGGACAGCTCGATCTCCTCTTGATCCGTCACCAGGCGGATCCTTTCATGATCCACACCTAGAAGGCGGCCGCGAAAGCGCCGCCTGCCATCCACCGGGACGTGCAACTCAACGCGCGCCTCGAATCCGGCAAAGCGTTCGAAGTCCCGGAGCCGCGTCAGCGGCCGATCTATGCCCGGCGAGCTGACTTCCAACACATAGGAGCCAGAGACCGGATCCTCAACGTCCAGAACGGTGCTCACCAGGCGGCTGGCCAGCGCACAGTCGTCCACGTTCACGCCCTTACCGTCCTGGCGCTCCACCATGATCTGGAGTTTGGGCCGCTGATCGCCGGAGAAGATTACGCGCACGATGTCGAACCCTTCGGCCTCTAAAGGCGCTTGCACTAAACTTTCGATCGTCTCGGCCCGGCCTTCGCTAGTCAGAGCTGGCACCCTCATCTCCCAGACGGAGGTCTCGCTCAACAGGCGTTTCCTGTCCTGCCACACGGTACAAAAAAAGTGGGCCGGTGGCCCACCTTCAGAGGAGCCTGATGCGCTACTCAACCGAGCACCACATCGCACCTAAAAGGATCGCGCACTCTACGCTCAAGCCTTGGGGCCCGCAAGGCTTTTCCACCCTACGGAGTCATCCTAAAGGGCTGCGGTCTCGGCCTCCCGAGGCCGTGCTTCGAACCCGCCGCCGGAACCGCAGAAAGGCCGGGCGGCGACCGTCCTCGATCGCCTTCTGTTCATAGCGGGTGGGCGGCCAGTCGGCCGGCCGCGCGCGCCAGTCGCCCGGACCTTCGGCCGGCCAGCAGAACGACGGATGAGCCGCCGCGTGCTCCAAGATCCAGCCTTGATAGGCCGGATCGTCCGTGGCGATGCGCAACTCGGCGCCATCGGTCATGAGCGTAGCCAGGCGCGTCAGGGTCTCGTGCTGAACGATGCGCCGCTTGTGGTGGCGCGTCTTGGGCCAGGGATCGGGAAACAGGATGAATGCGCGCGCCAGGCTTTCCGCCGGCAGGGCATCCATGAGCATGCGCGCGTCGCCCTGCAGAATGCGCACGTTGTCGAGACCGCGATATTCTATCTGTTGCAGCAGCGCGGCGACGCCGTTCACGAAATACTCGGCTCCGAGCACGCCGATGCCGGGATTGCGTGCCGCCTGCCAGGCCAGATGCTCGCCGCTGCCGAAGCCGATCTCAAGCCAAACAGCCTCCGGCTTTCGCGCGAAGAGCGCCGCGGGATCGAGGGTTCCGCCCGGTGGCGGTAGATCGATGCGAATCCCGGGTAGCAGTTCCTGCAGCAGGCGGCGGCGCCCGGCGCGCAAGGGTCGGCCCTGACGTCGGCCATGCAGATTTCGCCGGGCCGGGCGTCCGGACCCGTACGCTTGGGTGGAGGTATCGCGTTCGCCGATCATGGCCGGTCATTCGAAAGATCAGGCGCCGAAAGATCAGGCGCCGAAAGGTCAGGCGTTGAAGGCCGATCGCAACTGATCGACCAAATCCAACCGCTCCCAGGAAAACCCACCGTCGGCCTCCGGCGGCCGGCCGAAATGCCCGTATGCGGCTGTACGTGCAAAGATTGGTTTGCTGAGGGCGAGATACTCGCGAATGCCGCGCGGCGACAAATCGACAAGCTCAGACAGAGTCGCCGACAAGCGGTCCTCGCTAACTTCTCCTGTCTCGTGGGTGTTGACATAGACCGACAGGGGCTTGGAGACGCCGATGGCATAGGCAAGCTGGATCGTACAGCGCGTGGCCAGCCCCGCGGCGACCACGTTCTTCGCGAGATAACGCGCGGCATAGGCCGCTGAACGATCGACCTTGGTCGGGTCCTTGCCGGAAAAGGCGCCGCCGCCGTGGGGCGCCGCACCGCCATAGGTATCGACGATGATCTTTCTTCCGGTCAGCCCGCAGTCGCCATCCGGGCCGCCGATCACGAAGCGTCCGGTCGGGTTGACGTAGAACTCCTGCTCATCGCACATCCAGCCTTCGGGCAAGACGTTCACCACGTGGGGGCGCACGATGGCCCGGACCTCGTCCTGGTCGAGCGCCCCGTCATGTTGGGTCGAGACCACGATCGAGGTGGAGCGCAGGGGCCGATCATCTTCATATTCGAGTGTCACTTGGCTCTTGGCGTCCGGCCTCAAGCTTGGCTCGGCCCCGGAATGGCGGGCTTCGGCCAAGGATTTCAGAATGTTATGGGCAAGATAGATCGGCGCGGGCATCAGTTGATCGGTTTCCGAACAGGCATAACCGAACATGATGCCTTGATCGCCGGCGCCTTCATCCTTGTTGCCGGCCGCATCAACGCCCTGGGCAATGTCGGCTGATTGCTCGTGGATGTGGTTTTGGATCTCGGCCGTCTGCCAGTGGAATCCTTCCTGCTCGTAGCCGATCTCCTTGACCGCGTGGCGGACCACGTCCTCGATCATGTCGGAGGTCAGCCCTTCGGGGCCGCGCACCTCGCCGGCAAGTACGATCCGGTTGGTCGTCGCCAGGGTTTCCACGGCGACCCGCGAATTTGGGTCGTGGGCGAGGAACGCATCCAGGATCGCATCGGAAATCCGATCGCAGACCTTGTCTGGATGCCCTTCGGCGACGGATTCGCTCGTGAAGAGGTACTTGCCCTTTCTCACCACTCACTCCCGTTCAAGATTTTTTTCGTCCCTTGCCCTGCCTCCGCGACCATGGACGGCAGGTCCAGCCATGTGAAGCGTGTGAGGGTGGCCCATACGTAAATTGGGCAATCCCGTGGTGCCCCGGAGGTTCTTGTAGCCTGCGCGTGGCCTGCGTCAAGCCCAATCGGGGCGTCCGAGCCGCGGTGCCGGGGGTATTACCATGGCCCTTTGGTATCAAGGGACGAGACGCACAAATTTGCCCGGCTCGCGGATCACGGCAATCCCCGAGTGGCGGCCAGCAGCAATGAGTCGGTCTTAGTCCCCCCAGAACAGGATCTACCGAGGCTAGTCCTTTTGCTGGCTGAAGGCGGCGAGCGCCTTCGTCATCTCGAACAGGCGTTTGCGAACCCGTGCATCGGTGATTCGGTAATACGCCCGTACGAGCTCCAATGTCTCTCGTTTGGCCATTGGATCCGGTTCGTACACGGCTTGCTTTTCGGCCATCCCCCTGATTTGGCGAGGTGACCGCGCCGCAACGTCATCGGACATTTCGTCGAAGAAAAACCCGATGGGCACATCGAGAACCCGTGAAAGGTCGAACAAACGGCTGGCGCCAATTCTATTGGCCCCCCGTTCGTACTTCTGCACCTGTTGGAATGTTAAACCAATCGCTTCACCGAGCTTTTCTTGGCTCATTCCCAACAACGTTCGTCTGAGCCGGACTCGGCTCCCGACGTGAATGTCGATGGGGTTTGGTCCCCCAGCGACTCTTCCACGACCACGGCCAGAGCCACCGCTTCGTTTCATGTTCGAAGTTCCTCCCTTAGGGTTTGTATCACTATTTTGGCGGATCGTTCGCCGTCCGGTTTTTCACATTTGGGTTGTAGAAGGCCCAAACTCTCTCCTGCATGCATAGATTTGCAAGAGAAATTTCTTTTTTTCGTTCCGTCTAGCTCAAGGTAAACGGCGAACGATACGAGCGAGACTAAATGTAACGATCAACAAGATCAATAGCGACCAGGACCCAAGACGCGCAAAGAGCGGCCTCTTTTCAAGCGCTTTGGGGAGTGGCGCGTCGATCACACCGGTCCGATTCAGCCCGAGGCGCGCGACGACCCTGCCATAGGAATCCACAACCGCCGAAATCCCGGTATTCGCCGCCCGGACCAGCGGCAGCCCCTCCTCGACCGCCCGCAAGCGCGCGGCGGCGAAATGCTGATAGGGCCCGCTACTGGTACCGAACCAGGCGTCGTTGGTGATGTTCAGCAGCCATTTAGCATTGCTGTCGGCGTCGACCACGCGGCCGGGAAATATGACCTCGTAGCAGATCAGCACGCTGACTTCCGGAAGTCCGGGAAGGCGCAGGGATCGGCCGCCCATGCCCGGACTGAAATCGCGGCCGCCCTGAGTCAACTTGTCCAAAGGGAGGATCGAGCGCAGCGGCACGTATTCTCCGAATGGCACGAGATGGCGTTTGTCGTAAACCGCCGCCACGTCCCCCAGTTCGTCGATCGCGAAGAGACTGTTCCATAGCCGGGTCTCGCCGCCCACTTCGGCGCGGCGCGGCGCGCCGGTCAGCAGCAGCCCGCCCGGGGGGACGATATCTCTGACCGCCTCGAGGACCTGCGCCACATCCGGCAACAGAAAGGGGACTGCCGTTTCCGACCAAATGACGTGGGTCACGGCTTGGGATCCTGCGCCCTCGGAGAGAGCCATTTGGTCCGCCACGTGCTTGGCGCGCAGGTCAGATTGCCATTTGATGCGCTGATCGATATTGGGCTGCACTACCCTCAGGCGAATTCCCGGCACGCCGTCGGCGGCGGGATCCGGCGCGGCCGCCAGGCGCAGGGCGCCGAAGCCCCACAGGGCGGTGGGTACGAGAAGCGCCAGAACCAAGACCGCCGCGCGGCGCCACCCTCGGGTCCCGGCATCGGCCAGACAACCGGGCGCCGCGGCCGAGAGGATCGTCGCCAGGCTTAGACCCCAGACGCCGGCAACCGAAGCGAACTGCAGCGTGGCGTCCGAAAACGCCCAAACCGTGCCGATCAGGTTCCAGGGAAATCCGGTGAAGGCCCAGGCGCGCAGCCACTCGCTCGCGAGCCAGGCAGCCGCCAGGAGGAACACGCGCGCCAGGCCTCGGGTCTTGCCCAGCCACACCGCCACCAGCGCCAAACCGGGAAACAGCGCCATGCCCGCAGCCAGCGCGCCGACGGCGAACGGCATGAGCGCCCCAAAACGCTCGGCGTCGACCAAAAAGGAATGGCCGACCCAGTAAAGTCCGGCCGCGAAATAGCCCAGGCCGAAAGCCCAGCCGGTGAGGAACGCGCGCGGCCAGCGCCGGGCCCCGTCGAGCAGCCAAAGCAGTCCCGGAAAGGCGATCCACAACAAGGGAAGAGCATGCAGGGGTGGCAGGGCCCCGGCCGCCAGAGCGCCAAGGGCCAAGGCCACCGCGAGGGCGCGCCACGCGCCCAGGCCGGCCAGAGCCCCGGCGACGCGGGCGAGCCGAGGCGGCGCCTGCGGTTCGGCGGCCGCCGCCCGATCAGCCATCAGCCGCGGCGTCCTGGACAGCCGCGGCATCCTGAGCGGCCGCGGGAAGGTTGCGGATCCTCAAACGCCGGATGCGCCGCGGGTCGGCCTCCATGACCTCGAAGGAGATTCCGCTGATGGGGTGCGTCACCAGCTCGCCCCGGGTCGGCACCCGCCCGGCCAGCGAGAACACCAGGCCACCCAGAGTGTCGATGTCGTTCTCGCGCTCCTCATCCGACAGCACCGGGCCGACCAGCGCCTCGAAGTCTTCGACCGTCGCCCGGGAATCCGCGACCAGCGACCCGTCGCGGCGAAACACCAGCTTGGGGCCTTCGGCCACATCGTATTCGTCCTCGATCTCGCCGACGATCTCCTCGACCAAATCCTCGATCGTGATCAGACCGTCGATACCGCCGAATTCGTCGACCACCAGCGCCATGTGCACCCGCGACTGACGCATCTCGAGAAGGAGGTCCAGGACCGGCATGGAGGGGGCGACGAACAGGGCCTCGCGCAGCGTCGTGCTGAGGTCGAACCGACCCTTGCCGCCGACATAGGGCACCAGGTCCTTGATGTGGACGAGGCCCAGAACATCATCCAGGGTATCGCGATAAACGGGCACGCGCGAGTGACCGGCCTTGCTCATGATCCGCACCAGGGGCTCCAGTCCCTTGCGCACGTCCACCGCGACGATGTCGGCGCGGGGAACCATGATGTCGTAAGCCGTTTGGTGGCGCTGTTTGAGGATGTTGGCGAGCATCGCCTTTTCATCCTCGCTGATCCGGCCGTTGGCCTCGTCATCGCTTTCGCCCTCGCCGATCTCTTCGATGATTTCTTCGAGCGTGTGGCGCAGGCTCGATTCCGCGCCCTTGAACCCGAGCAGTTGCCGCAGCCACGGCCAGAAGCGCCCGGCGCCCGCGCGGTTGCCGCTTCTGTGACCGCCATTGTCGGCCGTCGCGCCGCGTACCGCCCGCTGTCCGCCACTCTCACTCATGATGGCTCGCTCATGACGGCTCCGCTTTCACGGGCGCGCCGCTGTAAGGGTCCTCGATTCCGATTGCCGCCAGGATCGCGACCTCGAGGGCCTCCATCTTCTCGGCCTGGGGCGCCTCGTCATGATCGAAACCGAGCAGATGAAGAAGGCCGTGCACGACGAGGTGACTCATATGCTCGGCGACGGATTTGCCTTGATCCCGCGCCTCGCGCAGCACCGTCTCGCGCGCGAGGATCACATCGCCCAGCAGGCAAGGGCCAGTGACGCCCTCCAGTTTGCCGTCATTCGAGAAAGCCAGGACGTTGGTCGGACGATCCTGCCGGCGGTAGGTCCGGTTGAGATCGCGGACCAGGGCGTCATCGGCCAGCACGATGCTTGCTTCGACCGGGCCATCGAGCCCTCGGCGGGCGGCGTCATGACAAAACACGGCCTCCGCCGCACGGCGCGCTAGGCTCTCGAACCGCGGTTCCGAGTCACGCCACAGCGGATCGCGTGCGATCACCGCGATTTCCAACCTGGTACTTCCGGGGTCTTCGCTCATGTCAGGTCGTGGGCGGGCTCACTCGGGACGACGGGCTGTCGTTGATTTCGCCGTGCCACTTGGCTTCTTCCGGGCTCCGATCCTAATCCCGCCTTCGCCGTTCGCCCTATCGCGTGCCTCGTAGGCCCGCACGATACGGGTGACCAGCGCATGACGCACGACATCGGCGTCAGTGAACTCTACCACGGCAACCTCTTCCATGTCAGACAGCAAGTCGAGCGAGTCGTGCAGCCCGGAGGGCTGGCCCTTGGGCAAATCGACCTGAGACGGATCACCTGTGACCACCATGTGACTGTTTTCGCCCAATCGGGTTAAAAACATCTTCATTTGCACCGGAGTGGTGTTTTGCGCTTCGTCCAGAATAACGGACGCATTGCTGAGCGTCCGTCCCCGCATGAAGGCGAGCGGCGCGACTTCCACCTCTCCATTGGCGAGGTACTTCATGACCTGCTCGGCCGGCAGCATGTCGAATAAGGCGTCATAGAGCGGCCTGAGATAGGGGTCCACCTTGTCGCGCAAATCACCGGGCAGGAAGCCCAAGCGCTCGCCAGCCTCGACCGCCGGCCGCGACAGAATGATGCGATCGACTTCGCCCTGCATGAGGCGCGAAACGGCCACGGCGACCGCCAAATAGGTCTTGCCGGTGCCTGCCGGGCCGATGCCGAAGACCACGTTGTGGGTGGCGAGCGCCTCGATATAGGTCAACTGGCCAGGCGAGCGCGGCGTAATGCGCCGCCGCCGGGTATGTATGATGAGACTCTCCGAATGCACCGCGTCCACGGCCGCGTTGCCATCTGCGTCCGGCCCGCTCAAGGCCATGCGAACCACGGCATCGACTTCCGCGTTGGTGACCGGAAGGTCTTTTTGCAGCCGGGCGTAAAGTGCACCAAGCGCGAGCTTGGCGGCATGGGCCGCGTCGGGCGGCCCCGAGATCGACAGCCTGTTGCCGCGCGATACCAGAGAGACCCCAAGCTGGCGCTCGATACGCGACAGGTGCTGGTCGTGCTCACCGAACAGCATCGGCAGCAAGCTGTTGTCGTCGAATTGCAGCAAGGTCGGCTCGCCCGCCTCGGAGGTGGGAAGGTCGCTCACGCGGGGCCCTCGCTCAAAGACGGCGTTTTGGGCGTTTCCTGCGCAAGCGGATCGAGGACGGTGCGTGCCGGCGTGCGGGCCGGCATGCCATCGCGCCTCGTCGTCGGCTCAAGTCGGCCAGAAAGACTATTGGGATGCGCCTTTGCTATGCGCACCTCGAGCAGCCGTCCGAGCAACCGCGCCGGGGCCTTGACGTGCACGGCCTGCATGTAAGGGCTCCGTCCCGCCATTTGACCCGGAAGGCGGCCCTTCCGCTCGAGCAAGACGGGGAGCCGGCGCCCCACGCTCGCCTCATTGAAAGACGCCTGCTGCGCGTCGAGCAGTTGCTGCAGCATGGCCAGACGCTCGGCCTTCACCGCCTCTGCGATCTGCGGCAGGTTGGCCGCCGGCGTGCCCGGCCGCGGCGAGTATTTGAAGGAGTAGGCTTGGGCGAATCCCACATCGGTCACCAGGCTGAGCGTCGCGGCGAAATCCTGTTGGGTCTCACCGGGGAAGCCGACGATGAAATCCGACGACAGGGCGATGTCGGGGCGCGCGGCGCGCAAACGTTCGACGATGCGGCGATAGTCGTCGGCGCCGTGCCGCCGGTTCATGGCGCTCAGCACGCGGTCGGAGCCGGACTGGACCGGCAGGTGCAGGAACGGCATCAGGGCCGGCACGTCGCCATGGGCGGCGATCAGCTCGTCGTCCATGTCGAGCGGGTGCGAGGTGGTATAGCGCAGGCGATGAAGCCCGTCGATCTCCGCCAGCCGGCGGATCAACCGGCCGAGACCCCATGTCTTCGCAGGGGTCTTCGCAGGGGTCTTCGCGCCGGTCTTGGTGCTGGCCGAAACCCCCGTCTCCGCCTCGCCGTGATAGGCGTTGACGTTCTGTCCCAGGAGCGTGATCTCGACGGCGCCGGCTGTCACCATGCGCTCGGCCTCGCCCGCGATGTCGGCGACCGGGCGCGAGTACTCCGCCCCTCGGGTGTAGGGGACGACGCAAAAACTGCAGAATTTGTCGCAGCCTTCCTGCACCGAGAGAAAGACCGAAGCGCCTTGGTTGCCGCCGCCATGGGCGCGGTCCTCGGGCAGCAGGTCGAACTTCGATTCCGTGGGAAACGATGTGTCCGAGAGGCGCGTTCTCGTCTCCGACCCGGCCACCTGTTCCACCAGTTCGGGCAACCGATGATAAGTCTGCGGCCCGAACACCAGGTCGACATGGGGTGCCCGCTTGAGAATCTCCTCGCCCTCCGCCTGCGCCACGCAGCCGGCCACCGCAAGCAGCATGCGCGCTCCGGCCGCCTGCCGCTCGTCTTTGAATCGCCGCAGCCGTCCAAGCTCCGAATAGACCTTCTCCGAGGCCTTCTCGCGAATGTGGCAGGTGTTGAGGATGATCATGTCGGCGCCGCTGGGGCTATCCACCGGGGCGTAGCCGAGCGGCGCCAGGACATCCGCCATGCGGGCGGAGTCGTAGACGTTCATCTGACAACCGTAGGTCTTGATGAAAAGTTTTTTGGCCAAGATCGCGTCAGATGCTCCGGAAGCCCATCCACTGATCCCCCGCGCGGCGAGCGGGCAAAGATGTCATTCGCACACTTGGCAGCATGATGCAGTCTAACATCGCTTTGCTCGTTCCGGCAATCTCGGCTTCCGACCTCAAGCTGGCGGACTTTCATCGGGCTCGTGCCCGGCCTGCTCTCGATCCCGGCCGTCCGCCACATTGCCGGGAACCAGCGCCTTCAGGCTGGCGTCGAGGGCGACCTCTTGGCGGGGCCTGATCGTTTGGCGCCGTCCGGCCAGGGCTTCCGACATGCCCCGGGAAACGACCGCGTAGCAATGCTCGCTCAGGACCTTGCGCGAGCCGAACCGGGCCAGCGTCACCGGTTCGTGAAACCGAACGACCACGGTCAAGCGGCCTAGACCCGCCCATTGCCACAAATGGCTCACCAAGTCCATATCTCCATACCAGGCAAAGAACGGTCGCAGATAGCGTCCCATCGGCAGGCCGTCGAGCATGGTATAGGCGATCGAGACCGGTTGTACGGTCAAAGGCTGCCCGCCCGGCTCCAATTCGGCGACGGAAAGCAGGCTGCTCTTGAATGGCAGCACCCGATTGCCGTCGCTGCTGGTTCCCTCGGGAAACAGTATGAGGCTGTCGCCGGCCTCCAGACGCGCCAACATCTCGTTGCGCTGCTTGACCGCCCGGAAAGATTGCCGATCGACGAAGACAGAACGCTGCAGCTTGGCCAGGGCGCCGAACAGCGGCCACTGCGCGACCTCCGTCTTGGCGACGAAGGAGGCCGGGACCAGCGAACCGAGAACAGTTATGTCCAGATAGGAACAATGGTTCGACACAAACAGGACCGGGCCATCCTGCACGGGCTTGCCGCGCCGCACGACACGAAATCCGAGCAGCCGGCAACAGCGCCGGTGATACCAGACGGGCAGGCTGACCCGTGCCCGCCATCCCATGAGGACCAAGACGGCCTGAATCGGGATGAGCGCCACGGTGAAGATGCCATAGGCGCTGACCCGGATTAAGGCGCGCAGGGGCGAGCCGAGACTTTCTGAAGACATCGCCGTCAAACCGTCCTTTGCTGGTCCGGGTCCGACCGGGCGTAGTGCCGGTAGTACCTCTTCGTCACCAAGTCGGTCTTGACCACGACACAGACATCGGTCGTCCCAAAGTCCGTGTCGATGACCGCGCCATCGCCGACATAACCGCCAAGGCGAAGATAACCGCGGATCAACGGCGGCAGCCGGCGCATCGCTTCCTGAGCATCGAATTCGTCGGGCGCCAGACGATCCATGGCAAGATAGCGCTCGGCAACCGCGCGGGGCCGCAGTTCCGGCGGCGCCAAGTGATGGTGGTAAAGGTAGGACAGAGGCTCGTCCAGTTGTTCCGGCTCGGCGCCCGGAAGGCTCGCGCAACCGAACATCACATCGACGTCGTAGTGGAAGACATACTCTGCGATGCCGCGCCACAGCAGTTGCATGACGGCGCCGCTTCTATGGTCGCGATCGACACAAGAGCGCCCGAGTTCCATAATCTCACCGGGATGGTTCAGCAAGACGGAGATATCGTATTCGTCGGAGCTGTAAAACTGTCCCCGGCGGGCAGCGGCGGGGCGGCGCATCAAGCGATAGGACCCGACCACCGCTTCCGCCCCTTGGCCCTTAGCTTCATTGAAAACCAGCAAGTGATCGCAGAATTCGTCGAAGGAATCGAACTCGCGGCGGACCACGGCCATCTCGCGGCTCGCTTTGGCGTCCATCTCTTCGCAAAAAACGCGAAACCGTAATTCCTGGGAGGCCGCAACCTCGGCCGGCGTTTCGGCCAGGCGGATCAACAGATCTTTGGCTCGAACGTCCACCGGCCTCGTGATCCCTTGATCGGTCATGGCCATTCGTTCAGTCATTCCCGGAATCGACCGAGATCTTTGGCCATACGCCGACGGCTTTCCGGGAAGCGGCGCTCAACGCGAGCCTCCATCCTCGTCGCTCCCGGCTTTTGATGGTTGCAGACGAATACCGAACAGCTCGAGGCGATGTCCCACAAGCCTGAAGCCAAGCCGTTCGGCCACCTCATTCTGCAGGCGCTCGATCTCCTCATTGCAAAACTCTATAACTTCTCCCGACTTGATGTCGATCAGATGGTCGTGGTGAGTCTCGGGCATTTCTTCATAACGTGCCCGTCCATCGCCGAAATCGTGGCGCTCCAGGATGTTTGCCTCTTCCCAGAGCTTCACCGTTCGATAGACCGTCGCGATCGATATGCGCGGATCTGCCGCCGCCGCTCTCTGGTGGAGTTCCTCGACATCGGGATGATCGGCGGCCTCGGACAGGACCCTGGCGATGATCCGCCGCTGGTCGGTCATCTTCAGGCCCTTGGTAAGGCAAAGCCGTTCGATACGGGACGTCATGGTCTTGCGAACGCGCCGTTGATCGTCGGCGTTATGATAGCAGCAATGCTCGGCCCGCGCCTATGGCCCCGTGGAGCCAAATGCGTGGGGCCAAGTGGCGCGGCGCTCGTGCTCTCGTCAGGACTTGCGCCGGCGGGGCCGCGTCCCCAAACCAATCTGTTTGGCCAGTTTGCTGCGCTGTTTGGCATAGTTCGGCGCGACCATCGGATAATCCGAGGCTAGCCCCCAACGCTCCCGGTATTCCTCCGGCGACATGTTGTAGGCCGTTTTCAGGTGCCTCTTCAGCATCTTCAGTTTCTTGCCGTCTTCCAAGCATACGATGTAATCCGGCGTCACTGACCGCTTGATCGGAACCGCCGGCGTCGGCCGCTCGGCTTGCCGTTCGCCACCACTCTGCACCGCCGATAAGGTCTCGTACACATCACGAATCAATTGTGGAAGATCCGATACGGCCACCGAATTGTTCGACACATGTGCGGACACGATGTTTGTTGCGAGCGACAGTAACTCGCCTGTCTTGACAGTATCAGTCATTTCTCTTGTATACCCCCCCACTCCCAAACTTACAGATAACAGGCATCTGTTGTTAGTTTTATCACCATAATCGAAGACAATAAAGTAAAAAATGAATTGGCTTAGTCTGTCTCCATTCAGGTTGCAACTATTGGACTGTTGATGTGAATCAAATAGCCAACTAGACCAAAGAGCAGCCCAAGAGTTCGGCCAAAAGATATAGTCTTCATATTGTGGGTGTTTCGGCAATCATCATGCGATTCACTAACGATTGCGCCAATCATGCCTCGCCGGGCCCGAGTGCTTTCTTGAATAACAAAGCATCGCACACCGGCGATTTCATGAGCGGCGAACCGCAGCATCTTTGGCCGGCGTCGCGTCGGGAGGCCGCAAATAAAGCGGTTCGACCGGCATCCCTCCGGCAGCGCCGAGATCCTCTGCCGCCACCAGCTCGGCGAGTTGCGCCGCATCGACCGCACCAGGCGTTTTGGAAAGCGTGACGCGGCGGCGGGCGGCCTCCAAGAAGGGTATGGCCTGATCGACCCCGTCGCCGACCAGTACCAGCGGCCCCGTGGGTAGGAAGTCCGCCAAATCCTCCGGCACGATGGAGGCGGGATCGGTTCTTGGCCGCAGGTCTGGCGCAAAGGCCTGAACGTAGAGGTCGTGTCGCTTGGCGTCGATCACCACGGCCAAACTCCCGTCCGGCGGGGCATCGGCCTTGGCGGCGGTCGCGAGGACCCGGAAATTGCTCACGCCGACGAGCGGGCGCCCACAGGCTAAGGCGAGGCCGCGCGCGGTCGCTAGGCCGATCCGCACGCCTGTGAACCCGCCCGGACCA
>Ga0255057_10001201_pt1 | contig 14759 bp, 12 predicted proteins | sample Cases_109_6_MG_FD_189022 | JGI IMG/M metagenome (GOLD analysis project Ga0255057, IMG submission 189022) | Seawater microbial communities from Amundsen Gulf, Northwest Territories, Canada - Cases_109_6 | ecosystem: Environmental > Aquatic > Marine > Gulf | place: Canada: Northwest Territories... | reverse complement strand
CGTCGAAGCGGTTGCCCTTGCGCTCGCGAACACTGCACTTGACCCGGGTTGCATTGAGCTTGAGATGGGCGACGGCGACATCGTAAACCAACGTACTGCAGAACTCGAAACGCTCAGGGGCCTGCGTAAACTTGGGGTCCGCTTGTCACTCGATCATTTCGGTACGCGCGACGTTTCCTTCGAATCGATCGACAACGGCTTCATCGACAGCTTCGTGCTCGATCAGTCACTGATTTCAGACGTCGAAAACAATGACAGTCATCAGCGAATTGTTCGGGCGGCGATTGCGATGGCACAAGGCCTCGATATCGAAGTCGCGGCCGAAGGTGTGGAGACGGTAACGCAGCTCGAGTTCCTGAAAGACTGCAACTGCGATCTTGCGCAGGGTTTTTTGATCAGTCGACCGATGCAACCCGAGAAAATCGCGGCGATTCTTCGCAGCGAAATTGCCGGTACGCGGCTGCTGACGCGGGGCATGCCGTGAAACGACCGTACGAGCGGGCCCCAGCCCGCGACAATCGCGGGCTGGGGCCCGCTCGTACCAGCTAAAGCCGCTCCTAGGAAATCTCTCTGCCGCAACTCCAGCACGCGGCAAATTGTCCCTCATTTTCCTCGCCGCAATTTGCGCAGCGCCAGCTCTCGGTGGGGCTCTCGTCCTGTGCTGAGCCGTCGATCAGTTGCATCGCACGTTCGTAGTCGAGGTCGTTGACGATCCATAGCTGCGGCCAGGTTTCCGTGAACGGCATGTCGCCGAGTATCCCGCCGAAGTGCTCGTTCCGAATTTCGCTCGCGATACCCTCCGCCATCAGGATGTTGCGGTAATGATGAATGGTAATCGCGATCGGTGCCGACGTGAGTTTTTTCACCTGCTTACTTTCTCTTGCCGAGCAGCGAATTCAGGAACGCCGAGGGACTGTCGCCATCCTCGATGACTTCAACCAGCGCGGATCCGACGATCGCGCCAGCCGCATGCCGGCCCACGTCGGCGACGTCCGCTGGGCCACGAATTCCGAAGCCGGCGCAGACCGGTAAATCTGCCGTCGCGACGACCCTGTCCAGATAGCCGGCAAGATCAGCCGGCAACCCTGCATCACCGCCCGTGATGCCCGCGATCGTGACCGCGTAGACGAATCCACGCGATGCGTCACACAGTGTCTGCAAGCGCTCGTCCGCCGTTGCCGGAGTGACGAGTTGAATCAGACCGAGGCCCTTTGCCTCTAATGCCGCGCGAATGTCTGCGCTTTCTTCGAACGGCAAGTCGGGCACAATAAAGGCACAAACTCCGGTTGCGAGCGCACGCTCCGCCAGGGCTTCATAGCCGAACGCGAGTAATGGATTCAGATAGGACATCATCACCAGCGGCGTGCCTATTTCGCCGGCGGTCTCAAGTTCGTCGAATATCCACTGCAGGCTCACACCTTTTTGCAGCGCGACACGACTTGAGCGCTGGATCGTCATGCCATCCGCCATCGGGTCTGAAAAGGGGATGCCGAGTTCGACGACATCACCCGCGGAAGCAACCTCGCGCAAGCTTGCGATGAAATCCGCGGGCTCCGGATAGCCCGCTGTTAAGAAGGGAATAATTGCGGTTCGACCCTCTTTGTTTGCGGCGTTGATAGCCGCCGTTATGCGCTCGCTAGCCTGCATCGCTGCGTCCCTGTACCGGGTACTGCGTCAGCGTCGGCATGTCCTTGTCTCCGCGCCCCGAATTGCCTATCAGAATTCGCTTGCCCGGATTCTCCTGCGCCCATTCACGTGCGGCCGCATACGCGTGTGCTGTTTCAAGTGCGGTCAAAATACCTTCGGCCGCACACAGCTCCTGCAATGCATCGAGCGCATCGTCATCGCTTGCCGAAATGTAATGAACGCGACCCGTTGACTGCAGCAACGCGTGCTCCGGGCCCACCCCGGAGTAGTCCAGGCCCGCCGAAATCGAATGCGTTTCCTGCACCTGGCCGTCGCCATCCTGCAAGATAATCGTGTACGAACCGTGCAGGACACCCGGCGTTCCGGTCGCGAGCGTCGCTGCGTTTTGCCCGAGGCCATCGCCCGTGCCGCCCGCTTCGACGCCAATCAGTTCGATAGCGTCGCCCAGCAAGGGGTAGAACAAGCCGATTGCGTTGGATCCACCACCGACGCACGCGAACGCGACATCCGGCAGACCGCCGGCCTGGTCGAGCATCTGTTGCCGGGCTTCCACGCCAATGACCGACTGCAGCTCACGCACGAGATAAGGATAGGGATGTGCGCCCACTGCCGAGCCGAGAATGTAGTAAATGCCTTCGGGGTCTGTAACCCAGGCGCGCAACGCCTCGTCGATCGCCGCGCGCAGGGTCTTGTCGCCGGACTCGACCGCGATCACCTCGGCGCCAAGTCGGCGCATGCGATCAACATTCGGCGCCTGCCGTACGATATCCACGGCGCCCATGTAGACCGAACACGGCAAGCCGACTCGTGCGCAGGCCGCTGCCGACGCAACGCCGTGCTGTCCGGCGCCCGTTTCAGCAATAACGCGCTGCGCGCCAAGCCGCTTCGCGAGCAACGCCTGACCGATGGCATTGTTGATCTTGTGCGCACCCGTGTGTGCGAGGTCCTCTCGCTTGAGCCAAACGTCCGCGCCCCAACGCTCGCTCAAACGCGGCGCGTGGGTCAGCGCTGTGGGCCGCCCGACCCACTCGCGCAGCTCTCTGCGAAACTCGGCCTGAAAGTCGTCCGCATGCAGGTGCTCGCGAACGCCCTGTTCGAGCCGCTCAAAAGCAGGCACGAGTGTCTCTGGCACGTATCGCCCACCGAACGGACCGAAGCGGCCGCGCTCGTCCGGCAGTTCGCCCGCGATACTGGCGTTGAGAAGTGCCTGCGCTTCATCGGCAGGGATAATCGAACTCATAGCGGTTGCTCCGCAGCTCTCGCTGCATCGATAAATTCGCGAATCAATTTGTGGCTCTTCACACCCGGCTCGGACTCGACAGCGCTCGAGACGTCGATTCCGAAAGGACGCACGATCGTAATTGCTTCGCTGAGGTTCTCGGCGCTCAGGCCGCCCGCAAGCAGCATTCTTCCGCGCAATGCGACTTCGGCCGCTTTTTGCCAGTCGACCGTTTCTCCCTGGCCGCTGTTGCCGCCCTCATATAAAAACACGTCGGGCAATTTTCCTTCAAGCGCCGGACTTCCCTCGCGGATGACGGGCAGACATTGCACGGTGTCCGGCACGTCGAGTGATGCGAAATCCACGATGTCGGTCTGCAGGACATCGGGGCGAAACTCCAGCAGCACGTTCTGCCACTCGTCGTTGCTCGGGTGCCGCATCACCGCGACCTTGCGGATGTCATTCCTCATGCTTGCGGTCGCCGCCGCAGCGTCCTGCGGTGATACGCGGCGAACAGATTTCGCAAATACGAAGCCAACTGCATTTGCCCCGGCATCGGCCGCAGCATTGACGTCGGCTTCATTGCGCAGTCCGCAGATTTTCACAAGCAAACTCATGCACCCAATCCTGCGGCGCCTGCCGCGCGCATATCCGTCAGCAATGCTGCGGGATCATCGGCGCGCATCAACGCCGTTCCAACCAGTGCCAGCGAGTAACCCCAGGCGGCAACGCGTGCAGCGTCTTCCGCGGTATGCAAACCGCTTTCGGCAACGCAGCGGCCCTCCGGCAACATGGCTGCGAGATCCTGCAGCCGGTCAGGATCGACGCCAAGCGTGCGCAGGTTGCGCGTATTCACACCGAACAACAGTGAGCCCTGCTGTGCCGCGTCGAGATCGTCCGCGCTCATCGACGCCGTGATTCTGTCCAGGTCCTGCCGATCGAAAGACTCCAGCAAGACAAACAATCCATGTTCGCGTGCGCAGTCGAGCATGGCCCGCAGCTTTGCGTCCGAAAGCATTGTCACGATCAGCAATACCCCGCTTGCACCCGCCGCTCGCGCCTCGAGAATTTGCACGGGTTCGACCAGGAAGTCCTTGCGCATCACCGGCGTGTTCGGCGCGGCGGCCACCACTTCCTCGATGTGTGCCAGGTCGCCCGAAAAACAACTCGGCTCTGTCAGCACGGATATCGCCACGGCACCGCCGTCTGCATAGAGTTGCGCCTGCTGCGCTCGATTGTATTCGTTTGTCGCGAGTACGCCTTCTGCCGGAGAGCGATCTTTGATCTCTGCAATCACATCGAATGTCGCAAGCTGCAATGGCAGCAGCGGCTTGTCGAGGTCGCTCGAACTGATGCTCGCTGCCGCAGCTGCTCGCTCGGCGCTCAGTGCCGCCATTTGTTGCAGGAAGTCGCTCATCAAGCCTGAAAATGCTTCTGCATGCGTTCAAGAACCTTCGCCGCATCGCCACGATCAAGCGCGGCGGCGGCAATTTCGACACCCTGTTTCGGGTCGCGCGCCGTACCCTGGACTTCCAGTACGAGGGAGGTCCCCATCAGCAACGCATCCCGGTGTGCGCCTTTGTCTTCACCCGCAAACACGCGTCTCAATTCATCGGCATTGTGTTCTGCATCTCCGCCGGCTAGATCCTCGGGCGCGCAGCGCTGCAAACCATAGTCCTCCGGCGTGCGAACGCTTTCTTCAACCGAGCCCGCGCGTACATCATACAAAACAAACTCGCCGACGGGTGTCGCCTCATCCCAACCCGGGGTCCCGTGAACGACGAACGCGCGTTCGATCGGCATGCCTGCAAGCGCATCGGCCATCAACTTCGCCGCCTCCTTGCTCCAGGCGCCGATCAGTTGAAACGGCGGCGCCGCGGGGTTCGTCAACGGGCCGAGCATGTTGAACACGGTCCTGACCGACAATGCGCCGCGAACCGGCACAACGGCCTTCATCGCCGGGTGATACGCGGGGGCGAACAGGAAAGTGAAACTCGTGGCTTCGAGGCAGGCAACGACCTCTTTCTCGTGCAGCGGCAAGGGCATGCCAAGACTCTCGAGCATGTCTGCGCTGCCCGAGCGGCTCGATACCGATCGATTACCGTGCTTGACGACGCGAGCGCCAGTTGCCGCCGCCAGCAGGCCGGTGCCGGTCGACAGGTTCAGGCTTCCCGACCCGTCGCCGCCAGTACCCACGGTATCGACGGTTGGCGCGCCGTCCGGTATGACCGGATGTACGGCGAGTTCGCGCATGGCCGTTGCGAAACCACGAATCTCGTCTGCTGTTTCGCCTTTGGCTCGCAGGCCCGCAAGCAGGGCGCCAGCCAGCGCCGGTGCCATGTCGCCTTCCGCAAGCTTCACCATCAAGGCATGCGCCTCCTGCTCGGACAGCGAGTTGCCATCGAGCAAGCGATCGAGCATGGCGCTGAATTCCTTGCTCATGATGCTGTCATCCGCATGAAGTTCGCCAACAGTTTATCGCCGTCGGGCGTCAATACGCTTTCGGGATGGAACTGTACACCTTCCAGCGGCAGCTGCTTGTGGCGCACACCCATGATCTCGCCGCGCTCCGTCTGCGCCGTCAATTCGAGTTCGGCAGGGAGCGATTCCTGCTCGGCACAAAGTGAATGATAACGACCAACCTCAAATGCTTCCGGCAGGCCGTCGAACAGCGTCTTGCCGTCGTGTTTCGCCATCGACGTTTTGCCATGCATCAGGCGCTCGGCACGAACGATGTTGCCGCCGAAATGATGCACGAGACATTGGTGGCCCAGGCAGACGCCAAGCAATGGCACGCTCTCCCTGAATGCGGCGATCATGTCCAGCGATACACCTGCGTCTTCGGGGCGACCCGGTCCCGGTGAGATGACGAGGTGAGTCGGCTCGAGCGCGAGCGCTTCGTCCACATTGATAAGGTCGTTGCGATACACCATCACGTCGGCACCTTGTGCTGCGAACGACTGCACGAGGTTGTAGGTAAACGAGTCGTAGTTGTCGATCAGCAGCATGCGCACGTTCGCGAATTTCTTCGACACGGCCATTACAATCCCTCCCCGGCAATCTCCAGCGCGCTGCGCAGAATCGCACTCTTCGCCAGCGCCTCCTGGTACTCACGCGCCGGCACCGAATCCGCGACGATACCGGCACCCGCCTGAAAACTGTACTCATCGCCCGAGAAAACCAGTGTCCGAATCGTGATCGCCTGGTCCATGTCGCCACTGATGCCGAAATAGCCTCCCGTGCCCGCGTAGAGACCGCGCCCGATTTGCTCCATTTCTTCGATGATCTCCATAGCCCTGACCTTCGGCGCACCGACGAGTGTGCCCGCCGGGAAGCTTGCTGCGAACAGGTCGAACTGGTCGAACTCGCTCGCGAGCTCACCCTGTACGCCGCTGACAATGTGCATGACATGGCTGTAACGCTCGATCGAGCGATACGGGTCAACACGCACGCTGCCGGCGCTCGCCACACGACCGAGGTCGTTGCGCGCAAGATCGACAAGCATGACATGCTCGGCCGCCTCCTTCGGATCGGCGAGCAATGCCTTCTCGTTCGCCCGATCCTCTGCAGGCGTTTTACCGCGCGGCATTGTTCCGGCGATAGGCCGCAGCGATGCACTCCTGCCATTAAGCCGTACCAGCGCCTCCGGTGACGAGCCCACGACTTTCACAGCGCCAAAGTCGAAGAAAAACATGTACGGCGATGGATTCAGCAGGCGCAATGCACGGTACGCCTCGAATGGCGACAGGTTCGTCTCGCCCCTGAACAATACCGACACAACAATCTGGTAAATATCGCCGGACGCGATGTACTCCTTGCAGGCGTCCACCCGGTCCGAGTACTCGGTCTCTGTCAGGCTGGGCACCGGATCCGTGGTCTGAATCGAGTTCTTGGGTTTGGGCACCGGCCCGCGCAATCGTTCGATAACTTCGCTGCGCAGCCGCTGGCGTTCATACTCGGGCCCGTCGTGCAAAAGTGCGACCCTTCGTGTCAGGTGATCGAACACGAGCAGCGATGCCGTCGCCGTGAACGCGGCATCGGGGACATTTGTTTGCGGCGTCGTATTCTGCGGCAGGCGCTCGAAGAGCCGAACGACGTCATAACCCGAGACACCGACAAGACCGCCCGAGAACGGCAGCTCCGCAACAGTGGGCTTGGGCCGGGGCGCAAGCAACAAGGCCTCTCTCAACGCATCGAGATATTCCTTCTGAGTTGCGGGTCGCGGACGTTTCTGGCCATCGACAGTCAGTGCCTCGCTGTCCATGCGAACCTCGAGCGCGTCACCGAAACCCAGAAAGGAATAGCGCGCCAGACGCTCGCCGCCTTCGACGCTCTCGAGCAGGTAACGTGGCCGCAGCGGCCCCAACTTCAGGTACGCCGATACGGGCGTGTCCAGGTCTGCTGCGATGTCGAACGGTGCTTGCATCGTTTCCTTCTCGATTTGTAGGAGCTGCGCTTGCGCTGCGACTGTCGCGCTGCAAGCAGAGCTCCTACAACAACAAAAAAACCCATCTGCGCTGTCGCGGAGATGGGCTTTGAAAATTTCTTGTGCTCAGCTACAGGTCAGCCAGCCGCCCTCTCCTTTGAGTTTAGCCACCACCAGTTCTTGTTCAGCCGTGCATTCATGGGTCCGAGTATTACCGCCCAATCCTCCGACGTCAATGCTTACCGCGGCAACCAGTGAACTGCCGCACATTATTCGGGCAGGTCCGGGTTGAACTCGATGGCATCGAGTCGCTCGGCCGACATGCCATTGAATTCAAGGTACTCAGCCCAGCGCGGATCATCGTGCAGGTTCTGCCAGATCGGGGAGAACGTTGCGCGGTGCAGATACTGGAACCCGGTGGCAGACATTTCGAACAGTTTCTCGAACGCGTAGTCCTTGTTGCCCGTCCACGCCGCGATTTCGGTCAAGGAAAGGGTCAGCGACCGCTGATCATGAAAATCCGAGCGGCTGAGGTCCGCAAAGATTGCGTCGGCCTCGTCGAAACGGCCGAGCGAAAACAGCGCCATTGCCCTGCGCGACTGACGCCTAACGGCCCCTTCATCGTCTATGTCAACGGCATAAATGTACGCAAGCGCCTCTTCGGCTTTGCCCTGCAGTAACAGTACCAGTATGTATAGATCCACTCCCTCGTTTGCGACAGCCAGGTAGCGCTCGTATTCCCATTGCGCGTTCGCGTAGTCGCCGAGGTACATGAGACTTTCCGCATATCGACGGCGACACTGGTGGCATAGCGGATCAATCGCAAGCGCATACTTCAGCAGTCGAACGGAAACATCGAGTTTGCCAACGTGCTGTGCGAAGTAGCCCGCGAGCCGGATTTGGTCGGGACGTGTCAGGTCCTTTTCAAGGGCGCTGCTATACGACGCCGCGGCTTCTTCGAGCCTGTTCTCGCCTGAAAGCATGAAAGCATAATAAAAGTCGGGGTAAGCGCTATTCGGGTCAAGCTCGAAAATCCGGTCATTGGTCGCGTCGCTCTTGCGAAGCGTTTCCTCCCACGTCGTATCCAGGTACCAATACACCATCGCCATCAGGTGGAGCGCAGGAATATGGTCCGGATCGATCTCGAGCGCCCGGGATAGCAGGGCATACATTTTTTTACCGACCCCTTCGGGCCGTGCCTGATGAAGCTGGTAGGCCTGCGCCGTCAGTGACAGCACCTCGGGATCGACATAGCGCGTCTTCGGCAGCGGTTCGAGCAATGTGATCTCAAGATTTTTTGCTACATCGGCGGCGATCTCGTCCTGAATCACGAACACATCGTCCAGTTCACGCTCGTAAGTCTTCGACCACAGGTGTGTAACCGTGCGCGCCTCAATCAGCTGCGCGGTAACGCGCACCGTGTTACCGACTTTGCGTACCGAGCCCTCCAGAATGTGCGCGACATCCAGCCGCTCAGCGATATCTGGAATCTCCAGGTTTTGCCCTTTGAAAGCGAAGGCCGATGAGCGGGAGATGACGCGCAGCTCGCGGATCCGGGCGAGCAGGTTCAACACCTCTTCGGCGATTCCATCCACAAAGTATTCCTGCTCGGGGTCAGACGTCATATTGTCGAAAGGAATGACGGCGATGGATCTGCTGCCGTAAAAGCCGACCCTCGCCTCGGCGGCAGCCTGCTCGGCTACTGCCGCTTCTCGTACCGCGGACCTGTCCGGTGCCAGTACGAACTTATCGAATGCGAAAAACGAGATACCAAGCAGCAAAACAACAATGATGACGCGATCGAGTTTGTGGTGCATAGCCGGCGAGCCAGTCGCTGAGCGATCGGCATCTTTGTCGAACTTCAGGCCGTCAGGTGTGAATTCGAATAGCCAGGCGGCGATAACTGCAGGAAAAAACCCGATACCGAAAATAATAACGATGATACGGACCGCTTTGTCCGAGAAACCGAATGCCGGAAAGATCGTCTCAACGACCTGGATGATCAACCACGCCGCAACGACGTAGGCCATCGCTACGCGAATCACATTGCGTCGCTGCAGTTCCGGGATCAGAGACATGGGCTACCGCTGGCTTACAGCTCGTAGAGGAGTGGCAGTACGAGTGAAAAACCGGCCCACATGATTATGGTCAGGGGGATGCCGACGCGCAGGAAGTCCGAGAATTTGTAGCCACCGGCGCTCATGATCAGGAGATTCGTCTGGTAGCCGTACGGAGTGGCGAAACTCATGTTCGCGCCGAACAACACTGCGAGAATGAAGGGCTCGGGACTGACGCCCAGCTGTGTGGCGATCGCAATCGCGATTGGTGTGCCGATGACCGCCGCGGCATTGTTCGAAACGATATTCGTCATAAACGTCATCAGCAGCAGGAACGCACTCAGGATAAAGGGCGTTGGCAGCGCCGACGTTGCCCCGACGAACGAAAATGCAAGATAGTCCGCCATACCCGTACCCATGAGCGCTTTGCCAAGTGCAAGGCTGGTCACAATGATCATGACCACGGGAATCGACAGCGCGCTGGCCGCCTCCCGCCAGTTCAGGCAACCCGTGGCAATCATGAGGCCAAGCCCGATCATCGCACTGACCGCAATCGGCATGATACCGAGCGCAGCAGCAAGAACGACAAAGCCCATGACCGCAAGGGCGCGCTTGGCGCGGTGTGTGTGCGGCAACTGTGTCGTTCCATCGAGCACCAGCATCGAGCCGGAATCCTTGAGACTGGCGATCGCGTCACTGCTGCCCTGCACGAGCAGGACGTCACCGGCGCGCAGACGAATCATGTTGAGGTCGCCCGTGACCTGCGAACTCGGTGCGCGTGCACGGTGCAAAGCCAGTGGCAGCAAGCTATAACTGGCACTGAAGCGCGCAGCGGCAAGGCTGCGCAAATGCAGCGGCGACCCGCGCGTCACGACAACCTCGGCGAGTTGCTGGCCCTCCGCCTTGAGCGGCGTCTCTTCATCGACCGGGTGTTCGCTGTCGGAAATATTGTAGAGCGTCGCCCCGAGAATCTGCTCGTAGTGCTTGAGATTCTCTGGAGAGTCCTTGACGAACAGGCGATCACCGGGCTGCAAGGTCACGGACGGCAGCTTGGCCAGGAACAGGGATTCGCTACGCTGAATCTTGTCGACGCGCATGTTGCCGTCCGCCTTGGCAAGCACCTCGGACAAGGTCTTGCCATCCGCGAAGCCGCCCTCCTGCACGTTCAACTGGCCGCTGAATATACGCGGCGACGTATCGGCCATTGGCGGCGTACGATCCGGCAACAGCCGCGGGGCGACCAGCCACAGGAACAACAAGCCCGCGCCGCCTACTATTGCAACCGGTAACACCCACTCGAACATCGTGAACTCGTGCATGCCGAGATCCTGCGAAATCCCCACGACCAGCAGGTTGGTCGATGTACCGATCGTCGTTGACATGCCACCGATGATCGTCGCGAGGCCCATTGGCAACATGACGCCGGAGACCGGAAACTTTGCGCGCAACGAAGCGCCAACCAGGATGGGCATGAGCAATACGACGATCGGAGTATTGTTCATAAACGCGCTCAAAATCGCGGCGGCAATCAGAGTGATAAGCAACGCGAGCACCGGACGCGTTGACCAGGCGCGGCTGACCACGTTGGCCAGGGGCAGCAACGCACCGGTCGTCTCCAGCGCCTTGCCAACCATCATGAGTGCGCAGATCGCGACGAGCGCCTCGTTGCCGAAGCCTGCGAAGAAGTCGGCCGCGGCAATCAATACCTCGCCGTTCCGCTGGTACGGGAACAACGTGAAGCCCGCAACGAGAAGAATCAGGATCGTGAGCGACGATGACTCAAGCGGAATTCGGTCGCGCGTAAACAGGAACAGCGCAACAACCGTCAGTATCAGAACCGCAACGCCATGCGCGTCAATTGCTATTGGATTCAAGAGGCCCCCTCTCCCCTCGCAAGCCTAAACCGTATCCTAGTTCATAGCCGCTCCGCAACGAGCGCGTCCGCCTCGATTTGACGCATCAGAGCCCACGTACGCCTGTGGAAGTGTTTGAATTCATTGATATTCCACTGCGTGATATCTGGCCTGTCGCGAAACACACAGCCATCCGCCATCCGCAGCAGCGGCAGCAGGTCCATCCAGCGCAAATCAGCACTGCCGCGCGGGAACAGCGCCCATGGAGACAGCACCAGCAGGTTGCGGTGACCTGTCGCCGAGCGCTCCACGGCGCGTAGCCAGCGCATCTCCCAGCGGTCCGTGTCGGGCCCGGCCAGCAGCTTTCGCGCGGGATTGTGCTGATCAATTGCGGGTAACACGCCGCTCGATTTCGCCAGTCGCCGCGACTGTTGTCGGAGAACATGCCGAATCTGCAGCAAAACCTGGCGCAGTTTCTGCAGCGTTTCATGACGGCCCGGCTCCAGTCCAAGGCGCCTCGCGTAGTCCCCGAGGCCGTCCATCCGGATCGCCAATCTTCGATTCATCCATGCATCGTGTTGCATGGCGGCTGTCGGCCACCGGCCGCTGACGTGGACTGACTCAGCCCTCAGAAGCACATTTTTCAGCGCTGCGACCAGCGCCGCATCATCCAACTCACCGCACGCAGTCATGTAATGGGTCAATGTCAGTGATGCGCCCACCCATGCCGACTCCGGGGGTGCCTGCAGCCCCGACTCGGGCAGAATGTTGTTGCCGTGCTCAGACGTCAGTAGGGGACAGGCGCTGGCGACGAGTGGCCAAAAAGCGGCGCGAACATGCGACTCTTGGCGCAACTCCCAAAGTTGCAGCCAGAACTTTTTAGCGGACATGGACTGCTCGTCGCAGACGATATTGAGCGGACCATCACCAAGAATATCCCGCCGGATCCGCCAGGCGACAGCAGGGTCCGGTGTCTGGCCAGGCAGCGTGATTTCCAGCGCCGTGCTGTGGACGCCGGGTGCGTCCAACGCGTCCGCGAGCGCCTGGCAAAGCGTTTCGAGCTCGATCACGGCATGTTCGCTGCCACCCAGACCTGTCAGCAGCAGCGATACCGGCATTTCACGCCCCAGCAGATCAGCCAGCTGACCTGAGAGCCGGGCGAACAGCGGCTCAGATGCCAGTATTCGCGAAACATCTGCTGTCAACGCGATCCCATATACGGCAACATCGTCTTCGTGGCGCTGGGCCGGATGCACGATTGCCATCCCACGATTGCCTGTCATTGCGCCTCTTCCATGGATGCGTAGCATTTCTCTCAAACGACCGCAGCCATTGTCGTAGACAGCGGGGCGCTTTACCCGGGGCGTAACTGGGCAGCCTGCCGAGATTTTGTTATTGTCGCGACACACATCGGTGCGGGCCTTCAATTCCAAGAGCAAAAACGTGCGCCGCCAGGACATAACATTCGAAGATAAAGATCAGGCGTTGCGTAACGACGTACGCACGCTCGGCGCCATGGTCGGAGAGCTGATCGCAGACCAGGGTGGCGCGGAACTATTCGAGTTTGTCGAGCACGCGCGCCTGCGATCCATCCGGCGCCGCGAAGACAATGAGCGAGAAGGCGAAGAACTGTCGGCGCTGGTCAAGGACCTCGACCCACAATTCGCACTGGCTGTGATTCGCAGCTTCTCCACCTACTTCCAGATGGTAAACACGGCCGAGAAAGTGCATCGCATCCGGCGCCGCCGTGAGTACCTGCGTGACATCGGTCTCTATCAACCTGGCAGCCTCGAGGATACGCTGGTCAAGCTCAAGGCATCCGGTACCAGCGTTGATGAACTGCAGGAACTGCTGAATTCGCTGCGTATCGAGCCGGTGTTCACGGCACACCCGACCGAGCCAACACGCCGCACGATGTTGCGCAAAGAGCAGAATATCGTCCGACACCTGGTCGACATGCTGAATCCAACGATGACGCCCCAGGAGACCAGCGCTGCGCTTGCAAACATTCGACTGCTAATCACCGCAGGTTGGCAGACGGCGGAACACCCGTCCGAGCAGATGACGGTCGCCGACGAACTGGAGCACGTGCTGTTCTTCCTGACAGACGTTTTGTACCGCGCGGTGCCACCGTATTACGAGGATATCGAGAGCGCTGTCAAGCGCATCTACGAGGATGAAGCTGAGAAGGTTCACGTCCCCCGGATTCTGCATTTCGCATCCTGGGTCGGCGGCGATATGGACGGCAATCCAAACGTCAATGCCAAGACAATTCGTGCAACGCTGGCACGGCAGCGCTCACTTATTCTCGACCTGTATTACAAAGAGTGCGCGGCCTTGTCGGCGAAGCTGAGTCAGACGAACGATCGCGTGTCGGTCAGCGACGATCTCGTTGCGAAAATCGACGAGTACAGCGGGGTTTTCCAAGTCGCTTATCACGCGGTGCCCGCGCGCCACCGTGAAATGCCCTACCGCGTATTCCTGCGGCTCATCCAGGCACGGCTGCAATCGACCTATGACGATGACGTGTTTCCCTATGAGAAGGTCAGTCAATTCGAAACAGACCTGAGGCTGATTGCGGACAGTCTCGGTGCCAACAAGGGGGCACACGCCGGGCAGTTCGCCGTCAATCGGTTGTTGCGACGCGTCGAGACATTCGGCTTTCATCTTGCCACACTCGACGTTCGTCAGGACGCCTCCGTGCATCGGGCAGTTGTGGGGGAGTGCCTCGGTGACGATGACTGGATGGAACGATCGGCCGCGGATCGATCGGCAAGAATTGTTGAGGCCATTCAATCGCGGGAGGGAATACCCGAACACCTGTCGAACCAGGCGCGCAAGTCGATCGCAGTTTTCCAGGCTATCGCATCTTGTCGTCGCAAGTACGGTGATGCCGCCATCGGACCGTTCATTGTCAGCATGACCCAGGGCGCCGATGATATTTTTTCTGTCCTGCTGCTGGCCGAATGGGGTGAGTTGCACAATCGTCGCGGCGAAGTTCCGCTGGACGTTGCGCCTCTGCTCGAGACGGTCGATGACTTGCATAACGGTCCCGCCATTCTGCGCGACCTCCTCGACACCGAGCTGTATCGCGATCACCTGAAGACCCGTGACAAGCAGCAAACCGTCATGATCGGTTACTCCGACAGCAACAAGGACGGCGGGCTTGCTTCAGCACGTTGGGCACTGCAGAACGCCCAGATCGCGCTTGTTGACGCCGTCGAGTCCGAAGATGTCGAACTCACATTGTTTCATGGCCGTGGCGGCACAATCAGCCGCGGCGGCAGCAAGACGCATGTCGCAGTGCTTGGCGCCCCTCCCGGAACCGTTAACGGCCGATCTCGCGTGACCGAGCAGGGCGAAATAATCAATGAGAAATATGGGCTGCGCGGGATCGCCTTGCGCACGCTCGAGCAGGTAACCGGCTCGGTTGCACTGGCCACAGCGATGCCGCGGCATCGCGGCAATGATCAGCCTGAGTGGCACGCGATGATGGATGTTATTGCGGAGGAGAGCCGCAACGCCTACCGCAAGCTGGTCTACGACACGCCCGAATT
>Ga0255057_10001200_pt1 | contig 14760 bp, 16 predicted proteins | sample Cases_109_6_MG_FD_189022 | JGI IMG/M metagenome (GOLD analysis project Ga0255057, IMG submission 189022) | Seawater microbial communities from Amundsen Gulf, Northwest Territories, Canada - Cases_109_6 | ecosystem: Environmental > Aquatic > Marine > Gulf | place: Canada: Northwest Territories... | reverse complement strand
CGGTCTCATCGAGTCATAGGGCCTCCCAACGGAGGCGTGCCCACTGGTGCCGTGCAAGTAGCCGACCCGCCTCTGCTCGTTCTTGGTCCCGTATTTCATCGACGCAAGTCGCCGACCAACCACGACATAACCGGCATTATCGAGCGGGGTTAGGCCGCTCTATATGTGCCGATATGTGCGGGTCTCACACACCATATCGGCGAGTTGCGTACAGTCAGCTCGACAGCTTGAAAGGAGCTACATGACACTGCGAGTCGTCGCCCACTTCCGGGCCCAGGAAGGAAAGGGAGCGGAGCTCGGGGAAGTGCTCGAGGGCTTGATCGAGCCGACGCGAGCCGAACCCGGCAACATCAGCTACGAGCTCCTGGCGAATCTCGACGACGAGAGAAACTTCACGTTCGTCGAGGAATTTCAGGACGGGGATGCCCTCGACGCTCATTTCAAAACGCCGCACATTGAAGCTGCCCTAGCTCGTTTACCCGAGTTGTTAGACAGCGAGCTCGATTTGCGCAAATATCGGTTGGTCGGCTGAGGCCGGTTGCTCATCGGCTCAATCAGATTATTGAGCCGCACATAACCGGCAATATCTAGCGCCCAATCGGCCCGAGCGAGCCTTATGTCCCCGCTCAATATGTGCCGTCATGTGCGGTTCGGCTCGGGTTGATGTATGACGGGTGCTAACGGGGTTACAGCGCGACAGTTGGGCTACTCATCGGATACTCCAACGGAGACACGACGGTCGATAGCAGTCTCAGGCGTCATCTGTCTAGGAATCCACGCGATAAGAGCACCGGAGCCGGGGCGTCTGTCCCTGGCGCGGCAGCGACTAGTTACCGTCGAAACGGGAAAATGATCCGGCTGATGGCGGCAAGATCATCAATTTTGGTGATGACGCCGCGTCAGCGTGTGACCACCGTTAGTAGTCAGGTGGCGGCGGTGGTTCATCTATCGCGAGAGGAGGCCACATGACGGTGTTTTCCAGGACCGCCGAGTCCGGGCGGCAGACGCCGTGCTCTTCTCACGGGCGCGCTGGAGAGCGCAACTCAGGACCTGGTTCCCTTCCCGAGTCCGACGTCGGTGCGGCGCTGGTGTTCGTAGCGGTGGCGCTCGTCGCTCTTCTCGCCCTGGCGGCGTTTGCCGTCGATTTCGGGCGGATGTGGGAGGAACGCCGACAGCTCCAGAACGGAGCAGATGCGGCCGCCCTCGCCATCGCTGAGGATTGCGCCCGGGGTAATTGTGGGCCTGGGTATGACGAGTACGCGGTCGCCGAGTCTTATGTCGATGCCAATGCACGCGACGGGTCGGCCTGGGCATGGAATGTCGAGCTGGATATGGCTGCCCAGACGGTGACGGTTCACAACGCCACCGAGGATGCGAGTGGAGACAACAACTTCGACATGTTGTTCGCCGGGATCGTCGGCTTCGATGGGTTCACGGTGGCGGCCGAGGCGACGGTGGCTTGGGGCGGGCTTTCATCACCTTTGTCAACGATTCCGATCATCGTCTCCGATTGCGAATGGGACAAGCCGTACTGGGAGGGTGGAGCGGGAGCGGGGGCGCACCTGTTCGCCGAACCGCCCCGTCACCTCGATACCCCATATCCGAATTGGACCACCGACCCGTTCGACCTGGTGGATGGCGGGCAAGTTTCCGGGGTGCCCGACCCGGTGGTCCTGACCTTTCACGATGGGAACACCACCGAAGATTGCAATGCCGTGGCCGGCCAGGATTCCGACGAGGACGGGCGGCTTTCCGGTGGCTTCGGTTGGCTCGACGTCGGTTCCGATCCGTGTGTTGCTCAGGTGTTTGGTGCCTATGAGGAGGGCGATCCGCCTGAGTACGGTTGGGCGGGTGAAGATCCGGGAGCCTCAACATCGACCAGTTGTGACGCCGACACGCTGCGGAATCTGCTGCTCGGTCAGACCGTTTACATCCCTTATTTCAACGATGACGACGGGCTGAGTGGAGGGGGATCGACCGGTGTGTATCACATTGCCGGCTACGGCGCGTTCCACATCGTCGGGTACTACTTCCCCGGAGGCCAGTTTCGCGAGTACAGCTATCCGCTCACGACCGATCCGTGCCGGCCTCCGGCCGACAGCATCAAACCCCTCAACTGGGTATCCGGCGCCGACGCCTTCTGCCTGGTGGGCTACTTCGTCGAGGAGACACGGACCACCGGGACCATCGGCTCAGCGACCCGAGGAATCACCGTCATCAAGTTCACCGGCTAGGACGCTCTCGAGGAATCCGATTGCGAAGGAACTCTGTCCGATCGGACATCTCTAGCTACCCAGTTCGTAGCTCGGACCTGGCGGCCGGTGTCTTCGGCAAACGGGACCAAGGTCATCACGATCACTCTCACACCGATTCAAGTTCACCCCTACCCGCACATAACCGGCAATCTGTGCGGCTTTGTGAACAACTTCTCAAACCCCCCCATTCTGTGGAAACCACCCAACAAACACACAAACCACCCCAACCAAACCACCCAACAAACACACAAAACGGACCTTATCGCCCCCCCTCTCTAGCTAAGACTAAAACGTGGAAACACCGTTTTAAACGGGGCAATGGTCGCATTAGGGAGCCGTTATCTCTGGTATCGAGCTCCACACAAGGCACAACCCGCTCCGTGCGATGCCAGACGGTCTCGGTAGCGTTCACGCCGTCGTCGAGTTCGGTATGCGTGGCGTTGTGAACAGTAGAGCGAACGTGCAGCGGCCCGTCTCGAACAATCATCAGCCAGACAGACAGACAAGCCGGTATTCCCACCTCAGGACATAGTTCTCGTCTCTCATGAGCCGATTATCTCATCGAATGCCCCCGGAATGACACAGCGGTGGGGAGCCCGGTCTACGCCACCCCAAGCCAGCTCAGCTGGCGAACCGCAACAGCCCTCCGTCCGATCACGCCACCGATCACGCCAGATCTAGAGGTCAAAGGCTGACACACATCGATCACGCGATCACGAATGCCCGGTTAACCCCCGTGGACAACCGATCACGTGGCGATCACGGGGCACACAGCCGTACCCGATCACACGGACACCCCTCTCTAAAGAGGGGGGTCCGTGATCGAAGAGGGAGCTTATCCTTCGTTGAGAAGCACTCTTAGGGCGGAGGTACCGCCTCGTCGGGGATTGTGGCGAAGTACCGGGCGGGTGTGCCTCCACCTGAGCCGCCTTTGCCGCCCGGATCGACATAGGCCAGTTTCCGCCGAACCAGAGCCTCGAGTTTTCGTCGCGTTTTCTCCACCTCGGCTTTGGACGGGTTCTCGGTTGAGTAAAGCATCCGGGCTGCGTCCTTGACCGTCGCACCCTTACCGGAGTTCCTGAGGATGCTGAGGAGGTCACCTGCTTCGCGATGAACTGTCAGTTGGCCATCCTGATGAAGCTCAACAGCGAACGGACCAACCTCCTCAACAGGGGTCTTGAGGTGGCGGAAAGCGAGAACGGGGTCACCTGGCTGCCCCCACAAGAGCAGAACCGAACCCGCACCGGCAGTAAGCCAGGTTGAGCCGTAGACATCTGCAAGCTTCGATGGCTTCCTGTTGTCACTGCTCGCTTTCCTCTGGTGGTGGTTCACCAGCACCTCGACACCAGCACCGACCAGCAGACCTAGTGCGCGATTGACCCGAGAGCCCGTTTCATCCTTCGAGAGATCAACAGCAAGATCCTTGAGCGAATCGAGAACGATCGTCCCCACCCCAAGCTCAGTGCACCATTCGGCCAAGCGGGCGGGCTCTTGAGCCACATCGAAGTCGAGGGGCCCGGCGTGGAAAAGGACGTGCTTATCAAGAGCAGCTCGGTCGGCCTCTTTCACCATACGATGCAGGCTCCGCCGTATTTGAAGAGGACGATCTGCCGCTATGTACAGGATCGGCTTATCGGCCTGCGTGACCGGGTATCCCAGTAGCTCCTTCAGGCCGATCCCGGACCGGGCAAGGGTCAAACGAAGCGCAGCGGTTGACTTGCCGACAGCGGGCGGTCCCACGATGAAACAACTCTCACCCGCCGACCGGTTATCTGGAGGTTGGACCGCCGAAGACCAAGGCGGCGAATCGATCCGTAAGTCTCCCGAGGTTCATCGTGGATGAATTGGCTCTCCACCTTGAGAACCACGGCGGTGATCACGTTTTCACCTCGCCCGATGGCAAAGCGCTTCGCCGTCACAACTTTCGGCGTCGAGTTTGGCTACCCACCGTCAAGGCGGCCAGCCTCGACGGTCTTCGGTTTCACGACCTATGCCACAGCCACGCAGCCATGCTGATAGCCGCAGGTGAGCACCCGCGGTTAATAAGCGCTCGATTGGGTCATTCAACGATTAGGACCACGCTCGACGCCTACGGCCATTTGCTTCCTGGCCTGGATGAGGCCGCCGCAGACCGCCTGGATCAACTGTTTGCTGAAGGTCTTGGGGCAAATCGGGGGCAAATCAGAAGTTAAGACGTGTCAGTCTTTCCCTCTGAGATTCGAAAAACCCAGTAACTTACTGGGGTCTTCGTGGTGGAGCTGGAGGGATTCGAACCCTCGACCCCTTGCATGCCATGCAAGTGCTCTGCCGAGCTGAGCTACAGCCCCCGGGAAATGGGGAGTGTAGCGGGACGCGCTGTGACGCCCGGTGGATTCTCACGTCGAGACCGGCTGTTGCTCAGACGATCGGCGGGCCTAACGCTCCGGTGAGATTGAAGTCGATCGTGAAGTCGAAGGTATCGGCAGGCACAGTATCAACTGGACCGACATCCTTGAACTTGATATTGGTGCCCTCGCCGCGGGCATCGCGGAAGTCACCGGTGCCGCCGGTGACACCACGTGGATCATCACTTTCGACTCCGGCAATCAAGATCTTCTCGCGCCCGTCAATGTCGAACTCTTGGTCCACGACACCAACTCCAGTGGAAGTGATGAACCCCCAGCAGTGAAAGGTCCCGATCGAACCACCGCTGTGCGCGCGACGGAAGATCGAACCTCCGACATAGAATGGGCCGAGCCCCTCGACCTTGGATGCCCGCCGCCTCGAAGGAACTCTCATCGACGTCGACGTCAAAGTTGAACGACTTTCCTCCTTTCGCCTCGGCGGTGCCGGTGAGGCCGGAAGCGGCCAGCGCGGCGACTACCAGTCCTCCTCCGATCGCAGTCTTCTTGAGCAGTTCCCGTCGTCCGACCCCCGCGTCGTCAACATAAGTGTCGGTCACAGCCCACCTCCTAACTCCTAGCAGCCCTTCATGGGCCCCCTACTCCCTGTCACAACCTACTCGTCTCCCCACCACGATGGGTGGTCGAGGAGTTCTTGACGGAGGAAGCTAGATCGCCCGCTCCTCCTGCGGTATGCCGGCATCGAGCCGGGGGGCGTCGCCCCACAGGCGCTCGAGCTCGTAGTAGGCCCTGGTGGGCGCGTCGAAAACGTGCACAACGATGTCGCCGTAATCGAGCAACACCCATTGAGCATCCTCCGTACCCTCCCGTCTGAGCGGTTTCCGCTCAGACTCCCGCAGGCGATGCTCCACTTCGTCCACGAGAGCTTTGACCTGGCGAGAAGTCGCCCCCGAGGCGATCACGAAAATATCGGTAATCACCAGCAGCTCGTGTACATCAAGTAACAGGACATCAACGGCCTTCTTGTCGTCCAGCGCGATCGCGGCGGCTTGGGCCAGAGCCGTGGTCTCTGCTGGAATTTCGATGTTTACCCCGCGCTGTCGGAAAGGTCTCGGCCCACAATGATACTGACATCCACCACGCTCGAGCCTGTGGTTTCCACCACAATGTCCCCCACGCCAAGCTCGGTGACGACGTCGAGCGCAGCCTGCTGATTGGGAACACCCTGGGCGATAACCAGCGTAGTGACCTGCGTCCCTAGCTGGGCGTTGTCGGTCTTCACCACACGGAACCCTTTTCTGATCAGTGTCTCCGCCAGCGGACGGGTGACGCCGGGAACCCTGGTCCCATTGAGAATCTCGATTCGCGGCCGGCCAGATGCCGACAAGGCGAAGGGGGCGATCCGATCGGCCAGCAGCTCCCCGTTCCGCGCCAGGACATACAACTCACTCGACCCGGTCCCCACCCGGTCAACCGGAAGCACCGTCACCAGCGCCCCGGCCATGTGGGGAGCGAGATCCTCGATACCGGGAACCGCCGAGCCAAAGCTCGGATTCTCGGCGAGGTGCCCGGCCAGCGCCTCCCACACGGCCCTCTGACGCTGCAGCCATTCCAGAGTCGAGTCGGGCCCCTGAGTAATCAGCAGCGTCTCTGCTGTGGCCGGAACGAAGAAGTCCGTGCCCGCAGCGGCTGTGACCACTCCCCCATCAGATGTCTCCACGATGAAAGGATTAGGAAGGGTGATCCGGACCGGCCCACCAAGCAACAGGGCGATGTCTCCTGAAGGGATGACCATTGTCTGGTCGATGCGGATTCCCAGTTCATTGATCAGCGCCAACTCGGTGAGGTTGGCTCCCTCGATTACCGAGGCATCCGCCAGCAAGCCATCCCCGTAACCGGGAAGTTGTATCGAAAGGGACGGCGGGAGAACGAACAAGCTGCGGTCTCCGGCATCGTTGTCGAGCACCAGCGCTAGCGACACCGCCCGTCCCTCACCATCCTCGACGACCAGCAACGTCGACGTGGGCTCCGGGACGACACCCGACACAGCGCCGGCTTCCACCGCCCCCTCGTCGCGGCTGGCGAGCCACGTGCCGAGGACTGTCGCTGCAACTATGAGAACGGCGAAAACAGTGGCCAGCAGGAGTGAAGACCGGGATTGTCTTCGGCGCTTGGGGGCCTCACGCGCCACCGGCCGCCGCTCTGTGGCCGGGGTCACCGGAGGCGCTTCCACCTCGGACAGTTCATCGTCAACAAGGGCGGGCGGCTCGGCGAGTTCAGTCGTACGGCGCTTAAGAAATGGCATATAGCTTTTCGTCGACAACGTAGCGCCACACCGGGTCGGGAACGAAGAAGCGAAGAGAGCGACCGGCTTCCACGCGCGCCCGCAACATCGTGGAGCTGATTGGGATCCCGGGTGTATCGAGCCACATGTAGGGGGCGCCGATAGCAGCAACCTCCTCCTCCGCCACACCGGGACGAGAAATTACCGCCACCGTTGTTCTGTCGACAACGTCCTTCCACCGATGCCAGGTGGGCAGGCCCACCGCGGCGTCGGCTCCGAGTATCAGAAAGATCTCCTCATCATCGGGGAAGCTGTCCAGAGTATCCGCCATGTATGAGGGGCCCTCCCTCAACACTTCGCGGTCGTCGGCCTCGAAGTAATCAGTGCCCGAAACACCCAGCTCGGTGAGCCTCCACCGATGCTCCCGGGACGAAAGAGGCATCCCCGCCTTTTGATAGGGGTCCCCGGCGGTGACAAAGGTCACGATGTCGAGATCGAGCAGGTTTGTTGCAGCCTCGCCAGCCATGAGGTGCACCACGTGAAGTGGGTCGAAAGTTCCTCCGAGTATGCCTCTCCGCACGGCCCACAGCATAAAGACTTGACCGGCTTGTAAACGAAACCAGCCACAGAGCCGAGCTCGGTGACGAGCGACAGCCAAAAAGCTGCATGGGATCTGCGTAGATATCCCCCAGCCGGAGCGAAAGGTGCCACGACGCTGTGCCGTGGGCCAGGCCACTCTCTCCGACCAGGTCGCCTCCATTCACAACCTCGCCCTGGCTCACCGCCAGTCTGGAAAGGAAGGAGTAGCTGGTTCGCATGCCGCCTCTGTGATGCACCGTCACCGAGAGGTTCTCAACGACAAGCCCCGAAAATGTAACTGTGCCCGGCAGCACAGCCCGTACCAGAGACCCGGGGAGAGCTCCGAAGTCGACGCCCCAGTGACCCGCATAGCGGCCCATCGGCGCGTAACCGGCCACAACCGGGCCTGGTGGGGACGAGCAGTCGGCAATCGGCGGCACCAGCAACGCCAAGGCGAGCAAGACAGGCACCCCAGCACCATATGGAAAACTGAGGGAGGTGACTAGACCCCCGTGTTACGCGGCCTGTGATTGCGTCAGGGACGCAACCGCGTCCCTGAAATCGGAGGGATCGAAGGGCTTGGAGAGGGCAAGGTTGGCGCCCTTGAGGTCGGCCTGGTCCTGGACGCTGGCACGGCCGTGAGCCGTCAACACCATCACAGGCATGTTCCTCGTCTCTTCGTCTGCACGCAATGCTTCGAGGACTTCCCAGCCGTCCATCCCGGGAAGCCCGATGTCGAGGATCACCAGATCTGGGTGACTAGCCCGGGCTCGAACCAACCCATCCGTGCCGGAGCCACAGAACTCCACCTCATAGCCCGCCGGCTTGAGCGTCATCCCAATGAGACGTTGGATAACGGGTGAGTCTTCTACGACCAGAATGCGACTGGGCACGTTTGTTCCTGGTGGGTTGCAGAATATTTATCGACCGCTGAAATCAGATCTTTACCCTCGTTGAGTGAACTGTGCTGGCGATCGAGAGCCCCTCGATGAAACGCTCGAGTTGGCGCAGGGTTCTCACCTCGAAGACTCCGTCGCATAGATCGAGATACTCATGCATAACTGAATCGCCGGTGTTCCAAAAGCGGGTCGGCTCGGGATTCAGCCAGTAGGCGGCCCGCGCCCCGTCGGCCATCTTGTCCAGCACCTCGACACCAGCCGGCCGGTAGTTGGTGCGAGCGTCCCCCGTGATGATGAGGTTGCTGCGCGGAGTCAAGCTGTCGGAATATTGCTCCCAAAAGCGCTCGAAGACGTTTCCGTAGTCACTGTGCCCGTCGAAATGGACCACGTTCGCTTCCCGGCTTATCCGCACAACCGACTCGTGGAAATCCACTCCCGGGGCGAAAAATCCCGTCACCTCATCTACCCCGTCAATAAAGGCAAAGGCTCGCACCTTGGAAAACTGGCTGGACATTGCATAGGTGAGCTGCATGGTGAAATGGGCGAAAGCCGCCACTGATCCACTGATGTCGCATAGCAAGACGATCTCAGGCTTGGAGATCTTCGGAGTGCGAAAGCGGGGCTCAGCAAACGATCCTCCGGTGGAGAGGGAGCGTCGCACCGTACTCCGCACATCGAGGCGGCCCCGCCGAAGGTGGCGCCTGCGCTGAGCAAGACGTGAAGCCAGCTTGCGGGCGAGGGGCTGAATTACTCGTTCCATACGGTCGATCTCAGTCCGGCCGGCATGGGCCAGGTCGATATCCTCCAGCAGCTTGTGGCGAGTGGTCCGGGCAACCGCCTCGGGACCCCGATCATCCACCAGCCGGCGTTGAATCTCGTCCCTGACTGCATCCTCGAATCGGGTGATCCGTTGTCGATACTCGTCTTCGAGCAGTCGACGATCGAGGCCTGATGCCTCAGGATGCTGTTCCATCAGTCGATCGAGAAAACCCTCTACACCAAGGCGGCTCAACACCCGATAGCGGTAATAGCGGCCCCCCACCGGGCGTCCGGGCGCCATACCGGCCAGAAGACCCACCGATTGCCGGGCGATCAGCCGAACGCTGCCCCATTCCCCGACGGCCAATGCACCAAGCAGCCCATCGACGAGCTTGGCAATGTCAACCTCACCCTCTCCGCCTCCGCTACCCGGTAACTGTGGGCCCGCCGCCGGTTTGCCGTCGGCCTGAGAGTCATCCCCAACGCGGACCGAGAAGAAAGCGTCAAAGGCCGCGTCGAATGCATCGAGGTGATGCGAGTTCTTCACCAGGCACGCTGCCAGCGAATGTCGGAGGGCCTGGCGGTCCTCGAGCGGCACATGCTCCATGGCCCGGGCGGCGTCGATCGATTCCACCATCGAAACCGGTATCCCCACCTGGCGGAGCTCACCGACAAAAAGGGTGAGAACCCCGATCATGAGAGGTCGCCGGCAACCTTGTCGAGATCAGCCTGGTACTTCAGCAGAACATTGAGAGTGTCAACCGTCACGCCTTCGTTGACCTCGTCAATACCAAGAGCCAACAGCGTCCGGGCCCAATCAATCGATTCGCTCACCGAGGGCGGCTTCCGCAGAGGCAGGCTGCGGATATGGCGCACCACTCCGGCAATTTGCTCGGCGAGGCGCTGGGGAAGCTCGGGGACGCGGGTGAGGAGAATCTCTCGCTCTCTTTCGACATCGGGATAATCGATGTATAGAAACAGACAGCGGCGCTTGAGGGCATCGGACAACTCGCGGGTGTTGTTGGAGGTGAGCACCACAAGCGGCTGCGACTGGGCGACGATGGTGCCCAGCTCGGGGATCGAGGCTTGAAAGTCGGCCAGGACCTCCAGCAGCAGCGCCTCAGTCTCTATCTCCACCCGGTCTACTTCGTCGATGAGCAAGATCACCGGTTCGGCCGACCGCAGCGCCTCCAGCAGCGGACGCTCCAGGAGGAACGGTTCCGTGAAGATGTCGCCCTCGACCGTATCCCAGTCGCCGGTCTCGGCCTGGAGCCGAAGGAGCTGTTTGCGATAGTTCCACTCATAGAGGGCCTTTGATTCGTCAAGCCCCTCATAGCACTGCAAGCGGATCAGGCGTCGCTCATGAATCGCTGCCAGCGCCTTGGCGAGCTCAGTTTTGCCGACACCCGCCGGACCTTCGACAAGCACCGGCTTCTCGAGCCGTTCTGCCAGGAAGACAACCTGGCTGATTCGATCGGTCGACAGATAACCGGCCCCTTTCAGGGCATCGGCCACCTCTCCAGGAGATGCAAAAGTGGTCAACGAACCTGGCCCGTGCCGTACAGCACGTACCGCTCGCACGTCAGGGCTTCCAGGCCCATCGGTCCCCGGACATGGAGCTTCTGAGTTGAGATTCCGATCTCGGCTCCGAAGCCGAACTCTTCGCCGTCGGTGAAGCGGGTTGAGGCGTTGACCATGGTCACGGCCGAATCGACACCGCGCACGAAGGTGTCTATCGCTCCATAGTCCTCAGAGACGATGGCGTCGGTGTGTCCGCTGCCGTGTTCGAGAATGTGGTCGACGGCTGCCGCCACCGACGGCACCACTTTGATGGACATGATGAGGTCGTGGAACTCTGTCCCGTAGTCTTCGTCGCTGGCCTTGCCGGCTTGTGGGACAAGCTCCTGAGTCAGCTCGTCACCTCGCAGCTCAACTCCGTTCTCGATGAGCTCGGCAGCCACCTCGGGAATGAACTTGGCAGCCACCGCCTCATGCACCAGGAGGGATTCGGCGGCGTTGCACACAGCAGGCCGGGAGATCTTGGCGTTGACGGTGATGGCTTTGGCCTTTTCGAGATCGGCCGCCTCGTCTACGTAAACGTGGCAGTTGCCTGCCCCATCGATCACATACGGCACCGTCGCATTGTCGATCATCGCCTGGATGAGGCCCGGGCCACCACGCGGAACCAGCAGATCCACCCACTCAGTGGCCTGCATTAGCTCGGCGGCCGCCTCACGCGATGTGTCCTCGAGAAGCTGGATGGCGTCGGCCGGGAGGCCGGCCGACTCCAGACCAGAGCGAAGGGCCGCCGCGACGGCCTGATTCGAGCCCAGGGCATATGACGAGCCGCGGAGAATGGCTGCGTTGCCTGCCTTGAAGGCCAGGCCTCCGGCGTCGGCGGTGACGTTGGGGCGAGCTTCGTAGATCACGGCAACGACTCCGAGCGGAGCGCGCACGCGCTGCACCCGAATGTCGTTCGGCATCGTCCAACCGCCGGTGGCGACACCGATCGGATCTGGAAGGCCCGCCACTTTCCTCAGACCTGCGGCCATTGACGCGAGGCGGGCATCTGTCAGGGTCAGGCGATCCATCAGGGCGTCGCCGATCTCCAATGTGTGGGCCCGGGTCACGTCACCCGCGTTGGCCGCCAGGATCTCCTCTACCGAAGCCTCCAGAGCGGCTGCCATCGCTTCTAGAGCGTCGTTCTTTGTCGCCGTTGACGTTGTAGCGACAACGCGGGCGGCCTCCCGGGCTTGTCGGCCAATCTTCTCAATCATCGGGCCAGTTTACAGAAAGCGGCTGGTTCGACACGGCCCGCAGCGCCCCCCAACACGCTCATCCACCAGAAGGATCCACCAGGATGACGAGGTCGTCACGGTGAATTACCTCACCGCCCACCTCAGAGCTGTGCCGCCCTAATACCTCCGCCAGCTTCTGGGCGGAGAACCGCACCAGGCCCTTGCCGATGAGCGAGCCCCGCGCATCCTTCACTTCGACCGCAGCTCCCTCGGCGAAATCTCCGGCCAACGACTTGACACCCACCGCAAGCAGTGACTTACCCCCGGCCACCAAAGCCGTCACCGCCCCGTCGTCAACCTCGATGGTGCCCTCGGACGGCTGGCCAAAAGCGATCCACAGCTTGCGCGCCGGCAGACTCGAGTCCTGAGGATCAATCCACGTCCCCACCTCGGCACCGGAGACAGCCTGAAGGCCAACGTCTGGCTCTCGCGAGTCGGCAATCACCGTCGGAATGCCCGACCAGGCGGCGATGCGAGCCGCGGCCACTTTGGTGGCGGCTCCCCCCGATCCAAGCGGACCGGGCGCCCCGCGGATGACCTCGTCGAGAACCTCATCGTTGTGGCGCACTGCTGTGATCAGGCGGGCCTCATCATCGAATCGGGGGTCACCCGAAAACAGCCCAGGCGTGTCGGTGAGGACCACCAACAATCCGGCTCCGGCTAGATGGGAGACGACGGCCGCCAAACGATCGTTGTCGCCAAAGCGCAACTCTTCCACCCCGACGCTGTCGTTTTCGTTCACAACCGGTACCACTCCCAGCTCCAACATCCGCGACAGGGTTTCCCTGGCGGTGAGGTATTGCTGCCGGTTGGCTAAGACATCCTTGGTCAACAGGACCTGACCTGCGATCAAGCCCGATCGCTCGAAGTGGGCGATGTAGCTTTCCATGAGCCGGCTCTGCCCCACTGCCGCTGCTACCTGGAACCCTGCCAGGTCGGTTGGAGTCGTCCCGAGCACCGGTATCCCGGCTGCCACCGCTCCCGAGCTAACGAGGGCGGTTGGGTATCCCGCGCTCCAAAGGTTCGCCACCTGCTGGACAACGCGGCCTATCGCTTCGGAATCGAGGCCACCTCCCCCGGCCGCCAGACTCGAAGAGCCCACTTTCACCACCACCGGCGTTCCCGGTTCTAGTCGATACCTCACTCGATCTCGTCCTCCAACCCATCCTGAACGGGATAAAACTCGAACAACAATTCGCCGATGCGCACATCATCGCCGGTCACGGCTCCAGCCTCCTCGAGCGCCCGGATTATTCCGGCGCCGGCCAAGCGCGAGGCTACGAAGTCAAGGGCCTGCGAGGACGCCAGATCGTCGAGGTTCACTGCTCGTTCGGCCGCCCGTCCGCTCAACACCCAGGTGTCGCCGTCGCGGACAACCGCGAACTCGTCATCCACCGGACGATGCAGAACATATCCGAGTCGATCCGGCGCCTCACGCCGGTCGACTGCCACCGCCTCGAGAATCGCGCTCAATAGGGGCTTCACGCCGGCGCCGGTGACACCAGAGACCGGATAGAGCTGAATGCCGGCTGCGGCGGCCGCCTCTTCCAACTGGGGCAGCAGCTCGCCGACCTCACCGAGGTCGGTCTTGCTCACCATCACCAACCTGGTCCTGGCGGCCAAATCGGAGGAATGCTTGGCAAGCTCGTCAACCAGGACTGAATGTTGCTCCATGACATCCACCGTCTGTAGAGAGGAGGGATCGAGCATGATGACCAGGACCCGGGCCCTCTCGGCGTGGCGTAGAAAGGCCTGACCTAGGCCCTTGCCTTCTGCTGCCCCCTCGATGAGGCCCGGGATGTCGGCCAGGACGAACTGGCGATCATCCAGCTCAACCACTCCCAGGTGGGGTTGGAGCGTCGTGAACGGGTAATCGGCGACCTTGGGCCGGGCCGCTGAGACGGCGGAAATGAAAGTGCTCTTTCCGGCATTGGGGAAGCCGATAAGGGCGGCATCTGCGATGAGCTTCACCTCGAGGCGGAGCGTGACCTCTTCTCCATACTCACCCTGCTCCGAGAACCCCGGAGACCGGAGACGAGGTGTGACCAGACCGGCATTTCCCCGTCCGGCCCTGCCTCCGGCGGCAGCCACGACCCGCTGGCCATGGCGTACTAGATCTGCCAGAACCCGGCCATTATCGAAACGGGCAACCGTGCCGAGCGGGACCGGGACCAGCAGGTCCTCGCCACTGCGACCGTGGCGAAGATCGCCCTCCCCGTGAGTGCCCGAGCCGGCCCGCCGATGAGGCCGCCGCTTGAGATCCAGCAAACTGGCGATGGACTCGTCGGCTTCAAGGATCACCGCGCCGCCCCGGCCGCCAGAGCCGCCCGCCGGTCTCCCGCCCGGCTTGCCGCGTATCTTCTCGAATGCCGCGACGCCGGCTCCCCCGTCACCGCCGCGCACATAGACGACAGCTTCGTCAATGAATACAGCTCCGCTACTCATGGTGCGCAGGCGCGGTCAGGCGGGTGGTTTAGCCGGCGACTATGTCGACGTGCCGCCGACCTTTGCGAACACCGAATTTGACGGTTCCGTCTGCCTTCGCAAACAGCGAATCGTCACTCCCACGGCCGACATTGCGGCCGGGATGAATCCTGGTGCCTCGCTGACGCAACACGATTGACCCGGCAGTCACGAACTGACCGTCGAATACTTTCGTCCCCAGCCGCTTGGATTGGGAATCCCGGCCGTTTCTGGTAGATCCTGCACCTTTGGTTTTTGACATCTACTTGTCCTCCGCCTCGAGGGGCTTCTTCTTGGGCTTGGGTTTTGGCTCAGCTTCAGCGGCCGGCTTGGCAGCCTCCTTCTCCGCGGCCGGCTTGGCAGCAGCTTCCTTCTCCGCGG
>Ga0255057_10001199_pt1 | contig 14762 bp, 14 predicted proteins | sample Cases_109_6_MG_FD_189022 | JGI IMG/M metagenome (GOLD analysis project Ga0255057, IMG submission 189022) | Seawater microbial communities from Amundsen Gulf, Northwest Territories, Canada - Cases_109_6 | ecosystem: Environmental > Aquatic > Marine > Gulf | place: Canada: Northwest Territories... | reverse complement strand
GAGCCGTTCGAGAGTCGCTTCATGTCGAGCAATGATGCGGAGGGACTCCTGCCACCGCCTCCATGAGAACACGCCTAGAGCGCCGGCGACGAATACGGACACGAGCACGAATTCGTCGATCGCCCACTGTGGGTGAGTGGAGTTCCACTCGGTGAGTCCGGAGGGGAGATCGAGGCGAAGTGTGAGCAAGACCGCGACCCATGCGAAGGCGGTCACCAGGGCCAGGTCGGTCAAGGCGCGACGCGTCAGTCTGGAGGACGTCGCCGATTTGGACGTGGTGGTGCGATCACGCATGGTGCTGGTATCGGCACGCAAATGACCGACCTTCACTGATCAGTCTTGGCCGAATTCCATGCAATTTTCGGGCATTGCTCTGTTGCTAGTCCTGAGTCCTTATCTCAGACTCCCGACTCCTACGAGGCTGCTTCGATAGCGGCATCGAGCCCCACCGTTACCCCGCTGGTCGAAGAGACGTACCTGAGCGCCAGCAGGGCCCCATCGACGAACGATCCATACTCGGTTCCAACGTGGTGGATCGACAACAGCTCACCACTCTTACTGAAAGCTACCTCCTGATTCGACAAGGTCGCTTCCAGCCGGAGGGAGTGGACGCGCACCCCCTCGACCACCGCCCCGCGCGACCCGGCCAGCAGCTCTTGTGAGTCTTCCAACGATGCTCCGCCGGCTTTGGCGATCCTGGCAGCGGTCGCGATCGAGGTCCCCGAAGGTGCGTCCGGTTTGTCGTGGTGGTGACGCTCGACGATTTCGATTCCGGTGAAGTGGGGAGCGGCGATCTCAGCAAAGCGCATCATCAGCACCGCGCCGATCGAGAAATTGGGGGCGATCAAGCAACCGGGCCCGTCGTCGCCCCAGAACGAGCGAACCTCGTCGAGGCGCTCTTCGGTGAACCCCGATGTGCCGACCACCGCGTGCAATCCGGCGTGGCGCCAGGCGCGGAGATTGTCCATCACAACCGTCGGCTCGGTCGATTCGAACACCACGTCGCATTCGACTCCGGCGTGTTCCGTCGAAATCGGAATGTCGTGAAACGCCTCGCCCGACCGGTTCGGGTTGTAGAGCGCGCTCAGATCCAGATCGGCTGCGGAATCGATTCCGGCGGCCACGGCGCTGGCGAGCCGGCCGGGCATGCCTGAGACGGCCACGCGGATCATGATGGGTTCCTCCTGGGGTGAGTCAACTCTATGGCCTACATCGTGTCGAATGGTGGCGGATAGCGGAATACCCCGGTGATCGAAGTCCGGTTCCGGTCGAGGATCTTGACCTGAAAATGATGACCCCAACTGGGATCCGGCGGCTCGATCCCGTGACGGGTTGCTGGTTCGAATCCGAATCGGCCGTAGTAGGTGTCCGACCCGAGCAGACCGATGAGTGGTTCGCCCAGGCTGTCGGAGAGGCGCAGGGTCTGGCGCACGAGGGCGGATCCGATTCCGCGCCCCTGGTGGGCCACGAGTACTCCGATGGGCCCCAGCGCCAGCACCGGTTCTTCGTCGACTCGGCCTCGGGTGGTGCACACGTGTCCGACGACCTCGGCCTCGATCACGGCCACCAGCGACAGCCCGGGGATCCAAGCGTCGCTTGCTCGCAACTCGTCTACCAAGGCGGCTTCCGGTGGCTCGTCATCGGGCCCTGTTGGGCGGCGGAAGGCGTCGAAGTGGACCCGACGGATCGGAGCCTCGTCCTGTTTGCGTTCGGGGAGCACCCGCATTTGGGGCAGTCTGGTCGGGGGCGGTCGCGCCATGGAAATCGGGCCCGCGAAAAATACGACTGAGACGCGAAATCTTGGGACGCTCTCAGCTTGCGCTGCGCCGGTCAACTGTCGTACATTGCCTATGTCATCGAAGCGATTCGGTGGCGACCGACGAAGCCGGCAACGGTTTCGGAGGCGGGATCCGACTTAGCTCCCTCGGGAGGGGTGCCCAAGCCGAAAGGCAGAAGGCGGTCGCCGGACCCAGACCGGGAAATCGGGCTCGTCCCGAGGTCCAGGCATCGGAGCAGTTGCAAGGCAGCTTCGTAAGAAGAACCCCGAGAGGGTGGAGGCTCCGGCTGAAGCTCCCTCGGGGTTTCTTCTGTTTTATACCCGACCGGACTTCGCCGCCTTTGGCGGCGAACAGGCACTGGTCCGGTCTCCTCCGCCAGGGTGGGGCCCCAACCCCACCGGCGGCCGTGTCGCCTCCTGACTCCTGACTGGTGACTGGTGACTTCCCTAAGGCCTAAGGCCTAATGACTAACGTCTTCCCCAATGGCCTACCCCCGCAGATTGCTTACCGATGGTGAAGACGTCGTTCGCGAGTTTCGGCCCCATTGGAGGCTGCTGGTGATCCCCGTCTTCTGGGCGTTGCTCGCAATCGGGACAGTCGTTGTCACCTGGAGCTACGCCCCCGAAGTGGACATCGTTGACTGGGTTGTTACCGGGTTGGTGGTCGTGGCTTCGATGCGATACGTGTTCTACCCGTTCATCTCGTGGTGGTTCACGTCGTATGTGCTCACCAACGAGCGCCTGATCCGGCGCAGCGGAATACTGTCTCGGGCCGGACTCGAGATCCCGCTGGAGAACATCAATGATGTGAGGTTCAGCCAGTCGATCTTCGAGCGGGTTCTTCGTAGTGGGGATGTCCTCGTCGAATCGGCGGGAGAACAGGGCCAATCGCGCTTCGCCGATATTCCAGAGCCGGAGGACTTTCACAGCCTCATCTACAAGGTGCGCGAGATGAGGACTCGCGACCTGGCCAGTGGAGGCGGCACCGACCGGACAGACGGCGTCTCGAAGCTGGAGCGTTTGGGTCAACTGCTGAAGGACGGGCTGATCACCCAAGAGGACTACGACTCCAAGAAGCAGGGGTTCCTGGACGAGATCTGACAAGCGGAGTCAGGACTCAGGACTCAGGACATCGGTAGGGTCGTTGCCATGCCGCACATGATGGACGATTTTCCGCTGCTGCTATCCACGCTCTATGACCGGTCCGTGTTCCTGTATGCGGATCGAGAGATAGTTTCTGTTGAACACGACCGCACCATCGTCCGCACCACATACGGTGAGACCGACGGTCGTGTCCGCCGGTTGGCGACCGCCCTCCGGGATCGGCTCGGTATCGAAGAGGGGCAGGCGGTCGGCACGTTTGCCTGGAACAATCGTCGCCACCACGAGCTCTACTGGGCGACCGCCAACACCGGGCGGGTGTGTCACACGCTCAACATCAGGCTGTTTCCCGACCAGCTCGACTTCATCGTCAACCATGCTGAGGACAAGGTCATCTTCGTCGATCCCGACCTGGTACCGCTCGTCGAGCGGTTCGCTCCTCGAGTGCGAAGTGTCGAAGCCTATGTGATCATGGGCGACACCGTTCCCGAGACAACGTTGCCGAACACGATGACCTATGAGGATCTCATCGCCGGCGTGGAGCCGTGGGGTGAGTGGCCGCTGCTCGATGAGCGGTCTCCGATGATGCTGTGTTACACGTCGGGGACCACCGGCAATCCGAAGGGTGTCGCCTATACGCAGAGGTCGACCTACCTCCACACCATCAGCAACCTGGCGGGGCGTCCGATCGGCACGGCCGATGTCGTACTGCCGGTGGTGCCGATGTTCCACGCCTCGGCGTGGGGCTATCCCTTCATGGCCACAACTGCCGGCGCCACCATCGTGTACCCGGGTCCGGACATGACACCCGAAGGCCTCGTCGGCTTGTTCGAACGGGAGAAAGTCACGTATTCGGTCGGCGTTCCTACCGTCTGGCTGGGGATCCAGCAGTACTTGATGGATCACCCCGAGGCCGATATCTCTTCGATCCACACTTTCCTTTGTGGCGGCTCGGCGGTTCCCCGGTCCCTCATTTCCTGGTTCGCCACGGAGCGCGACGTCCTGGTCTTGCAGGGTTGGGGGATGACGGAGACAAATCCCGTGGCGTCAGTGGCGCTGCTCAAACCTGAGCATGAGGCGCTCCCTTTCGAGGAACGTCTCGATCGGCTCGAAACCGCAGGGGTCCCGGTGGCGGGGCTTCAGGTCAAGATCGTGGACGAGGATGGCGAAGCACTGCCGTGGGACGGTGAGGCTTTTGGCGAACTTCTCATCCGCGGTCCCTGGATCGCCGCCGAGTACTACAACGATCCGAGGACGCCGGAATCGTTTAGTGACGGATGGCTCAAGACGGGCGACGTGTGCAAGATCACACCGGAGGGTTACATCGTGATCACGGATCGCGCCAAGGATGTCATCAAGTCGGGTGGTGAGTGGATTTCGTCGCTCGACCTGGAGCGGGAACTGATGGCCCATCCGGCCGTGGCGGAGGCGGCCGTGATCGGCGTAAAGCATGTGAAGTGGCAGGAGCGGCCTCTGGCCGTCATCGTAAAACGCCCCGGCATGGAGGTGACTGCCGAAGAGCTTTTGGAGCATCTCAGACACCGGGTCGTCTCGTGGTGGCTTCCCGACGTCATCGAATTCGCAGACGATCTGCCGAAGACCGGGACCGGCAAATTCGACAAGAAGGTGGTTCGGAGCCAGTACTCCGATCTCCTGCTCGACGGATAGCGGTGCGCCAAACACCCGCGACCGAGGCCGTGGTAGCGGCCGGGATCGAACACCACGTCGTCGAGTACGGGAAGGTGGCAGACCTCGAAGAGGCGGCTCGGAAGCGCGGCGTTCCGGTGGAGAAGGTCATGAAGTCACTTGTCGTGCGCACCGGCGATGGATTCGTCATGGTGATCGTGCCCGGAAACCGGGTCATCGACTGGCCAAAGCTGCGGGCAGTTGTCGGGAGATCGAGGATGGCGCTTGCCACCACCGACGAAGCACTGCAGGTTACCGGCTACCCCCGCGGTGCCATCACCCCGTTCGGTGTCGCGCAACAGCTGCCGGTCATTTGCGATGCATCTGCCAACGGAGAGATTTCGCTCGGTGGCGGGGCTCACGGCATGTCGATCCACCTCCGGGTCGCAGATTTGGTCGATTTCACCGGTGCCACAGTCGCCGATGTCACCAAACTGGTCGATTGAGGGTCTTTCGGCCCTGATTCTTGGTCAACTCGCTGCTCCGGCGGAAGGTACGTTGACAATCTGATGAAGGTACTCGTGACCGGGGCAACCGGGTACATAGGCGGGCGCCTCGTACCCCGGCTAGTCGACAGTGGATTCGAAGTTCGCTGCATGACGCGCGATCCCGATCAGTTGGCCTTGACGCCCTGGCGGGAACGTGTCGAAGTCGTGGCAGCCGACGCGCTCGATAGGCGTGCGCTGGGCGATGCTCTCGAGGGATGCGATGCGGCGTTCTATCTGATTCACTCGATGGGTGGGTCGGGCGACTTTGCCGAGATCGATCGGCGCATCGCCTCGAACTTCCGAGACGCCGCTGCCGAGGCCAAGCTCGACCGGATCGTATTCCTCGGCGGCCTCGGTACCTCGGGAACCGAGTTGTCGGAGCACCTTTCCAGTCGCCACGAGGTGGCCGAGATTCTTCTGGGCGGCGCCACCCCGGTCACCGTGTTGCGTGCCGCCGTCATTATCGGCTCGGGCTCGATGTCGTTCGAGATGATCAGGCATCTGACCGAGATACTGCCGGTCATGATGAGGCCGCGATGGATCCGAAGTCGATGCCAGCCGATTGGAGTGCGCAATGTGCTGGCGATTCTCATCGCGATGCTCGATGATCCGCACGCCGCGGACCGGGTGTACGACATCGGTGGGCCCGACATCCTCACCTACGAGGAGATGATGCAGGCATACGCGGAGGTCTCGGGCCTGCGGAGGCGTCTGGTTCTTCCGTTGCCGATCTTCAGCGCTCGTCTCTCGCCATGGTTCGTCGGGTTGATCACGCCGCTACCTCCCGGGATGGCCCGCCCCTTGATCGCGAGCGTGGCCCACGAGGTGATCGTGAGCTATCCGTCCCCCCCGGGATTTCATCCAGCCGACATGCTCTCGTACCGCGAATCGGTCCGACTGGCCCTCGTTCGGATCTTCTATTCGAGCGTGGAAACGCGGTGGTCTGATGCCGTCTCCACGCCGGCCGCGCCTATGCCCGGCGACCCGATGTGGGCCGGCGAGAAGATGCACCTCGATCGGCGTGTCGTCGAGTCGGCCGCGGCGCCCGACGATCTGTTGTGGGCCGTCACCCGGGTCGGCGGCGACGTCGGCTATTACGCCTTGAACTGGGCCTGGCGGATCCGAGGGTGGGTAGATCGGCTGTTTGGCGGAGTGGGGTTGCGACGAGGGCGGCGGCACCCCGAGGAGTTGCGAGTGGGGGAGGCGCTCGACTTCTTCCGGGTCGTCGAGATGGACCGGGATCGGCGTCGGCTGACGTTGCAAGCCGAGATGAAGGTGCCGGGGACCGCCTGGCTCGAGTGGCAAGTAGACCCGACGCCCGAGGGCTCACGCCTTACGCAATCCGCCCGAATGGCGCCCCACGGGCTCCTGGGCCGGCTCTATTGGTACGCGATGCTTCCCTTCCATGCTCCAATCTTCAGGCTGATGATGAAGCGCATGGCGAGAACCGCCGAACGCCGGACCGACATGGCTTCCCGGATCATGTGATCGGCTGTCAACGATCTGTCTCTTCCAGATCGAAGGCGTTCGATCCCGGCGACGGAATCGACATCAGTGCGATGATCAACTTTGGAAGTCCCTGCCGGTTGCCGTGGACTGCCCGAAATGCGATTGGTGACATCACGGGGCGAGCGTACCGTGCGCCCTCTACCATCCAACAGGATGCGAGCACTCCACGGAAACTGGTTCTTCGTCGCCGTCGTTTCCAACGGCCTCGTCGGGCTGTGGGGTATCGCTCTGCTCGTTCTGAAGAGAAGCGTGGGGCGAGCATTCAATTGGGCTACCGGTGTTGCCGTCGTGGCAATGCTCATCCAGGTGGGGCTCGGCCTGCTGGTGTATCAACAGGGTCATCGTCCGGCGAACGATTTCCATCTGTTCTATGGATTCGTGATCCTGTTCACCTTTACATTCGCCTACCTGTATCGGGCGCAGATGGGTAAGCGCCCGGCGTTGTCGTGGGGTTTGATGTTGCTGTTCGTGATGGGATTGGGCTTGCGGGCCTGGTCGAATGTGAGCTAGGAGGCCCCGTGCTGCTCGAAGGAAAACGGCTTGTGATCACCGGTGTGCTCACCGATGATTCGATCGCATGGCATACCGCCCGGATCGCAATCGAACAGGGTGCCGAGGTCGTCATCACCGGGTTTGGGCGGGCGATGCGACTTACCGAGCGGGTGGCGGCTCGACTTCCGAGCAAGCCAGATGTCGTCGAGTTGGACATCAACGACCCCGCTCACATGGAAGCACTCGTGGCTGATCTCGAGTCGCGGTGGGGTGCGATCGATGGGGCGTTGCATGCCATCGCCTTTGCTCCGGCAGATGCCCTCGGCGGCGCATTCCTGACCACCCCTGCAGAAAGTGCCGCCATGGCATTCACGACGTCGGCGTTTTCGTACAAGACGCTGGCCGTCGGACTCCTGCCGCTTCTGAAGGAGGCCGGGGGAGGGTCTTTGGTCACCCTCGACTTCGACAACTCCAAGGCGTGGCCGGTCTATGACTGGATGGGCGTCGCCAAGTCGGCGCTGCAATCGGTCACTCGGTATCTGGCTCGCGATCTAGGCGCCCACAACATCAGGGTCAATGCGGTATCCGCCGGACCTCTGGCGACCGTGGCCGCTAAGAGCATTCCGGGGTTCAGCATCTTCGAGGACGAATGGGCCAAGCGGGCTCCACTGGGTTGGGATGTGACGAGCGCAGATGCGGTGGCGCGCATGGTCGCGGTGCTCTTCAGCGACTGGGCGCCGATGACCTCGGGCGAGGTCATTCACGTGGACGGCGGCTTCAACGCCGTTGCCGCCGGACCCGCGCCGCCGGAAGCCCAGTAAACGATGGCGCGGGTTGCCGTCATCTTCGGAGGGCAGTCCGAGGAACACGACGTTTCGTGCGTTTCGGCCGTGTCCACAGTCGCCGCCCTCGAGGATAAGGGCCATACCACCGTGGTCGTAGGGATCGATCGGGAAGGTGGCTTCCACCTGGCCGATCCGTCGCTCGACCCCTTCGTCGCCGACGGTCCCTCGGTTTCGATCGAAATCCCCGGCGGGCGCCTGGTATCGGCCGGTGATCCGATACCCATCGACGTGGCATTCCCGGTCCTACACGGCCCGTACGGCGAGGATGGAACCATTCAAGGGTTGTTCGAGATGGCCGGATTGCCCTATGTCGGTTCAGGAGTTCTTGGATCGGCCGTCGCCATGGACAAGGACATCGCCAAGCGTCTGTGTCGACAGGCCGGTATTCCCGTCGGTGATTACCTGGTGGTACGCGCCGGCGACTTTCTGGCGGAACCGGCAGCCGTGGTCAGGAGGATCGGCGACGACCTCGGTTTCCCAGTGTTCGTCAAGCCGGCCAACCTCGGCTCATCGGTGGGCATCAGTCGGGCTGAGGACGAGGAATCGGTCAAGGAGTCGATCCACGCTGCGATCGAGCACGACCCCAAGGTGGTGGTGGAGGCCGAGATCCGTGCCCGCGAGATCGAAGTCGCCGTTATCGAGGGTCCGCGAGCATCTGTGGCCGGCGAGGTAATCGTTAGCAACGGCTGGTACACCTACGACGCCAAGTATCAGGATGACGCCACCTTGATAGAGGTGCCGGCCCAGCTGACGAAGGCGGCGATGGAGACCGTCCGCGATCTGGCGCGGCGCTCCTTTGTTGCGCTGGAGTGTCGCGGGCTGGCTCGGGTCGACTTCTTCTACGAAGAGGGTGGTCGCGGTTTCATTCTCAACGAGGTGAACACGATGCCCGGGTTCACGCCGCGTTCGATGTTCCCGATGATGTGGGCTGCCACCGAGATGCCGTATCCAGAGCTTTGCAACGAGCTGGTCAACCTCGCACTCGAACGCTGATGCTGCGGACGGTTAGAGCTTGACCACCGGGCAGGTGAGGGTGCGTGTGATTCCCTCGATGGCTTGGATCTTGGCGACGACGAGTTTGCCGAGTGCGTCGACATCCTCGGCGGAGGCATGGACTACGGCGTCATAGGGTCCGGTGACTGCCTGTGCTGACTCCACGCCGTCGATCTTTTCCACTTCCATCGCGACCTGCGCGGCCTTGCCCACTTCGGTCTGGATCAGCACGTACGCTTCGACCATCTCACTCCTCATTTCAGGTATGCGCGGACTATACCCGCGGCCGGAAGTGGTCGGCTTGAGGCGGGAGCACCCGGCGTAACCTTGCCGGGTGTCTAACGCTGTGGAGTCATCAGGGTTGTTCCGACGGGTACCCGAAGCAGGCGATCGGCGCCGGCCATGAGGCAGGTCACGCTTGCAGAGGGCATCGTCATGCGACCGTATGAGTCATCGGATGCGGCCGCACTTCTCAGTGCGGTGGACGGGACTCGGGACCGGTTGGCACGTTGGATGCCGTGGGTACCTTTTGCGACCACTGTTCAGGATTTCGAAGACTTCATCCATCTAGCTCTCCGCCGGGACCGCGATGGGTCGGGTCTGCAACGGGGCCTGTTCGATTCCAACGGCCTCATCGGGGCGGTGGGAGCCTCGATCGGCTCGCTCAACTTCGACGAGGCCGACGTCGGATACTGGCTGACGGAGTCGCACGAAGGCATCGGGCTCGCCTCGCTGGCCACCGGTCACCTGATCGACTGGCTCTTCAACGAGCGAGACATGCACCGGATCACCATTCGCGCCTCGGTTGCCAACGAGCGAAGCCGGGTACTTGCCGAACGCCTCGGGTTTACGTTCGAAGGGATTCTGCGCGGCTCACTCCTGCTGGCAGGCCAGCACGAAGATGCGGCGCTGTACTCACTGCTCGAGGAGGAGTGGGAGCCGAAGGAGCTAGGTATTGGGGGTTAGCGATTGGGAGGCGTTTGCGAGAGCGCGCTGCGGAGGCTCGGAGTCGGAGGGCCCCCCTCCAAAAGCTTTTGGCTTTTGACTCCCCCTCGAGGGGGGAGTGATTCCCTCGTGCCTACGCCCCGTCCGACCCGATACGAACCGACGATGCGTATGACTTCGACTCTTCCTCATCGATATCGAAGTTGATCCGCTGCCCCTGGCGGAGGGTCCGAAAGAGGCTGCCACTGAGGGATCCGGGACGCAAGAGGATCTCGGACCGGTCGGCATCGCTCACGATGACACCGAACCCGGTCTCGGGGTCATAAACCTTGACGACGCCTTGGGACATCTGTGCTCCTATATCGGGCCAGTGGAACCCTAGTTGGAGGACGACGTTCCCCGTTCGAGGCGTGGTTGGGTCAGAGACGATCCGACGCGCCTGCTCGTTAGAACTTGGCGCGCCGCCGAGTTTTTCGTTTCCCGAACAGACGCGTCAGCCGTTAATCAGGCCTTCAACGCGATCTGACTGGAAACGGGAAACCCGACGGTCGCGTGTTCGATTCATCGGCAGGCGCGTTCGCTTGGATCAAGCGATACGAGGTCAGGAACGGAAACCGGCGAGGCGCTTTGCTCCGAGCTTCTACGCCTTCTCGATCTTTCCGGCCTTGATGCACGACGTGCACACCCGCATCCGGCGGGAATTGCTGCCGTGACGAACGCGGACCCGTTGAATATTGGGCAACCAGCGGCGACTGCTGCGCCGGTGCGAGTGGCTGACCTGCTTGCCGAACCACGGCTCTTTACCGCATATTTCACATCGATACGACACGCGGAGGGCCCTCCTCGGGAACGGCGAGAGGATAACAGCGATCTTACCGAGTGCCAGATCGGCGCTCCTTATACTTTGCGGAGGATGTCCGCCAATCGACTAAGCCTGCGGCCGCAGGATCTCAAACAGGTACTGAACCGCTACCTGGAACGGTTGCGAGAGTATCGCGAGGCGCTGAATCGGCTCAATGTCTATCCGGTGCCCGATGGCGACACCGGGACCAACATGACGCTCACCGTCGAAGCGGTTGTGGCCGAGATCGAGGCGGCCGAAAGCATGGACGAAGTCGCCTCGGCCCTGGCCCATGGGGCGTTGATGGGAGCTCAGGGCAATAGTGGCATCATCCTGAGCCAGATTCTCAGAGGTCTGGCCGATGCCTTCAGAGATGAGGTGGACCTGGGAACGGCTCAGCTGGTCGATGCATTGGATCGGGCGTCGGCTGCCGCCTACCGGGCCGTGGGGAAACCTGTCGAGGGAACGATTCTGACAGTCCTGCGGGAAGCCGCAGAAGCCGCACAGGACGCAGACACTCCCGAGGGTGAAGATCTCGCCGAGCTGCTGCATCGGGTCTACAGACGCGCTGAGGCTTCTCTGCGGAACACACCGGAGTTGCTGCCGGTGCTCAAAGAGGCCGGCGTCGTCGATGCCGGCGGTGCAGGGTTCCTGCTTCTCCTGGTCGCCTTCCTCGAGGAGGTGACGGGGACCGAGGTTCCGCTTCCTCCAGCCATCTTCTCTGTCTCTGCGGTCCGCTTGGCGCCGCCGAGCAATTCTGAAGAGAAGACCTCGATCGCCGATCTCAGGTATGAGGTCATGTATCTGCTCCGGGCCGACGACGATTCGACCGGGGATCGGCTGCGTGAAAGCTGGTCGGAACTGGGCGAGTCGGTGGTCGTGGTGGGTGGAGGCGGAATCTGGAACTGTCACATTCATACCGATGACATCGGGCCAACGATCGAAGCGGGGATCGCGCTGGGTAGGCCGGAACGTATCAAGATCACCGATTTGCTGGATCAAGCGGCTGATGAGGCCTTTCACCAGGAGGCAGGATTCGGGCCGCTGGCCGAGTTTGCCAATGCGGAGGTGGGAGTCGTGTCGGTGGCCGTCGGCGACGGTGTGATCGAGTTGTTCCGGGACGCCGGTGCCCAGGGGATGGTGATAGGCGGTCAAACGATGAACCCGTCGGTGCGGGACATGCTCGATGTGGTCGACCGGGTTGTCGCTGCCGATGTCATCGTGCTGCCCAACAACAGGAACATTATTCCGGTGGCCGAACAACTCGATGCTCTCACGACGAAGCGGGTACATGTTGTGCCCACCAGGTCGGTACCAGAAGGTCTGGCAGCGATGTTCGCCTACCTGCCGGGCGGGGATCCAGGTTCGACTGCGGCGGCGATGGCGGCTGCGGTGGAGGACGTGACCGCAGGCGAGGTGACGCAGGCGGTTCGAGATGCTGCGACCCCTGCAGGGCCCATCCGGGAGGGCGATTGGCTTGGCATCGTCTCCGGCGATGTTCGGGTTATCACATCGGAATGTGGAGAAGCCGCTTACGGTGTGCTCGAGGCGATCATCGGGGAATCATCCGAGGTGATCACGATCGTCACCGGCATCGAAGCGGACGAGGCGGTTACCGATTCGATCACATCTCGTCTCTGTGAGAAACACGCCGATGTCGCGGTGGATGTCGTTTACGGCGGACAACCGCTCTATCCGTACCTCTTTGGAGTCGAGTGAGCGGAAATACGCTGGCCCAGCTCGCCGGCATCGAGGTGGAGCGCATCAAAGGACTGTCGGGCAAGCGCGGCGAAAAGTTGCGCAAGGCCGGAATCGTCACGGTGGCCGATCTGCTGCTGCATGTGCCGCGGCGCTACGTCGACCGCAGCCGGACGCTCCCACTTTCCGACGTCCCATTGGACGAGGAGGTCACGGTTGTCGGCACGGTGAAGAAGGTGTCCGTTCGCCGGCCCCGCCGCGGCCTCGTGATCGTCGAGGCGACGATCTACGACAACACTGGATTGCTCAAAGCGGTGTGGTTCAACCAGGCATTTCGAGAGCGTCAACTCGCGGTAGGAACCGAGGTGGCGCTGTCGGGAACCCTGACGCGGTTCCGGGGGAGTCTGCAGATGCAATCACCCGATGCCGACGTGCTAGATCGACCCTCCGAATCACTGGTGACCGGCCGGATCATGCCGGTTCATCCGACGGTGGGGGGTATCGGCCCCGGTTACCTGCGCCGGGCGATTCATTCGGTGTTGCTGAAGGCGCGTCCGATGCCGGATCCAATCCCGCTGGCGATGCGGGAACGTCTCGGGTTGTTGGATCGGGACACCGCCATCGGAGACATTCACTTCCCGGACCAGATCGAAGCCGCCGAGGCGGCTCGATCGCGCCTGGTGTTCGACGAGCTGTTTCGGCTCGAGATCGCATTGGCGGTCCGCAAGCACCGTCAGATCGACCAAGCAGAGGGGATCCCGCACGACGGTGACGGGAGCCTGGTCGCGGCGTTCCTCGAAGCCCTTCCCTACGAGATGACCGGTGCCCAGTCGCGGGCGATCGCCGAGATCCAACACGACATGGCGGCGCTCCATCCGATGCATCGCCTACTGCAAGGTGAGGTCGGGTCGGGCAAGACGGTCGTCGCCATGGCTGCGCTGCTCACCGCAGTCCAGGGAGGGTTCCAGGGCGCGGTCATGGCTCCCACCGAGGTCCTGGCCGACCAGCACTACATCGGGCTCGCCCCTCTCGCAGAACTGGTCGGAGTGCGGATGGCGCTGCTGACCGGTTCATCCAGTGGGCGTGACGAGACACTGCAGGCCGTGGCCGCAGGCACAGTGGATGTGGTCGTCGGTACCCACGCACTCATCCAGGAAGGAGTCGTGTTCGCCAATCTGGGTGTGGCAGTGGTCGACGAGCAGCATCGCTTCGGTGTGCACCAGCGAGTCGAGCTACGGGACAAGGCCGCCGGACGTCAGCCCGACATGCTCATCATGACTGCCACTCCTATTCCCCGGACGTTGTCGATGACCCTTTACGGCGATCTGGATGTGACCGTTCTCGACGAGATGCCCAAGGGACGGGTGCCGAGCCGTACCGAGGCGATGTCCTCTGATCGGGCTGCACTCGAGAGGGTTTACTCGATCATTCGGTCGGAGGTAGGCGAGGGCAGGCAGGCCTTCGTGGTTTGCCCGTTGGTGGAGGACTCACCCAAGCTCCAGGCGGCCTCTGCGACCGCCGAACACGAGCGACTCTCCGCGATCCTGTCGGATCTGAGGGTCGAGTTGCTCCACGGCCAGATGAAATCGGCCGACAAGGAGTCGGTGATGACCCGGATGCGGGCGGGGGAGATCGATGTCCTGGTAGCCACCACCGTGATAGAGGTCGGAATCGACATCCCCAACGCCACGGTCATGGTCGTCGAGGACGCCGATCGATTCGGCCTGAGTCAGCTGCATCAGCTTCGGGGGCGGGTCGGCAGAGGGAAATATCCGGGCCGATGCCTGCTGGTTGCCGACCCGACGACTCCCGAAGGAGAGCAACGCATCGCAGCCATGGTGGAAACGACGGACGGATTCCGGTTGGCGGAGGAGGATCTGCGGATTCGCGGTCAAGGCACAGTCTTTGGCGCCCGGCAGTCCGGTATCGCAGACTTGAAGCTTGCCGACATCCTGGCGGACATGGACACACTCATCGTGGCCCGGCGGGAGGCCTTCGAACTGGTCGCCCACGACCCGCAGCTACGGGATCACGGTCCGATCGCCGACGAGACGGAGGCGCTGCTCGGCGGGTCTGAGGATTGGCTGTTCATCTCATGAGGATCATCGCCGGCGCCGCCAAGGGACGCATTCTGCTGGCTCCCAAGGGATCGAAGACCCGTCCGATGATGGATCGCGCCAAGGAGGGGATCTTTTCGTCGCTGGCGGCGGAGGTCGAAGGCGCGATCGTATTGGACCTCTACGCGGGTTCCGGAAGCCTCGGGCTGGAGGCGTTGAGTAGAGGAGCCCGTTCGGTGGTGTTCGTCGAATGGCGGCGCCAAGCCGTTCGGGTGCTCGAGGAGAATATTGCCGCGGTCGGCCTCGGCGGACAGGCGGTTCCGGCGAAGG
>Ga0255057_10001198_pt1 | contig 14770 bp, 14 predicted proteins | sample Cases_109_6_MG_FD_189022 | JGI IMG/M metagenome (GOLD analysis project Ga0255057, IMG submission 189022) | Seawater microbial communities from Amundsen Gulf, Northwest Territories, Canada - Cases_109_6 | ecosystem: Environmental > Aquatic > Marine > Gulf | place: Canada: Northwest Territories... | reverse complement strand
ACTACCGGGGGCGGTTGAATCTACTAGCCTCCTTGGCCGTCAATACCCAGGAGCGCCCTCGAGGCGCGCTTAGCTGACAGGGAGATTTCAGCATGCGGAAGATCGTGACTGCGGCCGCACTGTTCGCGCTGGTGGCGTTGCTGCTACCGGGCCTGGCCACGGCGCAGATGCGCGAGTTCAAGGGCAAGGTCGACAAGATCAACAAGAAGGAAGTGATCATCGACAATCGCATGGGCGACAAGCTCAAGTTCAACCCCGACAAGGAAGTATCGGTCGAGGGTGAGAAGGACGCCTACAAGAAGGTGAAGAAGGGCGACTGGGTGGTCGTTTCGTGGAAGATGATGGACAACCCGCGCATTGCCTACAAGATCGTGGTGTTGCCGGAGCAGGAAGAGCAGGGCGAGGACGTCGACGAGTAGCGTCCTCTTCAGGCATCTGCCTCTGGATCGAAGGCCTCCCGCTCGCGCGAGAGGCCTTTCGCATTTCTGCAGCGCTGGGCGCAGTTCCAGGCCCGGGTTGGACGCAAATGCGCGGCTCGGATAGCGTTTCGGCATGGGGACGGCACCGCCGCTCGAGCCCGACCAGTACGACCGCTATCGCCGCCACCTGAGCCTGCCGGAGCTGGGGGTGGAGGGGCAGCGCGCCCTGCTCGAGGCGCGGGTGCTGTTGATTGGGGCCGGCGGCCTCGGCTGCCCCCTGGCCCAGTACCTGGCCGCCGCCGGCGTGGGAACCCTCGGGCTCGTGGACTTCGACGTGGTCGACGCCTCGAACCTGCAGCGACAGGTGCTCTACGGCACCGCCGACATCGGGCGCCCCAAGGTTGAGGTGGCGCGTGAGCGCATTCGCGCTCTCAACCCGGACGTGCAGGTCGAGCTCCACGCGCTCCAGCTCGACTCGGGCAACGCCCTGGAAATCCTGGGCGCCTACGACGTAGTGGTGGACGGCACCGACAACTTCCCCACGCGCTACCTCAGCAACGACGCCTGCGTGCTGCTGGGCCGGCCCAACGTGCACGGCTCGATCTTCCGCTTCGACGGCCAGGCCACCGTCTTCGATGCCCGGCACGGGCCCTGCTACCGCTGTCTCTATCCGGAGCCTCCGCCCCCGGGAGCGGTGCCCTCCTGTGCGGAGGGCGGGGTGCTCGGCGTGCTGCCCGGGCTGGTGGCGATGATCCAGGCCACGGAGACGCTCAAGCTCGTGGCCGGAATCGGCGATCCGCTCTATGGCCGGCTCGTTCGCTATGACGCGCTGCGCATGGAATTCAGTGAGTTCCGGCTGAAGAAGGACCCGGGTTGTCCGGTGTGCGGAACTCAGCCCACGATCACCGAGCTGATCGACTACGAGGGATTCTGCGGGGTTCCCGCGGTGGAGGATGCGCGCATGGAAGAGGTGTCGGCTGCCGAGGTGCATGCCGCGCGCGAGCGCGGCGAGGAGCTCCTGCTGCTCGACGTGCGCGAGCCCGCGGAGTGGGAGACCGCGCGGATCGAGGGTGCGCAGCTGCTGCCCCTGGGCGAGCTCGAGGGTCGCCTGGCAGAGCTGGAGCAATGGCGGGATCGACGCGTGGTGGTGCACTGCCACCATGGCCCGCGCAGCGCGCATGCCTGCAAGGTCCTGAGTAGCCAGGGCTTTTCCCAGGTGGCCAATCTGGCTGGTGGGATCGAGGCGTGGTCGCTCACGGTGGACCCCGGCGTACCTCGGTACTAGCCTCTCTTTTTCGAGGAGTACGCGTGGCCAAAGCGAAGATTCCCGATCCGCTGGAGCGGAGGCACCTGGTGGAGCGTGGCTTGCCGGAGGCCCAGGCGGGGCGTGTGGCCCAGGCCTACCGGGCCGCCGGTCGTCAGCTCGAGGCCCTGGACTTCCTGGCACAGGCCGGAGACCAGGAGGGCCTGGCGAGCGTGCGGCGAGAGGCCGTAGAGTCAGGAGACATTTTCCTCCTGCGTGCGGCGGCAAACGCACAGCAGGACCCCCCGCGGCACGATGAATGGCAGGCGCTTTCGACTGCGGCCGAAGCTGCCGGTAAACTCCGCTACGCGGAGGACGCCCGGCGCCTGGCCGAACGCGAAGAGGAGTGAACATGGCTCTGCGGTGCATAGTGGTTCGCGGGCTCGTGAAAGAGGCCGAGGAGGAGATCAACAAGTTCCTCTCCAATCACGAGGTGCGCGTCCTGCACATGGCACAGAGCGAATCGGGCGACCACATCAGCGTGACGCTGATCGTCGAGGACCCCGAGGCCCTGCCCGAAGGCGGCTTCTGAGGCGTCTCTTCCGCGGCCAGCGCGAGGGGCCGCGGCGTTGCAGCGGGGCGTGAGCGCCGAAACGCCGGCGATCCTGATCCAGGGAGCGCGCTCTCACAACCTGCGCAATGTGAGCTGTCGCATCCCGCTCGGCTCGCTCACCGTGGTGACGGGGGTGTCGGGCTCGGGCAAGTCCACTCTGGCCTTCGACACGCTCTACGCCGAGGGACAGCGCCGCTACGTGACGTCGCTGTCCACCTACGCGCGCCAGTTCCTGGAGCGCTTGCCGCGCCCTGAGGTGGACCGCATCTCGCACCTGCCGCCGGCGATCTCCATCGAGCGCCGCAACCGCGTCACCAACGCGCGCTCAACGGTGGGCACCGCCACCGAGATCCTCGATCACCTGAGGCTGCTCTTCGCGAAGGTGGGGCGCACCTTCTGTGCGAGCTGCCAGCGGCCGGTCGAGCCGGGCACGGTGGAGGCGGTGACCGGCCGCATCCTCCAGCGCTTCGACGGCGCCGCGGTATCGCTGGGGGCTCCCCTGGTGGCCTGGGCGAAGGAGAAGGTCGGCGAGCAGCGTGACCGCCTGCTCCAAGAGGGCTTCGCCCGCGCACTGAACGCACAGGGCCAGGTGGTGGATCTCGAAGGCCTCTCGGCCAGGGCCTTCAGCCCGCTGCGTCGCAGCGGGCTGGTGCTGGTGGACCGCATGACGGTGCGCGCCGAGGGGCGTACGCGGCTGGCCGAGGCGGTGGCCGCGGCCTTTACCCGCGGCGAGGGGGTGTGTGTGGTGGTGCCGCGGGAGGGCGAGCGCGCCCGCTACCGCGAGGGCTTTCACTGCGACGGCTGCGGGGCCGGCTTTGCCCGGCCCGAGCCGGCGCTCTTCTCCTTCAACAGCGCCCAGGGGGCCTGCCAGGGCTGCCAGGGCTTCGGTCGCGTGCCGACCCTCGACCGCGAGCGCGTGGTGCCCGATCCAGCCCAGAGCCTGGCCGGGGGTGCCGTGGCTCCCTTCCAGACGCCGCGTGGCCAGCGCTGGCAGCGCCGGCTGCTGGTCGCCTGCCGCGAGGCGGGTGTCGATGTCGAGCGTCCCTTCGACGAGCTGTCCGCGGCAGATCGGGACTGGGTATTCGAGGGCGACGACCGCTGGCGGGGTGTGGTCGGCTACTTCGCGCGCCTCGAACGCAAGCGCTACCGAGTGGGCGCGCGGGTGTTGATCGCGCGCTACCGCAGCTACGAGCCCTGTCCGGACTGCGACGGCACGCGCCTGCGTGCGGAAGCACGCTGCGTGCAGGTTGCGGGACGCAACGTGGCGGAGGTGGTCGCCCTCACGCTGGGCGAGCTCGTCGCCTGGCTCGATGGTCTCGCGCTCTCTGTAGCCGAAGGCGAGCGGGCGGAGCGACTGCTGCGCGAGCTGCGCGCTCGGGTGGCCACGGCCAACGCCGTAGGCCTCGACTACATGACCCTCGACCGCACCATGCGCACACTCTCGGGCGGCGAGGCGCAGCGCATCCAGCTGGCGGCGGCCCTGGGCGGGACGCTCACGGCCTCGCTCTACGTTCTCGACGAGCCGTCGGTGGGGCTCCACGCGCGCGACGCCCGCCGCTTGGTGGAGACACTCGGGGCCATTCGGGACCAGGGCAACACCGTCGTGGTGGTGGAGCACGATACCGAGATCGTCGCCGCCGCCGATCACGTGATCGACCTGGGCCCCGGCGCGGGCAGGCTCGGCGGGCAGGTCGTGGCCGAGGGCAGTGTGGGGGAGCTGCGCGAGCGCGGGGATTCGTTGACCGGCCGCGCGCTGCGCGGAGAGCTCTCGGGCGCCGCGCGACGCCGGCGTAGCGCTGCCGGCCACCTGCGCGTACGCGGCGCGAGCGAGAACAACCTGCGCGACCTCGACATCGACTTCCCGCTCGGCCAGCTGGTGGTGGTGTCGGGTGTCTCCGGTGCGGGCAAGTCCACGCTGGTGCGCTCGGTGCTGGTGGGGGGGTTGCTGCGGGAGCCCGGTCGCGGGGCCTGTCGCAGCATCGAGGGCGCGGAGCAGATTCGCGAGGTGGTGGTGGTCGACCCGGCGCCGCCGGCGCGCAGTCCACGCTCGAACGCCGCCACGGTCTCCAAGGCCTTCGATGGCATTCGCGCCCGCTTCGCCGCCACCCGCGAGGCCCGCGCCATGGGTGTCACGCCGGGCTGGTTCTCCTTCAACGTAGCCGGCGGCCGCTGCGAGGCCTGTGAAGGGGCGGGGGAAGTCGTGGTGGACATGCAGTTCCTCGACGACGTGCGCATGCCCTGCGAGTTTTGCGACGGTCGCCGCTACCGGCCGGAGGTGCTGAGCGTGCGCGTCGACGGGCTCTCCATCGTCGACGCTCTCGAGCTCACCATCGACGAGGCGCTCGAGCGTTTCGCCGAAGACACGAAGATCTCGAGCCGCCTGCAGCCGCTGCAGCGTGTGGGTCTGGGCTACCTGGCCCTGGGCCAGCCGCTCTCGACGCTCTCGGGTGGCGAGACCCAACGGCTGCGGCTGGCACAGGCGCTGGGGGAACGCGGCGGCGGCCACCTCTATGTGCTCGACGAGCCCACCGCGGGCCTGCACCCGGCCGACGTGCAGCTGCTGATCCGCTGCCTCGACCAGGTGATCGACCGCGGCGCCAGCGTCTTCGTGGTGGAGCACAACCTCGACATGATTCGCGCCGCGGACCACGTGATCGATCTCGGCCCCGAGGCGGGGCCCGGCGGTGGCGAACTGGTGGTGGCGGGTTCGCCCGAGGCTGTCGAGCGCTGCAGTGGTTCCTACACCGGGGAGGCACTGGCCGCCTCGGCGCTGCCGGGCTAGGGCTGCGGATCGGGCGGCGGAGCCAGCCGACCCTCAGGAGGTGTTTTTCTTCTTCGGCGGGTCGCGCTGGGCCTCGCGACGCTGGGCGAAGATGCGCTTGTCGTGCAGTTTGCGCAGCTGGCGCTCCACCTTGTCGAGCACGCGGTCCGTGGCCGGCAGCAGCTCGCTGGCGTCGGCCTGCGCGCCGACGTCCCGGTTCTTTCCGGTGACGTGGGCGTGAACCGTGTAGCTCTTGCCCGTCTCCTCGAGGGTGATCTCGACGCGTGAGAGCTCGTGGAACTCCGCACTCAGCTGCTCGCAGCGCTTGTCGATCACTTCCTTGACTCGTTCGTCCGTTTCCATGTCCTTGAACAGAGTGACCACCGTCGCCTCGGCCATCAGCTCCTCCTGTGTTTCGCTAGCTCTTCCAGTATGCGCCCGGGCTCGGGGGAGGGAAAGCGCCCTCGCGCTAGCGGAACAGGTGCAGGAACCGGGCCAGCCAGGGGCGCGCTCCTGCACGCGGACCGTGCCCGATGGGGCCGGATGCCACCCAGGCCAGGGGTCAGCTGGAGAGAATCGTCACGCAGCTCACACCGGGGAAGCCGTAGACCTGGGTGTAGCCGGTCCGGACGGCCTTCGGAATCTGGCGGGCGCCCGCCTGGCCGCGCAGCTGCAGGCACACCTCGTAGACCTGGCGCAGCCCGGATGCACCGATGGGCTCGCCGTTGGCCATCAGGCCGCCGTCTGTGTTGATGGGAATGCGGCCGCCGATCTTGGTGGCGCCATCGCGCAGCAAGGCCTCCTGCTCGCCGTCCTTGCAGAAGCCGTTCTCCGCCATGTGCATGATCTCGTGGCCGGCCTCGGTGTCCTGCACCTGGGCCACGTCGACGTCTTGCGGGCCGATGCCAGCGATCTCGTAAGCCGCCTGGGAGGCCTGGGTGGTGGGGCTGGGCACGTCCTCGGCCGGATTCGAAGGACTCATGGTTTCGAAGGAGCCGTAGAGGCGCGTCTTGAAGACGTCGGCCTTCAACAGGATCGGGTTCGTCGTGTAGCGCCGTGCCACCTCGGCGCTGCACACCACCATGGCCGCCGCGCCCTCACTGGGCGAGCAGAAGTGGTACTGGCGCAGCGGGTCGCAGACCATGGGCGAGTTGTCGATGGCCTCGGCGTCGAGGGCCTTGCGGCGCCACGCCGCAGGGTTCCGCGAGCCGTTCTCGAAGTTCTTGACGGCCACACGCGTGAGGCAGTCCTCGGTAATGCCGTGGTCGTGCATGTAGCGGCGCGTCTTCATGGCGAAGAACTGCGGGTTCAGCGCCAGCCCGGTCTCGCCGTACCACTGACCGAGTCCCAGGCCCGCCATGTCGTCGCCCACCGAGAAGGCCCCTTTGGGGTGCTTGTCGAAGCCGATGGCAATGCCGATCTCGCCTGCGCCGCTCATGATGTGGTGTGAGGCGTTGAGCAGCAGGCTGCCGCCGGTGGCGCAGCCGTTGAAGATCGACGTGAAGGGAATGCCCGTCAGCCCCAGGAACTTGATGATGCTGTCGGGTTGGGTCACCTCCAGGCTGCCGGCGCAGGCGAACTGGATGGCTTTCCAGTCGACGCCGGCGTCTTCCAGGGCCTGGTTCGCGGCGTCGACACCCATCTGCATGGCAGACACGCCCTCGTGGCGTCCGAAGGGGTGCAGGCCGATCCCGATGATCGCGATGTCCTGGTTCATTGGGTGCCTCGTTCTACTCGCAGGGTCGGAAGGCGAAGGTCAAGACGTCGTTGCCGCTGGCATCCTGGCCGAAGGTCTCGAACGTGAGCTCCATCTGCATGCCGATCTCGAGCTTGCTGGGGTCGTTCTCCGTGAGGCGCCCCTCGACGCGAATGCCTTCGGGCAGCTCGACGTAGCCCACGCCGTAGGGGGTGAAGGTCTCGCGGTCCGTCGGCCCCGTGTAGGGGACCGGGGGCGGGAAGCGCTGGATGGTCCAGCTCCAGAGCGTGCCGCTGCGGCTCAGCAGCACCTCTTCGCCGCCGCGCTCGGTGCAGTGAGGGCAGGCGTCCTGGCGCGGGAAGGTGAGCGCGTCGCAGGCCTTGCAGCGGCTGGCGATCAGCTGTGGCCGCTCCGCGGGCCAGCTGAAGAGTCCCTCCTCGATGGGAACCTGATTCGCCACTCGAACCTCCACGCCGCGTGCGGCCGCTTCAGCATAACCTAGGCAGGCAGGGGGCTGCGTCGCTGCCAGCGAGGACACTGCGCTAGCGTTGCGGGTGCGAGGATGCGCTCCAGCCAGCGAAGCCCGAGCCCGCGCGAGGGGGCGCGCCGGAGCGCGCCGCTGATGCGCCCCGCGCTGTGCGCGCTCGTGGGATTCCTCGCGTTGCTGGCGGGCTGCGCCGAAGAGCCCGAGTCATCTCCCAACCTGCTGCTGATCGTGGCGGACGACCTGGGCTACGGAGATCTCGCAAGCTTCGGAGGGGAGGGCGCCGGCACGCCGCACCTGGATGCCCTCGCTCGCGAAGGAGTGCGCTTCACGCGTCACTACACCGAGAGCACCTGTGCGCCGAGCCGCGCTGCTGACGGGCCGCTACCCGGCGCGGCTTGGCTTTCGCCCGGGTGCCCGCGGTATCTCGCCTCAGGTGCCGACGCTGGCGCGCACGCTGCGCGAGGCCGGCTACAGCACGCATCAGCTGGGCAAGTGGCACCTGGGTGACGTGCCCGCGGCACTGCCCATGCAGCAGGGCTACGACAGCTGGTACGGGTTCCAGGTGCCGTGGCTGGCTGGGGGGGAGGCGGGCGCCGGGCTCCACTACCGGGACCCGCGGCTGGCCGAGGGCAGCGCGCCGCCGGAGCGCCGCCCCGGGCACCTCACGAGCCTGCTGACGGACCGCGCCGTCGCGCTCGTCAGCTCGCCCGATCAGGACCGCCCGTGGTTTCTGGAGCTGTCCTACTTCGCGCCGCACGCACCCGCGGAGCCCGCGCCCGAGTGGGCAAGCCGTCACCCCGATACGCCCGCCGGGCGCCACCGCGCGCTGGTGGAGCAGCTCGACGCCGAGCTGGGGCGCTTGCTGGCCGCACTCGAGGAGTCGGGGCGCGCCGGCGACACCCTGGTCGTGTTCGTGAGCGACAACGGCGGCGAGGAGCCCGGCTTCCCCAACAACGCACCCTTCGAGGGGCGCAAGAACAGCCACTTCGAGGGAGGGGTGCGCACGCCGCTGCTGCTGCGCTGGCCGGGTGTGCTGCCTGCCGGCGCGGAGGTGAATGCGCCCGCTGCGATCTTCGACCTGTTCCCCACCCTGGTTGCTGCGGCGGGGGCGCCGCTTCCCGAGGGCCTCGACGGCCGCGATCTCGCACCGCTCGCGGAAGGCGAGGTGCTGCCTGAGCGCATGCTCTTCTGGGAGCAGTACGGCCCGGACGAGCGCATCCCGCTGCTGGCGCGCGGCCGCTACAACTACAGCGCGCTGTCGGCCGATGGCCGCTACCGCCTCGTGCACAAGCGCCGCGGGCAGCGCTGGCTGCTCGACCTGCAGGCCGACGCCACCGGCAGAGCGAACGTGCTCGAGGCAGAGCCGGAGGTCGCGGACTGGTTGGCTCTGGCCTGGCGCGAGTGGCACGGCGCGGAGCGCGTGTTGGAGACGCGGCTCGAGACCGATCCGCAAGGGCTTCGGTGGCTCGTGGGAGACGATCTCCAGCGGGTGCCGGGGGCGGGTGGCTTCTCGCTCGGTGTCGCGGTCTGGCCGCAGGCGGCGCCGCGCGGCGTCGAGATCATCGCCCGGCAGGAGGGCGTCTACGAGCTCTCCCGTGCACCCAGTGGCCTGCGTTTCGAGATCGCGGGCGCCGTGCTCAGCGGGCCGTCGCTCGCGCCCGGTGCGTGCGCGGCGATCGTGGCCACCGCCTACTTCCACCGCTCCGCGCGCGCACCGGAGACCGGGTACGCCGTCGCCGAGCTCTTCGTGAACGGCAAGAAGCTGGCGGCCGGCCGGCCCGAGCTACGCGACGAGGGCAGCCTGTCGTTCGGCCCCACCGCCATCGGCCACGACGGCCAGGGCAGCGCCCGCTTCGACGGGCGCATCGCCGAGCCGGTACTGTGGAACGAGCGCGCCGAGAGCGCCGGGCCTGACTACACCCCGCTCGCGTCCGAGCTCAGCGGCGAGCTGTGCCCGCCTCCCGGAGCGGGCGCGTGAGCGAAAGGGGAGAGCCGATGTCGTTGACTCTAGTCATTGCGAGATGGACAGCCGTCGCGGTCCTGGCGTTGGGTTGTGGGGGCGCGTCCGGAGGTTCGGAGCCCGCGTCGGCGGATCGCGAGAGCATCGGGTGTGAGGAACCGCGCCCGGAGATCTGTGCACAGAACTACGACCCCGTGTGTGCGCAGCGAGATACCGGCGTGCGCTGCGTCATCACTCCCTGCGAGTCCACGGAAGCTCGCGAGTACCCCAACGCCTGCGAAGCCTGCCGGGACCCGAAGGTGCACTCCTACTCTGCCGGCCCCTGCTGAGCGCGCCGGTGCGGTGGCGGAGGGGGATCGAACCCGCCGGGGGCTCCGCAACCTCATGTTTTGCTTCCCCGGTTTCCATCGTCGCCGCACCGGTTCACGAGCGCCCGGGATGTGAATGGCAGGGCACCCAACTGCGCGAATCAGCATCGAGCGCCCCAGCCTCGGAAGCTGGTGACGCCTCTCCCTCCGTCGCGGTCAGGGCACCCGCGCCCTGCTGACCGGCTTTCCGGCAGCCGGCAGCGGGTGGCGGGGTTGCCGCGCCCCGTCGCCAGCACCCGGTAGCCGCTCCGCAGGAGTACCACTGTCCCGAAAGCGCGTGGTACACTGCGGCTTCTGGAGAAGACGTGCGACTCCCCTCGGCCCCTCTCGTCCTCTTCCTCCTCGCGATCCAGCTGGCCCTCGCACCCCGGCCCGCCGCAGCCGACGACCCCGCGACACCGCGGCCTGCCAGCGAGGAAGAGCCCTTCGAGGTCATCGTGGTGCGCGGAGCTGGCGTGGCTCGGGTTTCGGGGACGCGCAGCGGCGTCATCCACGAGCAGACGCTGCGCGAGGATCCCCGCCCGGCGAGACGAGAGCCGGCGCCGCGCCCCGCCCCGCGCGCCCCCGAGGACGTCCGCGGGCTTGTCATCGTGCTGAACGGAGCTCCTGCCTACACCGCGGGCTACCCCTTTTGGTTCGGAGATCCGTTCTTTGCGCGCCATCGCTACTACGTGTGGCCCCAGGGACGGCATCGCAGGTTCTCCGTCTCCAGCCAGCTGAATTCACACTTCTACCGGGGCCCTTCGCGCCACCACGGCCAGCGCGGTCGCCGCGGCAACGCGCGTCGTTTCTAGAGGCCATCTCAAAAACCTGAGATGTCGCTTCGGTTAGAAGCTAGGGGGCCGGTTGAACTCTGGGTTCAGTGTCGAGGTGTCGTCTGCAACGATATCGGGCACCTAAGGCTTTGCGCAGGACAACACAAAGCTTGCCCTAGGATCGACGTTTACAATGGGGAAGTCTGGGAGATCACTAGCCAGCTGGGGGTTGGGGATTCCGCCGCCTCCACCACTAGCCGGCGGGAAGTTTGTGATCACTACATCCAGCACCTTGCAGCCTTGCTTCTCCAACGATCGGACGCAAGAGGAGCACCCCGGTATCACTGGATCGGTTGACCGGTCAAAACTCAAAGTGCAGTCAGCCAGGTTCAACGCGGTGATTGTCGTGACGTTGATGGGCACGTAGCCTCCTGCTGAGCCCTGACACGTCACAATCGAGTCGGGCCTCTGCTGTCTCTTCCTTGACTCGTCGTCGGCGGCCGCCGCTGCGCCGATGCCCATCAGGACATAGACCGCTACTGCCAAGAACAATATGGCGAGCTTTCGCATGGCTTTCTCCTTGTTACACCAATCTAGGACTGCGTGTACGCGTCCCTTCAGGTTCTAGCCATCCTACACGCGTTGGTGAGACCAGAGATATTGTCAAATGTTGTGGATTGAGGGCTAGGCCAGCTCGTCGAGCAGCGCCTTCGCGTCCTTCAGGCCGGCGGTGTCGAAGCCTTCAGTGAACCAGTCGTAGACGGGGGCGAGGAGCGCGCGGGCCTCGTCGCGTCGTCCCTGGTCTCGGAGCAGGCGGGCGAGGCTCGTCGCGGCCCGCAGCTCGAGCCACTTCGCCTCTTGCGACCGCGCGCTCTCGACCGCGCGGCGGAGAAGGTTTCCCGCCTCCTCGAGCGCACCCCCGTCCTGGTCTAGGAGAATCTCCGCCCGCAGCCGGTGCAGCTCGGCGTCGTGGTAGTGCTGCCCCCGTTGCTGGGCTCGTTCGACCCCGAGCCCGATCGCGCCCAGAGCGTCGTCTTGGCGTCCGACCTTCCAGAAGGCCTCGGCAAGCTGCGCGAAGAGCCCGGGGGTTCCGACACTCATCCGGATCCGCGCCAGGTCCGCGAGCGCCTGCTGGATCTCGGCGACCGCCTCGTCGCCCCCCTGCACTTGGGCCCGCGCCCAGCCCCGGACAGCTCGTGCGAGTGCCAGCCAGAGCGGAATCCCGAGCTCCTCGGCGAGAGCGATGGCCTCGTCGGCGGGCTCCTGTGCCAGAACGGGCTCGCAGCGGGGGAAATGGGTGAATGCCGCCATGGTGAGAGCGTTCGCCAGGCTGTGGGGATGCTCCACCCGCCTCGCCAGCGCCACGGCCTCCCGGCTCGTCGCCAGCGCCTGGTCGGGTCGCAGCGTTCAGGGCGTGCGACCTAAGGCAGTAATCCGGCGGATGGAAAGAAGGCCGCAATCACCTCGCATTGCGGCTAAGTCGAACAAGCGGGTGATCGAGGTCCGATATCGCTCGATGTGACAAGTCCTCTGGGGGTCAGCGACTATGCTGACCCCCGTGGGCGGACCGAAGACGCGCTGTCCGCGCTGGAAACCGCGTTCGCCTTCCCGAAAAAGAACGACAACCGGGAATGGGATGCAGAGCTGCACCGGTTGCGGGGAGAGATCCTCATGCACCAGGGCGCCCACGGCGAGGCGAGGCGCTGCTTCCGCCGCGCTCTCGAGGTGTCGCAAAAGCAGGTGGCGAAGTCCTTCGAGCTGCGGGCCGCCACGAGCCTGGCCCGCCTGCTCCGTGACCAGGGGCGACGCGACGAGGCGCGTGAGATCCCCGCCCCGTCTACGACTGGTTCACCGAGGGCTTCGACACCGCCGACCTGAAGGACGCCAAGGCGCTGCTCGACGAGCTGGCGTAGTCCTCAATCCACAACATCCGACAATATCTCTGCCCGACGCGAGTCGTCCCCTGTACGAGAACTCGCTCGTCACCCATCCCTCGTAGCGGCTGCCGTCGACCTCCACGAAGGGGTTGATGAACTAGTCGAGGCTTCACGTTTGAGCAACATTGTCATCACTGGTAACTTCGCCATCGGGCTCGACATCAAGCTGACCGGCGGCGGAGAGGGCGCCAGAGGCCGTTCTCTGAGAAGCACTCCCAGCCCCAGCGCAGCCACTGGACGAGCGCACGCGCGAGCCAGAGCGCCCACGCGAGCATCGCCAGGCGGTAGAAGGCGAGCGGCACGGACACGAACCAGGGCGTGGGCAACAGTTCGGCGCTCCTGTCGTCGTACCAACGCAGTACGTGGCCGGTCGAGCCGTTCCCGCCGATCTGCATGTCGGGGTAGCCGAGCAGGCCCTGCTGCACGGCGAAGATCAACGTCAGCATCGCGGCGAGGGTCAGGAGCACGATCAGGAGCTGAAGTCCGTCGAACGCCGCGGCACTGCTCGCGCGCTCGGCGTTCTCACGCCGCCACCCGATCAGGAAGAGCCACACGACGACGATGGCCGACGCCCAGATCGGCACCTGGGTCATGCCGACGAAGAGCAGGAACCAGCTGCCCCAGCCCAGCGGCGTGAGCGGTACGCGGCCGAGGCCAAGGGCGAGCAGCAGCGCGACGATCAAGAGACTCCAGAAGAGCACTGCGGGACCGAGCCGTGGACCCCCGACGAAGAGCACCCAGCGATCGCGCGGGACCGCGACCTCGACCTCGGCGTTGACGCTCGGCGCCCCGGGGTCGATGACCGGGGCCGTGTAGCGCAGCGAGATCGGGGTCGGCGAGCGCCACACGAGCTTGGCCTGATGTGCACCTGGACGGATCGGGAGCACCACGCGACCTTCGCTCGCGCGCACCGGCTGCACGGCGCCGTCGATCTCGACGCTCACCAGCTCGCTGCCCTGGGGCAGCGTCACGGCGTGCTGCAGCCCACGGCTCGCGCGGAGCGAGAGCAAGAGGTCCTGCTCAGAGCTGCGCATCCCCGGACGCACGTTCACCGCCGCGCGGTCGATCGTCAGCGTTCGGCCGTCGACGGAGTCGGGGCGCGTGATGCGGAGCTCGACGCTCTCACCGGGCCAGGGCTGCCAGCGTCGCGTGCGGACGGCCGGCGTCTGCGGCACGTGTACGGCCGGGATGCCCTGCACGTCGACGTGCCAGATGGGCGATGCGTCGACGGTCCAGACTTCGGTCCACGAAAGCGAATCGGGTGCCCGAAGCGTTCGCAGCGCGCCGTGATCGAGCACCGAGCTCCATGTGACCTCCGACGCACCCGGCCGCATGTTCACGAGCGCCTTGCCGTCCTCGACCTCGATCACGTCAGTGGTCGGCGATTCGCCAGCGAGCAGCGGCAGCTCGAGGAACAGCGCGCGCCCCGCGGGGCTCACGCGCACGACGCGCGTGTCGACCTGCCAGGAGAGCCCGAGCTTGAGGGTCCGCTCGACGCGCACGAACGGGGGCAGGTCCGGGGCCTCGAGCGTTGCGAGCCCATCGTTCGACGCATCGCGTTCACGCGTGAGCTGCAGGCTCGTGTCGACCTCACCGTCGCGCACGCCGTCGAGCTGCCAGCCCGAGACTCGGCCCACCACGACCCGATGCGGCTTGAGTGGTAGCGGGATCTGCACCGCGTCGCGCTCCGGCAGAGGGCCCTCGAGCGTGATCTGGTGCCGGCCCGCGGGGAGCGGGATCCAGAGTCGCCCGTCCGGGCTGTGCGCGAGTCCGCTCGCGGGTGCGCCGGCGAGCAAGACCTGCTCCGGCACCCACTGCTTGAGTCCCCCCGGCAGCGGCACGGCGGTCTCGGCCGCCGTGTCGACCTCCAGTCGCATGCGCAGCACGTTCGCGTCGACCTCGATGCGCATGCGAGGACTCGCGGCGCACAGCGGGAAACACTCCGGCGGCTCGAGCAGTCGGGTGCGGAGCTCGTCCAGCAGTTCCTGCGAGGGAAGCTCCGCCGCGCGCGCTCCCGCCGGCGCAAACACGAAGCCGAGCGCAAGCAGGGCGGCGGCTGCGCGGCCTCCGCGGAAGGTCTCTCCGAAGCGCGCTACCTCGATCAGGCAGAACGCGAGCAACGCGACCAGCGCGATGCGCACCCACGCGAGCACGAAGTTCAGCCAGGGTGGTGCGAGCACCCAGCGGATCTCCTGGTCCTGCTGAACCGGGCCGCGCCAGCTGAACGTGATCGTGCGCCAGGCCCAGTGCGGCAGCCCCGGACCGGTCGACACGAGCGCAGTCGGGTCGGGCGCGTAGTAGTTGCTGAGCACGCGGGCGCTGCTCGGCGGAGCTTGAGCCGCGCGTTTGGCAGCTACCCTCCCCTCGCGGAACACCTCGGCACTCGAGATCCCTTCCGCCGCGTCCATCTCGAGCCGGCCCTCGACCACGCCCGCCGTCTTCGCGACCTCGCCCTGCACCGCCAGGTATGGGAACTCGAGCGCAGGGTAGAGCGCGATGCGGGCCTGCCCGATGGCGAACGGAACCGCGAT
>Ga0255057_10001196_pt1 | contig 14777 bp, 14 predicted proteins | sample Cases_109_6_MG_FD_189022 | JGI IMG/M metagenome (GOLD analysis project Ga0255057, IMG submission 189022) | Seawater microbial communities from Amundsen Gulf, Northwest Territories, Canada - Cases_109_6 | ecosystem: Environmental > Aquatic > Marine > Gulf | place: Canada: Northwest Territories... | reverse complement strand
GCCCGCGACCTGCCGTCGCTCGCCCAAACCATCCACCAAGCCGCCCAATCACCCGTCGCTAGCGGTTGAGAGGATACAGCAACGCGAAGCAGAAATCACAAAGCTATCACTGCTGTCGTTTACAGAAGGTTTGGGACACTATCGTGTTGGTCGTCAGCGCCGCGTCCGCAAGTGTAAATACGGTGCTGGTCAGGTCGAGGCGGCCGCCGTCAACGATGGTCTCGCCGCCCTGCGGCCGGAGACTGCCCAAGCTCGAGGGGGTCGTGTTGTCACCGCCGGTCAGCTCCAGCGTCCCGGTGCCGTCCTTGGTCAGGCTGCCCGCTCCAGACATGGTGCCGGAATACTCGGTCGGGGCATTGTTGCCACCGGCGGTCAGGGTTTGGGCGCCCAAGTCTAGGTTGCCACTGCCGGCAAGCCCGCCAATGGTTGCATTCAGCCCGTTGATGTTCAGTCCGTCGTTGACGTTGATGTTGACCGTGCTGTTCTGCAGGGCGTTGGCATGGTCAAGGATGATCGAGCCGTCGTCAATAATCGTGCCGCCGGTGTAGGTGTTGGCGCCGGTGAGGGTGAAGGTTCCGGCGCCGGTTTTCTTGAGCGAGCCGGGTCCGCCCGCGGCGTCCTGAATTAAGCCGTCGAAGGTGGAGCTGCTGTTGTTGGTGCCCACTGTTAATGCTGTACCACTGTTGGGGTCGGAGATGCTTACCGTCGCGGTGACGCCGGTGTGGTTGGTGAGCAGGTCGGTCTCAAATGTCCCGCCGTCGATGGTGATGCTGCTGGCCGAGGTCCAGAACTTGGTCTCGTCCGCGACCTGAACCAGCCCGTCGTTGTCCACCGTCAGCGTGCCCGTGCCACCGAACTCTACAAGGCCTCGACCGCCCAACAACAGATCACTGCTGGACGACAGAACACTATCAGGTCCGGTCACCAAGGCATTCCCCGAGCCTGTGACGCCGACTCGTACGCCGAGGGCTGAGGCGGCGGTTCCGCCGGTCTGCACCGTCAGGTCGCCATCGCCAGCGAACCCGATGTAAAGTAAAGTCGAGAGACCCATTGAGGCGCTCTCTTCCACGACGATGCTGCCGGTGGAGCCTGGGGTCGGTGCCGCGTCTAACCTTGAGCCAGTCAGCGACGTCCCACTTCCGGTGACGGTCAGGGTGGCGTTTTGGATAAAGCCGAAACTCCCCGCGGCCAGCCGGACGTCCGCGGCGTTCCGGAGAGTGATGTCGCCGGCGTTGGCTGTCAGCGCCGCGTCAGCAAGTGAGAAAACGGTGCTGGTCAGGTCGAGGCGGGCGCCGTCGACGATCGTCTCGCCGCCGTTCGGCTGGAGGGTGGCCAAGCTCGATGGGGTCGTGTTATCACCGCCCGTCAGTAGCAGCGTCCCAATGCCGGTCTTGGTGAGCTTGTTGCCGGTGATGACCCGGCTGGCCTCGAACAGGGGGTTGTTGATGTCCCAGTCACCGTCAGCGCCCAGTACGACGTCGCTGTTGATCGTGTGGGTTTCGGTTCCACTGGCGATCAGATCGCCGGAGACCAGCGTGAGCGTGAACGACCCACCGGCATCCAGGGTGTAAGGGGTGAAGTTCGCGAAGCTGGCCGACAGAACGCTGCGGTCCCCGTTGAGGTCGATGGTGGTATTGGCCGAGGAGGTCGAGAACAACACGTCGTCGCCGGCACCCGGGACGCCGGCGCCAAAGATCCAATTGCTAGAGTTCCCCCAGTCATCGTCGGTTGTGCCGGACCACTGGAAAAAGGCGGCGTGGGCGGGGGCGGCAAACGCGACCAACAGAAGGTTCACGCACACGAGAGCTTTCCAGAAACTGCGCATCGTCGATCTCCTCAGGAGGTGCTGGAGCAGCCAGATTCTGTGGCGAGTGACATTTTACCAGCGGCGACCGCCAAACGCAAAGAAAAAACCACCCACCAGCAGCAGAATCGCCGCACTCGGCTCGGGCACAGCCGCAGGGGTCAAGAATTTTCTGCATGATGCGGGTCTAAAGCACCGGGGAGAACCCTTCGCGGGTGGCACCGACAGTCGTTCGGAGTTGACGTTGCCATGGAGAGGGCGTTTTCGAACGATTGTCGGTGTGCGTAGCACAGGAGGTCATTTGCGTTGAAGAAGTCAATCTCCTCTTGTGCTACGCACACCGACATGTCCGAACCATGCACAATGAGTGGCAACGCGTATTGCGGACAAGTGTCGGTGCCACCCGCGATCGCGCTGCGCGAGTGGCGCGGTACCAGCAGGAAGTCTAAAGTTCTGATCGGTCTTGGCCTGACCGTGTTGATTCTCTCTACGATCGTCGTGAGCTATGGCAATTTCCTCCAGGGAAAACTGACCACGTGATTGCAGCTGCTATAGGTCCTTAGTTTTACTGTCCAAGGTTCAAAATGATCCCAAGCGTTTACGACTTAACGGGTTAACCATGCTAGCAATTCAACGCCGCGCCTTACGATCTATTGACTGTTCGCGATGCTGATTTGCTGATTCCCTAGGGAAATCGGGCATGCGCCAAAAGATGCCGGCCATTTCCGGACGAAACGCATCAACTGCAAGCAACATTGTAAGTGCCTGGTAATTCAACGGTTGCATCGAAATCGAACCTTGGACAGTAAAATTAGTAAAGCCTCCGCCGCGCCTCTATCGGGACTGATAATTGCCACGTGAGCCGAGTCGCCCTGAGTGTGGTACAGCAACATGGCATTTGCAAGTCGATAAGAAAAGCGGCTCCACAGGCAGCATAAATTTCCCTATTCACCAAGACGGCTTGCCATTTTAGGAAACATCGAAATCGCCCAGCGTATTTGCGTCCTGCCAATGTATGCGTCACAATAGACGGTGGCGTCGTTGTAGCGGCGGATTGCCTCGGAAGGTTCATTGATGTGACGTTTCAGCGCAGGAGCATTGAAATGGAGAAAGCTCTGCTAGTCATTGGTGATGGGGCGGAAGTGATCGACACGATGGTGCCGCTCTACCGTTTGGGCGAGGACTACCAAGTGGTGAAGGCCGCGCCGGAAGTGCGCAGCTACCACCTGGTCCAGCACCATCACGATCCCGACTGGGATATTACCATCGAAACGCCGGGCTACAAGCTCGATTCAGACCTGGCTTTTCGCTCGGTCGAGCCCAGCGAATACATCGCGCTGGTGCTTCCCGGCGGTCGGGCGCCTGAGTTTTTACGTTATGACCAAGACCTGCTGCGGATCACTAAACACTTTTTCGAATACGACAAGCCCGTGGCTTCGATCTGCCACGGAATTGAAATCTTGGCAGCCGCCGACGTGATTCGCGGACGGCGCGTCACTACGATCCCGCGCTGCCGACTCGACGCGGAGTTGTCGGGGGCAACCTATGTCGAAGAGCCTTTGGTCGTCGACGGTAATCTTTACTGTTGCCGTTTCAAGCGTGAGTGTTCCGGTTGGATGAAAGCGTTCACTGCGGAACTGGCGCGCCGTACTGGCAGCGTCCCGGCTGCAGCTAGTTGACCAACCACACAAACCCGCCAATCAGAGCTGCGACGGCCGCCCAACCGGCCAGAAAACCTGCGACGGAAGTGCCGGAAGGTTTCGGAATCTCCAGACCAAAAGCGGTGCACAGCATCGCTCGCTCGGCCGCGTCAACGCCGGTCGGCAAGGTGCACGGTTGGGTGACGACTTCGCCCTCGACCACAGGCGTTCGTGTCAGGTTGTAGAATAGATCAAGTTTTTCGCTAGGGACTTTGGGCGTGATCAAACTGACTCCCACTCCCGCTATCACTGCGGCCACTGTGTAAATCAGCACCACCCAAGGCTCGTAAATCGTGGCCGCCTTGCCGCTTTCCTGCCAGATGAGATCAACCTTATCAGCCATCGGTACTTTTACAGCAAATTCAACGAACCACTGTTGAGTCGTGGCCCACCATGCGACAAATCCGGTAAGCGTCGCCGCCCAAGCGCCCGCTACTGTCGCCCGGCGCCATAAGAGGCCCATCCAAAATGTGATACCCATCATCGGGGCAATCTTGAACCAGATCTTCAACGATTCTACAACGGGAGATTTCCCCTCTGCACTAGCGGTTTTGTTAACATACCACACGAACAGAATCGCTCCAGCAACAACCAGCAGGGAAGCGATTCGCCCGACGGTCAGATAGTGGCGCTCCGATCGCCCCTGCAAGAGCGGCTTGTAGATGTTCTTGGTAAACAGTCCGGCGGACGAGATCATGAACGCATCGCAGGAACTCATCACCGACGCCAAGAGCGAGGCGATAAAGAGCCCCAACAGTCCTGGGAGAACCGCCGGCAGAAACGCTCTGGCGACATCGCCGTAAACGTGATCACCCTTTATCGTGGACAGGTCGACGCCTCGCTGAATGTACCATGCCACCGCCGCCAAAGCGGTAATGCTCCAGGCCATCGTGCAGAGCCGTTTGACAATGTTTCCCACCATGAAGCCGACGCGACCGTCCATTTCTGTGCGTCCCGAGGCGCACACTCCCATGATGAACGGCTGTGCGACAATTCCCACCAAGGCCTGAATGGCGTACATCACCACGAAGAAGATGCCGATTTTCCCTGGTACAGCGAGTTCCAGCATTTTCGGTTCGATTGTTTCTCGAATCCCGTCCAGACCGCCTACGGCATGCAGCACGAATGGCAGGAGTAGCACGGAAAAAACGACTGTCAGGATTCCCTGAAAGAAATCGGTGACGATTGCCGCCCCCAGACCTCCCGCTGTGCCGTACAGGACGAACATCAGGGTGATAATGCCGATCGTCCATTCCGGGCTAATCGCTCCGGCAGTGGTCGCATGAACCAACGCTTCTGTGCCGACTAGCATCAGCCCAATCTTTACGGAGAGACCGACGATGCCGACCACGGAGAACAGCACCGCCACGCTGGAATCGTAGCGCAGAGTGTAGACGTCCGCAGTGGTTACCGCGCGGAGTCGCCGCATGATCGGGGCAATCAGCCAGTAGAACGGCGTGGCCGGCAACCAAATCCACTGCCACCAGATGCCTGAGACCCCGTTGGAAAACGTGGCCGAAGCCACGGTCACCGCCTGGTCCGATGCGGTGCCGGTGCCAAAGGCGTTGGTGATCATCATCGCCTTACCAAAGCGGCGCGGCATGAAGAAATCGCTAACGGTTTTTACCCGTCGTGCCATCCAGATGCCCAAGCCCGTGATGCCAAGCAAGTAGACGATCACCACGCCAATGTCGACAGGGTGCAACCCAACCATGCGATTCCTCGAGGCAAAAGTGCAACGTCCCGGCTACTGCCAAGCAGATCCCCCGGGGGACCCGCGCAGCCGACGTTAATGGTCCGCTGCTCGAACATAGTTGACGTATTCTTCAGCAAAGTTGGGGGACTGGCCCTGGGGAGAAGCGTGCACGAACACGCCGTATCGCAGGCGGAACTTTTCGCCCGGTTGGACCGGGACCCGACTTTTCTCACCTTTGCCGAATGCTTCCCGACCGAACGGGTTGGCTTCCAGGAGACCATAATCGCGCGCATGGAACCAACTGGGTCGGAAGTTCTTGGGATGGCAAAACAGCGTCATTCCCACATGCTGACCTTTGAGGGTGCCGCTGTAGTCACACCAATCAGCGGCGTTGCCCCAGATTTGCTCACCGTTGAGGCGGCCCTCGGAGTCGATCATCGTACCGTTGCCCGCGGGCATACCGCCTGCCGCATCGGTCTCTACGCGGATCGGCGTGGCGACGCGAAAGCCGATGCCCATCTCTTCCTGGTCACCAAAATAGAACTCGCGGTCGGATGAGAACGTGCTGTCCCACAAGAGCAAATAACCCGTCGGACGCACCATGATCGTGTAGGTGCAGACTTCTTCGCACACCGTCTTGGTGGGATCTTGCTGGTCGAGATATCGGTTACGGACCGTAAACGAGTTTTCCCCCGGGGCCACGTCATGGTCCACATGTTCTACACGCGCGGCGAGTCGCCAGTAATCGTTGCCGCTGATGTCGCCGAACGACATCCACAGTCCCGGATGATAGGTGCCGTGGTCAGAGCGATCCTTGCCCTCTATAGGCGGATGATTGCGCGAAACTTGCGGCGCCCCAGGCGCCCGGAGATGCGCAAAATATGGCCGCGATATCTCTGGGTCTTCGTACACGTAGATGGCGATTGGCGATCCGTCGATTTTGACGGCAATTTCTCCGACATCCTTCGCGTCGAAAGCAACCTTGCCGTCCGTGGCCCGCGCCGCGGTGCCGGTCCACCAAAGCGAAAGTGCGAAAGCCAACGACAAGCGCGGCAAGAATCTTTTGCAAGTCATGGCTCAAGAAGCTCCCTTCGGTATGGCCCAATGACCGCCGTCACGGTATTCGCGTGACAGAAGTAGGTTTGCTTGCTCATCTCCCAATATCTGTTCGGTCGCCGGATCGAAAACCAAAGCGCGGCCCGTTTGCACAGCGATGTTCGCCAGGTGTATCAATGCTACGCTGCGAAATCCCTCCAAGATGTCTGCGTTGGGGCGGCGACCGGTGCGGATTGCGCCGAGGAAGTCTTCGAGATGCGCCAAAGGTTTCGCTGACTCTTTTCGTTTTTCCTCAACCACTCGGTTCTGCTCGTCAAAAATAAGCATCTTGCCTCGTTTGCTCAGAAACATTTTCCCGGCAGTGCCGAAAAACTCCACTCCGCTATCACAATTCAGCGGGTAGTTTTTCGACCAGAGTCGCATCTCGAATACGAGTTGCCGAGGTGTGCTGGCCGTGTCGGTTTTTGCATATTCGAAAACGCAGGTTGCCGTGTCTGGAAACTGCTGGTCGTCGTCGTGAAAGTATTTGCCTCCCAGTCCGACTATTCTCGACGGCAGCGCGTCGGTGCCCAATCCCCAGCGCGCATAGTCAAGTTCATGAGCACCGTCGTTGCCGATGTCGCCCGTGCCGAAATTGTACCACCAATGCCAATCGTCGTGAAAACGGTTCGATTGAAATGGATTCCACTCGGCAGGTCCCACCCACATATCGTAATCAACCTCGGCGGGGGCGGGAGTTGGTTGAGCGAAGCCGATGTTCTTGCGACGCTGAATATTCCACGCCTTGGCAACCAGCACGTCGCCAATCACGCCGTCGTGGAGCATCTCAATCGCCTCGATCGTGAAAGGCGTGCTACGCTGTTGTGTGCCGTGCTGCACGACGACATTGTGTTGCCGGGCTGCTTCAAGCAGCAATTGCGATTCACGGAAACTGTGGCTGCACGGTTTCTCCACGTACACGTGCTTGCCCGCCTCGCACGCCAGGATGGCTGCTGGGGCGTGCCAATGATCGGGTGCGGTGATCACCACCGCGTCGATCGTCGGGTCGTCGAGGATGCGGCGAAGATCGGTCACGGCGTGCGCAGAGTCGACGCCTGCTTTTTCGGCAGCAACCGCTAGCCGTCTCCGGTCGGGATCACAAACGTAATCAGCGCGCTCGAAAAACCACCGCCCCCGTTGTCCGCAGCCGATGACACCCCAACGAATTCGTTCATTGGCGCCGGCCGCCCGCAGCGTGGGCGTCCAACTGGCCGCCACGGCTCCCAGGCCGGCCTGCTTGAGAAACGACCTCCGCGAAGAATCTGTCATTCCGGGTCCCTCTAGAAGTGAGTGTCGTGAGAAAACGGCAATTCAATTTGAGTATTGTGCGTGCAGTCGGACCAATTCCTCAATCGCTTGGATAATCGCGCTATTGTCGAGTTCTCCCAACCCGACCGACTCGGCCTGTTCCAACAATTGTAAATGCAATTTCGACAAGGGGAGTGCGATTCCAGCACGGTCGGCTTCGGTCAGCATCAGCCGCACATCTTTGCTGTGTTGCGAAAGTTTGGCCTGGGTCGAAAAATCTCCCTCAACCATCTTCTGCCCCTTGACGTCCATCACCACCGAATAGGCGTTGCCATTCTTGAGAACGTCCAACGCATCTTGCATCGGGATGCCGATAGCTTCGGCAAAGAGCAAGCCCTCGGCTAGCGCCACGCGGTTGAGACCCAACACCAGGTTGTTGACCAGCTTCATCTTGGCCGCGCTGCCCCAAGGACCCACATGGTGTGTCTTGGCAGCCAAACAATCAAACAGATCAAGGCAAGCCTGGAAAGCCTTTTCGGGCCCCCCAACGATGGCCAGCGCCTCCCCTTGGCGAGTCTGTTCGCTCGAGGCGGCGATCGGGGTCTCGAGATAGTGAATGCCCTGTTCTGCCAAGCGCCTGCCAAGGGCCATGGTCCGTGTCGGATCGCCGGTCGTCGTATCGATAAGTATCTGTCCCGGGCGTAGCCCCGATTTCAGCTGGTCAAGAACCTGTTCCACGATGTCTGTGGTATACAGACTGATAACCACCCGATCGCATTGGTGGAGGGGGTTGTCAGACCACTGAGCTCCGCACGCTATCAACGGCTCCGCTTTTTCACGTGTGCGGTTGTAGACAAAGACCGGATAGCCGGCAGCCAGCAATCGCTCGCAAAGTGCCGTGCCAAGCAGGCCCAGACCAATGACGCCCACGGGAGCCCGATTGCCAGAATGGTTAACGCGGTGGGAGTCGGTATTTTGAGTCATGTTGGAAGCAAAAACTGTCAACTGAACCAGGGAAGGGATAAGAACCTTCATCTTAATGCAAATGCATCTCGCTATTAGGAGCTATTCTCTGCTTTTCCCGGAACGTCCGAGAATGTCAACCGCGAATCGCTGTTTCCGAAAAAGTCAATTGGATTCTTGCAGAATCAACCAAGTTTGGTGGCCTTTTTCCAGAATTTTTCTTGCAATCGCTGATAAATCGTTACAACATAAAGGGTGGCTAGGTCCAACACGATGTGTGTCGCGGCTGGCAGCATTCTTCCCTTTTAGATCGATACGACGTTTTGCCACTGAAATCAAAACTTGTCATTGATATCGAAAGTCAGAGGAGGCGCCGCTGTCCGTGATCCACGATGGGTGTGGAGCAAGCTATGGCGTTGTGACTAACTCTTTTTCAATCTACTGGGAGGAATGACTAATGAACATGAAATTTTGGGTCGTGCTTTGCTCGGCAGCGTTGCTGATCACGCAAGGCGCTCAAGCAACAACATCGGTGACTCCTATACCTCCGGGTAAAACGGTTAACCCTAGTACTCCGGATCATGCCGATGTGACGGACTATCAAGCTTTGGGCCTTGGCCAGGAGGGCTACCTCTTCTTCAATTTTGATCCTAATTCCGATTCGGGAGATGATCCGGTCGGTGAGGACCGCGCGGAAAGTCTGCCGAGTTATATTACGGTGGACTACGATCCCAATAGTGCAGGATATTCTTTCGGGCAAGATGTTGGATTCGAAGCGGTCTCAAGGGGCGGAGTTGCTGGCTGGGCAACCATCACCCTGCCGGACGGAACCACTGGACTCTCCGGTGCGTTGGTCGATCCGAGGGCAGACAACAACTCCAACAACACGATCAAGAACATCGTTGTTGGGGCGGGTATTAAATCGACAATACTTTTGGTGCACTTTGTCACGGACAACACCAACCTGGCTCACGATTCGGTCAATCGAATTCGTCCTCGTGAAGATCTTTCGGGTACAGGTTTTAGATTTTCGAATAACTCGTTCAATGGCGTTCCAGATGTCTATACGGCCGCGTACCATAACATTGCGGCTGGGGATGTCATCAAGATGCAGCTTAATTCTGGTGTTGGGGGAGTAGATCCTTCGATCGCCGGCATCATGTTCGATGTTCCCGAGCCGACCTGCTTGGCGCTGTTTGGTTTGGGTGCCATGGGGCTCGTTTGCATCCGCCGACGTTAGAGTCGCAGGCTTGACAACTTAGGTAAGTCTTTGCGACGCCTCGGCCACACAATGTGGTCGAGGTGTCTTTTTTTCGATGCTGCCACACAGTTGCGTAACACACTTGGAAAGAAACCGCGGTTCCAAATGCCCCGCCCCTTGCACTGTAGGGCTACGTTCCGCAGGAAAACCGTTGATCTGCAGAGGATTTCAGGAGATTCGTTTCGCGATTTGCAAACCCCGATTCGCCGAATAGGCAAAGCCGTTTTCCCTACCTTTCGAGATTCCAGCCGCCGCCGCTGGTATCTTGAGTAATTGGCGTGCGAGACCCCTGAAAAACTTGACTGCCAACAGGCAAATAGTTAGCCTGAACATGTATGAGGCGTAACGTCTACTTGTCCGAGGATCGAACGTGGGCCGGGGGAGGGTTGTGTTCGTCCTGTCCCACGGTTGAGACTTTTCTTTCATCACTGTTAGGAGGATGTGCCGTGACCAGTCGCATACGTCGGGGTTTTACTCTTGTTGAATTGCTGGTGGTGATTGCCATCATCGGTGTGCTAGTGGCCCTTCTGTTGCCGGCAGTTCAAGCGGCCCGTGAAGCGGCACGCCGAACGCAGTGCGTCAACAATCTAAAGCAGATTGGGCTTGCGCTCCAAAATCACCACGACACCTACCGTCGGTTACCGAACTCGCGACGGCGGTACGATTACATTACCTGGGCCGCCGAAATATGGCCGTTCCTGGAAGCGGGGAATTTCTCCACGATTTGGGATCGTACGCAAACCTATTATGGACAGACCATAGAAGCGCGCACTGTGCAAGCGTCAATGTACTTTTGTCCCTCACGACGCTCACCGCCTCAGCTGAGCCTCAGCGGAGACAACGACCAGGGGCTCGCGAATCTCCCCAACGTGCCGGGTGCTCTCGGTGACTATGCTTGTAACACTGGGGATACCCACCCAGAGGCCTCCCGCAATGACAATACCTACGAAAGGAAGGATAAAACGTTGAAGGAGCCAACGGGCCCGTTTCGATTTTCAGGTCACGGTGGTGATACAACCGCCAGCAGTGGAAATGTAACTCCAGGTATCGACGACTTGAGTGCGATCAGCTTGAAATACAAAGTGACCTTCAAGGAAATTGAAGACGGCCTGTCCAACACAGTGTTTGTGGGCGAGAAACACGTGCCGATTGACGGTCCCAACGGCAGTTGGTTTGGTTATAAACAGTCAGCGGACAACTCCATTTATAATCCTGACTCGTGGTACACCATTGGTCGAAAAGGTGGCCACTTGCACCCGATTTCGCGACCGAGTGACGGCGCCGAGGGCGGCCAAGCTCTGACAGATTTGAGAAAGAGCTTTGGCAGTTGGCACCCAGGAATATGCCAGTTTGTCTTTGGAGACGGTAGCGTTCATTCGTTGAATGTGGATATGGACGTTTACATGTTAGGTCAAATCTGTAACAAAGCCGATGGGAAAATCGTTGACCTGGAGGGAAGGGGTAAGCCGTTTCCAGAGACTCAGTACTAAACAGTTTTACTTTGACAAGTTCGCTTTGACAAGCGCGCTGTTGTGTTACTCGTATTTGAGAGAGAGTTAAGATTGTTAGAATGGCACTGTTCGGCACCGATCTGCAAGACGCTCGTTCTCGTTGTTGGATCTTGTCTGTTTGTCGGTTGTGGTGAATCCCGTCCACCCAACTACCCGGTAAGCGGGCAGGTTGTGCTCAAGGATGGCACAACATTGAAGGAAGGTGGCCGAGTCGTCTTCATGAAGGTTGGCTCGCAGCCGGCTGTTCGGGCGAATGGTTATTTCGGACCCGATGGCAAGTTCGAACTTACGACTTACCCGACGGGTGATGGAGTTCCTGCCGGGGACTACGAGGTGATGGTTGTGCCGAGCGTTCCGGACGATCAAGGGGATTTGTCGGAACGTGAGTACATCAAGGCCATGGAGCCGATTGACAGCCGGTACCAGAATCCGAAGGGTTCGGGGCTACGCTTTACTGTTTCGCCAGAAACTGCGCCGCATGAATTTCGTATTGAAGTGACGCGACCTCGGCGACGACGCTAGACACTGAATATGATCCTGTTTAGTTTTTGACACTTTTCCCTCGCGCGTGCATTCTGTCACGTTTCACCGTTAATAGAGAGGTGACATTTCAAATGATGCGACAACAACCTTCAATTTTTTCCATTACTTCGGCAGCGGTGTGTTTGTTGTGGTTCGTTCACACTTCCCAAGCTGGTGTGAGCTACGAGGATCCAAATGGTGGCTGGCGGTACACCTACGAAGGCACCTTCAACCCTGGCGTTCCAGACGGTCCGGACGGTGATCCGAACGATAACTTCGTTGGCGATTTTGGCCCGGACGGCTATGGCAAGTCAGACCAGAGCGAAGCGCTGGACGGCACGTTTTTTCACGACCAAGGTGACAAATGGGACGGTACCGCGCCCGGTGATACGCTGTCCGATCCAAATGTGCCTTCCAGTCCCTTGGGTACCTTGACAGGCCGCCAGGGGACTTCTCCAGGAGGGGCTGGCGGTTTCACTGAGGGCAGCACCAATTATATTCGTATCCAAGATGCAGGGAATCCCGAGGTGCACGGTTGGGTGCAAGGCAATCTTGACGATCCCAATGGGCCAGGTCATCCGATCAACACCAACCGCCGCGTCTATTTCGGGCACGACATGACTTCAGATGGCGCGCTGGATGAGCTTGTCTTGACCAACACGGGCATCACGTTTTCGATACGCGTACGGATTCCCGACAGTGGACCGCTCGATGATGTTTACTCGGTAGTCGACGGACCTGATCCGGATAGCGACCCCGATGTGATCCCCTGGTTCCAGGACGCGCCCAACGGGCGGGGAAAGGCCATGACCAACGGACGGGGGACGATCAATATTTCGCAGAATTCCCCGACTAATGTTGATACGCAGGTGGGATTCTCTCTCGTGACCAGCACCGACATCACCCGATTCTGTGGTAGTGATCCGGCAGGCTCCCTCTGTGCTGGCAGTGATCCAAACAATCCTGTGGGCGGTCTGATCATGAACAACCTCGTCGGAGATGTTCCGTCCAATTTAATCGATTCTGAGTCAGCTGGTACACTTAACATTCTGGAGATCAGTGACAGCGAACTCAACGAATGGAATGAATTCTGGATCACGATGGAAAACAACCTCGGGCTACCAGGAAATATCGAAGTCAATGTCTACAGAAATGGCTCGACAACGCCGGATACGTTTCAAGTCACGCTCGCGGCGAACAACAATTCTGTCTATGCAGATGAAGACAATCCCTTCATCGAATTTGGCATCAGCGACAACGGTGATTTCGGCTCGTTCGACATGGATTTCATCTCCTATCAAATAGGGGTGATCACCCCGGTTGCAGCACCCGTTTTGGACGCGGATTTCGACGACAACAACATTGTGGACGGCAGAGACTTCTTGATTTGGCAGCGCGGCTTGGGCACGGGCACAACTAACGGCGATGGCGATGCGAACGGCGATTCCGTCGTGGACGATCTCGATCTGGCGATCTGGGAGAGCCAGTACGGCTCTCCTCCTCCACTGGTCGGAGCACTTAGCAGTATACCCGAGCCAAGCGCGTTGGCTCTGGGGTTGTTGGCAACGCTCTCGTGCGCTATCGCAAGACGCCGTCGCTAGTCAGTCCGTCGGCAACGCGACCTCGTAAACCTGCGCCACCCCCGACTGATCGGACGTGAATACCACGCGACCCCCGTCGGGCGAAAAATTTGGGTGGGGATGAGTGTGCTGCGGGGCATACACTTCCACGGGGCCGTCGTCGTAAGGGCAATGATCGTTTTTCCAGTGTTCGCCCGTGTTGCTGGCTCTGGAATCGCATAACGTCTCGATTGGATTACATTCCCGACGGGGGTCGCAGAGAATCAATCCGACGTCGGGATTCGTGGTGTCGGCCACCAACTCCGTCCCGGCTCTGTTGACCATGGGATGCCAGGCGTTCCTGCGGATAATCCAGCGGACCGCGCCGCTGTCGATCTCAATTGCCATCACGCCGTGCGGCCAATTGGTCGAGATGATTTCGCGCGTACCGGGCAGCCAGGATTCGTGGACAATCCACTCTTTCTTTGCTTCGTCGCGCCGGTAAACTAACCGGTTTTGGCTGCCGTCGCGGCGGATGGTCCAGATGCGCTGGTCGTGAGGCCCGGCATAGCGCAAGAGCGACGGGTCATCTGGGTGAAACTGGGGATGGGCGATCGTGGCGGACTCGAGAATCACCGAGTCATCCCCTGACTGGACGTCAATCATGTGCATGCGAAAGCAATTCTCCGCCTTGACGTGTACGCACCACCACCGGCTGTCACAGCTGAGGCTGGTCGTTCCCATCGAGGCGCCCACCATGCCCGGCTGTCGAATCGGCGCATCGCCAAACCTGATGACTTGTTCTTCGCGCATCGCTTCGAGATCGACTCGCCACGCGGCGTTGCCGGCAGTGTAGTAGGCGTAGCGACCGTTCCATGAGGGATGGCATGACCACTCGTTCAGATCGGGACGGTTTGAAATCTGTGTTAGTGCCCCTCCCGGTCCATCCTCAAAAAAAAGCTGCGGTTCTCCCGTACGATGCGAGACGAAAAACAGCCGTAGCCCCGAGTCGTCGTAGGGAGGAATGTAGTAAAATGGATGATGATGTATCGCCGGAAAGCCAGTGACCTGTCGAACCACGACCCCGGTGCGGGGGTCGCGTCGCGTGTGACTTTCACTTGGATAGGTGGAACCAACAGGCATTTCTAGTCGCTTAAATGGAAGAGCCGACGGGCATTTTCCGATAGTATCTGCCGCCGCTCGTGGTCCGAAATTTCCATGGCATCAATCGCGGCGAGCGTCGAGCGAATGTAGTCTGGCCCGCCCCCAGAATCAAATGGCATATCAGTGGCGAACAAGAGTCGCTCAGCGCCGAAAAAGGCTTTGCCGCACTCGATGGCTGCCTGCCAACCGAACGACGCGGTATCTGCATAGAATCGGGCGCAGGCCTGAACTACCGGTTCTTGCAGCGGAGGTTG
>Ga0255057_10001195_pt1 | contig 14785 bp, 17 predicted proteins | sample Cases_109_6_MG_FD_189022 | JGI IMG/M metagenome (GOLD analysis project Ga0255057, IMG submission 189022) | Seawater microbial communities from Amundsen Gulf, Northwest Territories, Canada - Cases_109_6 | ecosystem: Environmental > Aquatic > Marine > Gulf | place: Canada: Northwest Territories... | reverse complement strand
CCGCGTCCGTGGGCATCTGTTCCAAGCAGGTGGCGTAGGGTTGGGGGCCGTGGACGAGGGGCACGTCGTTTCGCTCGCACTGTGCGGCCGCTTCGCTGGCGATCCGCGCCAAGCGATCGAGACGCGACCGTGCCCGCTCCGGGTCCCAATGGGGAACGGTTCGCTCCGTGTACATCAGGACCACTTCATCGACGCCGAGCTCCGTGGCCATGCGGACGCAATCGTCGAGCTTAGAGCCTTTCGGGATCGCGAGCATCAACACCACGCGCGCTCTCTCTGTCTCGGCAACCGTCGGGGTCTGCACTTGACACACCACCTGAGCGCCTAAAGATTCGACCCGAGCCCTTGCGACGCGGCCCCTGCCGTCGAAGAGCTCGACCTCATCGCCCGCGCGAAGGCGCAAGACACGAACATGACGGCTCGCGGCCTCGGCGAGGGTGATCGTCCCAGCCACGTCGGGCAGATCCGGTACGTAGAGTCTTCGAACCGTCATGACTCCACCGGCCTCACGAGACAGGCGCACCACTCGCCTTCTTCGACGCATTCCTCGAGCCGTAGCGGGGCATACGCAGCGAGCAGCTCATCCCGTTCCCCCCGGAGAATCCCGCTCAGCACGAGAAAGCCACCGGATGCGATCCGGGCTCGGAGCGAATCGGACATGTGGAGCAGGACCCGAGTTTCAATATTCGCGAGGACGATGTCGTAAGCGCCGTCGATGTCTCCGACGTCTCGGGAAGAGGCTTCGAGACACGACGCGACGCCGTTGATCTCGGCGTTTCGGCGGGCAACGACGCAAGCGTCCTCGTCGATATCGACCGCGACGGCGGACGCCGCCCCCAGAAGGAGCGCTGCGATCGACAGCACCCCGCTACCGCAACCGACGTCGAGCACCCGCTCGTCGCCAGTGACGTGTTGATCGAGCAGCTGCAACACGAGCCGGGTCGTCTCGTGGTCACCGCTTCCGAACGCGTTCTCTGGGTCGATCGTCAACACCACATCGTCGGGATTGCTCTGCACCGCCTCCCACGATGGACGCAACAAGAGACGCCTCCCGATGCGTTGCGCACTGAAGCCGCGGCGCCATTCGATCGCCCAGTCTTCATGTGGCAGGTAGATGAGCTCGGCTTCGTGCTCTTCGCGGATCTCCTTCAGGGCGTGTTGCGCGCTGGCTTCGTCGGCGAACGCCGCGACGACGACGACCTGCCCCGACGCCGACTCGCGCACCAACGTGGTTTCGTCACGTTCCTCGAGACCGGTCGCGCCGAGCTCCCAGAGCGTCAGCTGCGTCAGCTCGAGTTGCTCGGGTCGAACCCGAACCGTTACGAATGGATGGCGCAACGGAGCGGACATCAGACCTCCGCCATGCGCGCGGAGAGATAGATCATGAGGAACAGAACCCAAGTGATCGGACCGAGGCGGTTGCCCCCCCGCCATGCAACGATCGGCGTGAAGACCGGCACGAGAAACCCTAGGTAACGCCACTGTGCGGCCAACGGCCCCGCAAGCACCCGCCAAGCCATCACGAGGTGCGTGAACAGAAGCGCGGCGCCAGAAAGAGCCCAAAGCGCCAGCAACGAGAGTTCCACCCCCCGCTTCTAGCCTATTGTGGGTAGTCTCCCCAGTCGAAAGCAGCGGTCACGGACACTGGCGCTGATTCTAGAGCGCGACGAACCGCGTCACCGGCTCCAGCTCTCCCCCGCAACTCGCCGGCCGCGCGGCGCCGGTATCCTCGAGTCGCACGCGGACGACTTCGTCGCCGGCAGCCGTGCGAAACTGCACCTCCCAAGCCGACTCGGACTCCGCGACCGTCCCCAGCCATTCGATGGCATCGGCCCCCTGCTCGCCCAGCCGGCGCCGCAGCAAGATCTCCGCCGCCTGCGTAGGACGGTCATGCCCACAACGGCCGCGAAACAGATCCAGCTCGCCGATTTCGCCGGCTCGGCGGGCGGTCACAAACGCATCCGCATGCTGGGTCCGCAGGCGGCCGTACATCAGCCCGTCTGGTAGCCACAGCGCGCAAGCGGCAAAACGATGTCCGCCGAGGTGACTCGTCTGCCACGCATCGACGCCGCAAGCTTGAATGGCTCGGAAGACGGCACTTCCATGCAACGCGCAACAACGGTCGCGGCGGCCGTGCACACAAACCAGACACATCGGCGCGGCGGGTTCTGTAGGGAGTGCGTCGAGGTCTACATCGAGGAGATCCTCGTATCGGTCGAGGTCGATCTTGGATGACTGTTGCCGGTCACCGGTGGAGGAGACGAGCATGAACCGAGGACGCTTCCCCGGACGCCCCGGACGCCGGATGAGCTGCAACCGCGAACGCGGCGTCTCGAGCCACTGCGCGAGCCGGGCTCGCACCGGTCCCGGCAAGGCCTCGGTCTCCAGCACCTTCGGAGCCCACGGGTCGGTCAATTCGAGGAGCAGCCAGCGGTCCACCGACTCCACCGCGGTGCCAGCGAGAGACTCTCCCGCTTCCTGCGATGCGACCGAGCACTCGGAAACGGCCACCACTAGTCCGCTGGCACGGGAAGAGGCCGCGCCATTTCTTCCTCGGCTTGGTCGATCGTTTGCTGACGGCGAGCTGCGATCGCGGATCGCCACGCCTCGTACTGCGAATCCATGCTCGCAAGCTGCTCTTCGGCTCGCGCAAGACGCTGTTCGAGTCGTCCTCGTTGCTCGGGATCGGTCGCCTCGCCCAACGCCTCGCGAACCGCGTCCCGGACGAGCCTCGTCCGCGCCACGGCGTCGGTGAAGTTCTCTCGTTTGGCGAACCGGCGCGCCTGCACCATCCAAACGGCCCAACGCTCTTCGTCACTCGTGAGGTCCATCAGCTCTCCAATTTAGGGCGTTTCGCTGCGCGGTCCAGTCGACCCGCGCCGTCGATGATAAAGCCACCAGTTTTCGAAGTGTGCCACCCGCTGAATGGTCGGGTCGGAGACGAAGAGGCTGTCCGGTGAGCTGACCCGACGCACCAAGAACCAATCGAAAAAGTCGCCGTGCTGATCGAGCTGAAACTGTTGTGGGCTCCACTCCCAGCGCACCGGCGTCCTCGGCGGCACCTCCGCATTCGGATCGGAGGCATCCCGATAACGGAATGGGAAGGTCTCGTCCTGGGCGAAGTGGAAGCTCAGCCACCCGCCTCGCTCCGCCTGCACGTACGCCGGCAGATGGATGTAGGGACTGTTCTGAGCGCGCGCGCCGTGATGATCGTACACGAGGTAGAGGAGCTTGGGCGCCTTCGGCAACTCGCGGACGATCTCGCGAAAGTGCACGGTGGTCGTCGAGAACTCCTTGTGGGCGTCCGCGACGAACTCGGTGAGCGGAGCGATTCCGACCGCGGTCCAAATGACGAACGCGAGATGGGCCCAGGTCTTGCGCGGTAGGTTGGGCAGCAGCGCAGGCAGGAGAAAGAGCGCCGCCGTGATCTCCCGTGGAAAGACGTACCAGGAGGCCCCGATCTCCATGGGAAGCGTCACATAGAGCCCGAGGGACACGACGATCGCGACGCCCACGATGACGTGCGCGGGCACGACCCAGCTACCCTTGGGCCAGGATCTGAGACGGGCGACCGCGACTACCAGGAGCACGACTGCGGTCGCCACGAACAGCAAGCCGGTGCGGCGAAACATCTCGATGTCTTCGTTCCCGACGAAGATGTCGGACGTATAGGTGCGGGCTTCCGCGATGCGCTGCCATGCGGGGGGCCAGACCCATTGGATCTTCGGAAGGAAGAGCTCGGCGCGAGTGAGCCACCACATCAAGAAGAGCGCCGCCCCTACGCTAAGCGGGATCAGGAGGCCTCTAGCGTTCTCGACGCGCCCGCGCATCACGACGCCCACGAGAACGAGCATCACGAGGGCGAACGGGAACCGGTACGCCTGGGTGAAGAAGAGCAGAAGCAGAACCGCGACGAGGGCGCCCTGAACTTTGACGCTGGGCCGGTCGACGACGCGCAGAGCCAGGCCGAGCGTCATCGCGAAGAGGCCGAGCGCCGCTAGAAAATCGACCAGGCCCCAGTGGGCAAGCACGCCCCACACCGGCACCAGCCCCCAGAGACCGAGGAACGGAGATTTCCGTAGTCCCCAACAGAGAACCATCAGCCCGACGGGCAGGAGTGCCAACAACAACGCAGCGGCGAGCTTGGTCGCGGCAATCGGTGGAAGCACGATCATGAAGATCGCCGAGAGCGCATACAGGGTCACATGGGGGACCGCCAGCATCTGGAACGCGAACTGTTCGTGGAAATGCCAGCCTGGGTCGGTGTAGTGCCGGAACACCGAAGAGGACGCCGCGTGAAACGGGAACTCCGTCATCATCGGGTAGTCAGCGGCCCAAAAAGGCGCGCTGACGACGTAGGTGATCGTGGCTACAGCGCAAAGCCACGCAAGCCACAACAGCGGCCGCGGACCTGTCACGCGAGCAGCAGCCGGCTCTATTCGCCCCCCCGGCATCGGCGCTACGGTATCACGGACCTGTGCTTAGAGCGTATCTCATAACCCCCGACCGAGGATCGCGCAGCGCGGGCGCGCCAGATGCCGCGTCCACGAACCGAGGAATAGCAAGGCTATTTCGAGCGTGAGGGGATGGCGGCAGGTGGCGTGCCCCCGCAAGCGAAACGACCAAGGGGGTTATGAGATATGCTCTAGGCCTTTAGAGCTTCTGCTCCGCCGATGATTTCCATCAATTCCTTGGTGATGGCGGTCTGGCGGGCTCGGTTGTACTGCAGGGTCAGCCGGTCGATCATGTCGCTCGCGTTGTTGGTCGCGGAGTCCATGGCGGTCATTCGCGCGCCGTGCTCCGAAGCGACCGACTCGAGCAAGGCTCGGTAGATTTCGACCTCGACGTACATCGGAAGAAGTGTGTCGAGCAACCCCTCTTGGTTGGGCTCGTAGATGAAGTCTCCGAGCTGGTCGTCGGCCAGCTCTAGCGGCTTGATCGGCAGGAAAGGCTCGATCACCACCTGCTGATTGATGGCGCTCTTGAACTCGTTGTAGACGAGGTAGCAGGCATCGAGATCGAGCGAAGTGTAGTCCTGGACGATATAGCGCCCGATTTCTCCCGCCTTGGCGGCGTTCAAGTCCTCGAAGACGCCCATGAAGTCGTGGCGGATCTTCGCATTTCGGCGGTTGAAGTAGTCGCGGCCCTTGCGACCAATCACTCCGAAGGAAACGTCGCTCCCCTCCGCCTCGAGCTCCTTCCAACGCCGATACGCCGCCTTGCAGATGCTCGAGTTGAACGCACCCGCCAAACCTCGGTCACTCGTCAGCACCACGAGCATGACATTCTTCGGTGCACGCCGCGCGAACAACGGATGAACATCCTCGTCGGGTCCGACGCGCGCGGACACACCACTCAGTACCTCGTGGGTCTTGACGGCATACGGACGAAGGCGCTCGATGTTCTCCTGCGCCTTCCGCAAGCGGGCACCGGCGACCAGCTTCATGGCGCGGGTGATCTTCTGCGTGCTCTTGACGCTTCCGATGCGCTTTCGAATGTCCTTGAGGTTTGCCATTGCTGCTTAGTTGTCTTGCTTGGGCTCGAAGATTTCGCCGAAGGCCGTGAGGGCATCGTCGAGCTGGCTTTCGAGCGTGTCGTCGATCTTTCCCTTCGAGATGATGTCACTGAGAATGGAAGCGCGCTCGGCCTTGAGCCAAGAGATGAGCTCCTGCTGGTAGCGGCCGATCGACTCAGGCGGAAGCACGTCGAGATAGCCGTGCGTACCTGCGAAGATCGAGACGACCTGCTCGTCGACGGGCCACGGCACAAACTGGCCCTGCTTGAGCAGCTCGACGAGACGCTCGCCGCGAGAAAGCTGTTGCCGGGTTGCGGCGTCGAGGTCGGATGCGAACTGGGCAAACGCAGCCATCTCTCGGAACTGCGCGAGCTCGAGACGGAGCGTACCTGCAACCTGCTTCATCGCCTTGATCTGTGCGTTGCCACCGACACGCGACACCGAGATTCCGACGTTGATGGCGGGACGAACGCCGGAGTTGAACAGGTCCGACTCGAGGAAGATCTGACCGTCCGTAATCGAGATGACGTTCGTCGGAATGTACGCGGAGACGTCACCTGCCTGCGTTTCGATGATCGGCAACGCCGTGAGCGAGCCCCCCGAATCCGGAAGCTTCTTCGCGACAAAACCGGTGCCCTTTTCCTTCGCTGCGGCCTCAGCCTCGTCTCGCGATGTCGGGCCTCTGAAGACCTGATTGCCAAGACGGCTAGGCTCCCGGTCCTCTTTCACGACCACCCAATCCTCGGCCATCTTGGCGGCGCGTTCGAGAAGGCGGCTGTGAACGTAGAAGACATCGCCCGGGTACGCCTCGCGGCCGGGAGGACGGCGAAGAAGAAGCGAAAGCTGACGGTACGCGACGGCCTGCTTCGAAAGGTCGTCGTAGACGCAAAGCGCGTGCTGGCCGCTATCTCGGAAGTACTCGCCCATCGTGACGCCGGTGTACGGCGCGATGAACTGAAGCGGTGCGGGCTCGGAGGCGCCGGCCAGAACGACGGTGGTGTACTCCATGGCGCCGAACTGCGTGAGCTTGTCGACGACCTGTGCAACCGTCGACTGCTTCTGGCCGATCGCGACATAGATGCAGAACACACCCTTGCCCTTCTGATTGATGATCGTGTCGAGCGCGACGGCGGTCTTGCCCGTCTGTCGGTCGCCAATGATGAGCTCGCGCTGGCCGCGGCCAATCGGAATCATCGAGTCGATCGCCTTGATGCCGGTCTGAAGGGGCTCGCTGACCGGCTGACGCGCAACGATCCCAGGGGCCTTCAGCTCGACTCGGCGAGTGAGCTTGCTCTCGATCGGGCCCTTGCCATCGATGGGTTGACCGAGGGAGTTCACCACGCGGCCAACGAGCGCCGGGCCGACGGGAACCTCGACGATGCGGCCCGTACGCTTGACCGTGTCGCCCTCGTTGATGCCGACGTCGGAGCCCAACAGCGCGCAACCGACATTGTCTTCCTCGAGGTTGAGGACCATGCCGTACACGCCGCCGGGGAACTCGAGGAGCTCGCCGGCCATCGCACTTTCGAGACCGTAGATGCGGGCGATACCGTCACCCACCGTCAGAACGGTACCCGTCTCGACGACGTCGACCGACTTCTCGTATGAAGCGATCTGCTGCTTGATGATGTTGGAAATCTCTTCAGCGCGAAGTTGCATTTGGCAAGGCTCCTGATTCGATGCGGTTACGGCGTCTCGCCGTTCGCAAGCAACGTCTCTCTAAGCTCATTCAGTCGGTTGCTGAGGCTACCGTCGAACACTTGGTCGCCGATGCGTGTGACCACGCCACCGATGAGCGAAGGATCTTGTTTCTTGACGAGCACGACCTCACGGTCGGTGACTCGCTTGAGTTTCTCTATCAGCCGGGCGTAGTAGGCGTCGTTCAGCGGCCTTGCGCTGATGACCTCCACGCGAACGCGGCCCTTCTCGGCCTCGGCAAGCTCTTCGAGGGCGTGAAGCACCTCTTCCAGGTGGGCGAGACGCCCCTTGTCGGCGAGAAGATCGACGGTGTTGCGAACGAGCGTCGAGCAGCCGAGTTTATCCATCACGGCGTCGACGGCGGCCTTCAGAGCCGGCCTTGGGACGACCGGATTGCGAACGATCTCGCGGAGGTCCCGGCTCGCCTTCCACGCGGCGGCCAAAGAGCCGACGTCTCTGAGCACCGGATCGAGCTCGCCCTGCTCACGTGCAAGCTCCAACAAAGCCTTTGCATAACGTCGTCCGAGGGCGCTCATGATCGCCGCTCCTCGAGTACCTCATCGAGACGATTGAGATACGTCTCGGCGAGCTGGTCCTGATCCGCGTCCGTAGTCCGCTCTTGCAGTAGCTCCTGCGCGGCGATGACCGCAGCGCTGGCGGCCTGCTGTGTGAGATCCTTGCGAAGCTGTTTGATCTGCTGCTCGATGAGGAAGGAGGTGTCCTTACGCATACGCGCAGCCTTCTCCTCGGCTTGCGCGACGATGCGATCGCGTTCGACCTCGCCCGCCTTGATCATGTCACCGCGGATCTGAATCATCTCCTGATCGAGCTTCTCGAGGCGCGTGGCAGTCTCCATGTGCCGCTTCTCAGCCTCGGCGCGAAGCCGTTGGGCCTCGGCGAGCTCCTTTTCGACCTCCGCGCGCCGCGCCGCAAGCGCCGGATTGGCCTTCTTGCGGATGACCCAGACGATCAGGCCAACCAAGACGAGGAAGTTGAGGACCGTCCCCTGGAAAACCCGGTTCTGGATGAGGGAGGAAAACGTGAGCTCGCCATGGCCGTCATCGTGAGCATCGTGACCGGACTCTTCCTCCGCCACCCCGTGGGCCAAGGACTCGCCATGGGCGGCTTCGGCCAGCACCAGGCTCGGTAATGCGAGCGTCAACGCGAACAGCATCGCCCAAAGCGCGCGCATCACTGGACCTCCCGGTTGAGCATCTTCGATGCGATCTGCTTGGCCAGCGTCGGCACGGACCGATCGATTTCCGTTCGGAGCGTCGCGGCTTCGGTCCTGAGCTGCGCGTCTGCCTCCGCGAGCTGCTTGTCGGTCTCTTCGCGAACGCGGTCGAGCACGGTTCGTTCGAGGCGCTTGCCCTCGGCGCGCAAGCGATCCCGCTCGTCGCCAGCTTGAAGACGAAGGCGCCGCATCGCGGCGTCGAACTCTTCGCTCTCGGCCGAAGCTTCGTCCTGCAGGCGAAGCGCCTCGAGCTTCGAGCCCTCGATGGCGTTCTCACGCGCTTCGAAGAGCGCGACCATCGGTCGGAAGATCAGGGGGCGGAAGACAAGAAACGCCACCGTAAACAGCCCGAGCTGAATCCAGATCGTGCCGTCGAGGTCGATGATGGAACCCTCGGACAAGAGGGCTGTGAAAAGCACGTTCATCGCAGCGGTATTCCCGGTCGGTCTCAGAACACCCAGAAGGAGAGAAACTGCAGACGGCGTTTGGGGCCGAATCGCAGCTCCGGCAAGGAGAAATCCCTAACGGCGCGCGTTCGTAGCATGGGCCCGAAACCAGTCAAGGTCGGCCGAGCCGCCCCTGCATATCCGGGTTACGTCGACCCCTTTGGCCCTTCGAATACGCGCGCCCGAAGGGCCCGAACCGTCCTACCCGCCGCTCGCTCGTTCTCTCGACTGAAGATCGATGAAGGCAAAGGGATGTCGGGATCGACGAAGATCTTAAAGTCGACCTCGGTGCGCGTGCCGCCGTCGACCGGGGTCAACGTCCAGCGGGCACTGAAAGCGTCGATGTTGCCTTCGAGGAGGTACGCTTCCACCACGCGGGACTCCCCGTCTTGGGGACGCTCGGCGAGGTGGAGCTGGCCCCAGAGCGTAAGCGTACCCTTCGCCACGCTGACTTCCATATAGACCATCGCTCGGCTGCCGCGCTGCGCGAGAACTTTGGACTTCGTGAAATTGGGCATGAATTGTGCGTAGTTGGCGTAGTCGCGAATGATCGGCAGCACCTCCTCAATCGGCTTGTCCACGACGAGAACCGCCTGGCCCCAGGAGATGTTGGAACCCTCCTCCGGGATTTGTGCGGTGAAGGTGCCGGCGTTCTCGTTGTGCTCCTCCGCGGCCCACGCTGGGCTCGAAGGCGAGCCCGCGATGAATGCGGCGGCGAGGATTCCGATGAGGGCTGTCTTGTTCATGGCTGCGTTCTCGTTTCGCTTTTCCCTACGGACACATCATGGTGACGTTACGTCACACACCGAGCCTCCCCGAAAAAGGAGCCTTCTGCGGAAGGCTTGCTAGGTTGGTCATCGGATGGTTCAGATGCTCAGACTGTGCGTTTTTGCTGGGCTTTTCCTCGCTACGAGTACGGCGGGGGGGCAGGCTCAGCGAGACGAACAGCCAGCCACTGCAACGGTGCAGGACGAAAGAGCGGAGCTTCCCGTCCTGGTGATGCTGATCGGAGGCGGCGCCCGGTTCAGAAACATCCAGTTCGACGTGGGCGACAACGCGGGGGGCACCGAGCAGCGAACCTTCGACACCGGTGCGTATTTCGATTTCGGATGGCATCTCTTGATCAGACCGGCAGCCCGCCGCTCGCCCAAGCCCAGTGTTCAGGCGGTCGTAGTCCAGATCGACGGCGGCTCGGGCATCGGTCTCAAGGTCGAACCCACGGGAACTGGGATCTCATTGCAGACCAACACCTGGCGTTTGCTGGGACAATTCGGCTATCTCTACCCGATCGACCGGCTGCAAGTGGGTGGGCTCGTCGGTGTCGGCGGTGATGTGTTCAGCATCGATCTCAACTCGGTGCTCCCTTCATCGAGAATCGTCTACGTCCGACTCGGGCCGGCCGTGGCGTACGACATCGTGCCGAGCTTCTTCGGCTTCCGCGCGGACTTCGGCCTTCGCCTTCCGTTCTTTCTCGGCGGTCTCGAGGACGCGTACGGAAAGGATAGCTCAGGGGTCGGCCTGGACGCAGCGATCACATTCGACGGTCGGCTGGAAGCCGGGTTCACCTACGCGTTCCGATTCATCTGGGAGTACTACAACCTGCGTTTCGAGGGCGCCAACGCGAACGTCCCCGCGATGGGCGACGGAGCCAAGGGCGCCGACCACGCGGTCACCCTTCAGTTTCTATTCGGCTGGTCTCTGTAGCCGTCCGGAGCGGTGTCCTCCGCCGACCGAGGGGAAGCGGGGCGCTCGTCGAGGTCGTGAACCTCACCCATGACGCACGAGCCATCGAAGAGGACGCCTTTTTCCATGAACAGGGCCTGTGTCCGAATGTCGCCACGTACCTGGGCCGGGGCATGGAGCTCGACCAGCTCGGTCGCATGGATATCGCCGTCGATCTTCCCCCCGCGCACGATCAGGGTGTGAACGCGAATCGCGCCCTTGATGGTCGCTTCTTCGCCGATGATCAAGACTCCCTCGCTGAACACCTCGCCCTCGAAGACGCCGTCGATCCGTGCTCTGCCTTCGAAAAAGAGCTTCCCTTCGTAGCGGGTTCCGACACCGAGAAGTGCGTGGATGACGGGTTCGTGGTCCTGCATCGCGGGGTTGAGGGTAGAAAGCCTAGAGGTGGCGGTCAATCGAGTGCGTGTGGGGCTTGCCACCCTTCGCCGTGACCCCGCTTCGTTGGGGCTGGCGTCGTTGACCGCCCTGAGGGGCCGTGCTAGGTCGCGCTCGCTTTTATCGGCGTGAACAGGCCGCCAGCCGACACACTTTCAGAGAACCGGAAAGAACATGGCAGAGCTTCAGAACGGGCGTGTTACTCAAGTTATTGGTCCAGTCGTGGACGTTGCCTTCCCCCAGGGGAGCCTCCCAGCGATTCTCACTGCGATCCGGATTAGCAACCCAGCGATCAGCGAGAAAGATTGGAACCTCACCCTCGAGGTGGCGCAGCACCTCGGCGAGAACACCGTCCGTGCCATCGCGATGGATTCCACCGACGGCTTGGTCCGTGGGATGGAGGTCAAGAGCACCGATGGTCCGATCTTGATGCCGGTCGGCAAGGAGTGTCTCGGCCGCATCTTGAACGTCATCGGCGAGCCGGTCGACGAGCTAGGGCCGGTCAACGCAACCAAGTTCTCGCCGATTCACAGGGATCCTCCGCCGTTCGTCGACCAGAGCACCGAAGTCGAGATCTTCGAGACGGGCATCAAGGTCATCGACCTTCTCGCTCCGTACCGAAAGGGCGGCAAGATTGGTCTGTTCGGCGGCGCAGGCGTCGGCAAGACGGTTCTCATCATGGAGCTGATCAACAACGTCGCCAAGGCACACGGTGGAGTGTCTTGTTTCGCGGGCGTCGGCGAGCGAACTCGTGAGGGCAATGACCTGCTCCTCGAGATGAGCGAGTCGAAGCTCGATACGGGCGAGACGGTTCTGTCGAAGACCGCACTCGTCTACGGCCAGATGAATGAACCACCTGGTGCGCGTGCACGCGTCGCGCTGAGCGCCTTGACCGTAGCGGAGTACTTCCGTGACGACGAAGGTCAGGACGTCCTTCTGTTCGTCGACAACATCTTCCGCTTCACGCAGGCGGGCTCCGAGGTGTCGGCACTTCTCGGCCGTATTCCTTCTGCTGTTGGTTATCAGCCGACGCTGGCTACCGAGATGGGTGAGCTCCAGGAGCGCATTACGTCGACGAACAAGGGTTCGATCACCTCGGTTCAGGCTATTTACGTTCCCGCCGACGACTTGACCGACCCGGCACCCGCAACGACCTTCGCTCACTTGGATGCGACGACCGTGTTGTCGCGTTCGATTGCGGAGCTCGGTATTTACCCGGCGGTCGACCCGCTCGACTCGAACTCCACGATGCTCGACCCCGGCGTCATTGGCGAGCGTCACTACCGCGTGGCCCGTGGCGTTCAGGAGACCTTGCAGAAGTATAAGGACCTCCAGGACATCATCGCGATTCTCGGTATGGATGAGCTCAGCGAAGACGACCGCATGGCCGTCGACCGCGCCCGCAAGATTCAACGATTCCTGTCGCAGCCATTCTTCGTCGCGGAGCAGTTCACCGGTCTCAAGGGTTCCTACGTGCCGCTCGAGGAGAGCGTCGCCGGCTTCGAGGAAATCCTCGACGGCAAGCTCGACCACGTTCCCGAGCAGGACTTCTACCTCAAGGGCAACATCGACGAGGTCAAGGAAGCCTACGCGAAGCGCTCCAAGGACTGATTGGCTCAACGATGGCTAACTCCGAGCACCTGCAACTCGACGTCGTTACACCGAGCGGATCCGCACTCTCGATTCAGGTCGATGCGGTTCAGGCGCCGAGCGTCGAGGGCGAGTTCGGCGTGCTTCCAAACCACCTTCCACTTTTGGCCGCGCTCAAGTGCGGCCTCTTGGTGTGGGAGGTCGACGGAAAGCGGAACATCGCTGCGATCGGCCCCGGCTTCGTCGAAGGTGGGCCCGACAAAGTGCTCCTGCTGACCGACCTGTTTGAATCGCCTGAAGAGATCAAACCTGACGCGGTCCGAGAAGAACTGGCGAAGGCCGAAGTCGCGCTCAAGGCCTTCGACGAGCTGTACGAAGGTCCGGAGTACAGCGAGCTACAGCGCAATGTCGATTGGGCGCATGCGCGCCTAGAAGCCCACGCCGCTTCCCGCGCCGTGTAGTTTACGGAGAGGGATCTTCTGTCGAAGCCCAGGTGTGTAGGGCGGCGCTAGCGGCGGCTTGTTCGGCTTCGAGTTTGCTGCGGCCTGCGCCGGTCGCGACCTCCTCCTCGTGAAGCTCGAGCGCTACGGTGAACTCCCGATCGTGGTCGGGGCCTTCCGTTCCGACTATCCGGTAGCTCGGTGTCCCGCCGAGATGCGCCTGCGCCCACTCCTGGGCGCGTGACTTGGCATCCCGGTGGCCCGGAGCGCTGGTATGCAAGCGGGGTTCGAAGATCCGGTGAGCAGCTGCGAAAGCAGCATCGGCTCCACCATCGAGGTAGATCGCGCCGACGCAAGCCTCGAGAGCGCTCGCCAACAGCCTCGACTTGGAGCGACCACCCGACTTCTCTTCGCCCTTCCCGAGCCGCATCGCATCGCCGACACCGATGGCCTTCGCTGCTGCAAAAAGCCCTTTCTCGCTCACCAAATCCGCCCGCCGCCGGGTGAGCTCACCTTCGTCAGAGTCGCGGAACTGCACGTAGAGCAAGGATGCGACCACGAGGCCGACCACTGCGTCCCCAAGGAACTCGAGGCGTTCGTTGTCCGCCAGCGCAACATCGGGTCGCTCATTCTTGAACGAGCGATGCGTGAGCGCGTCGAGCAAGAGTCCTTTGTCTGCAAAGGAATAGCCAAGTCGCTCACAGAGGCGCACCACGGCATCATCGAGTGGCTCGGGGCCGGACATGGACCGCAACGTATCAGCTGGTCCCGAGCGGATCCATCGCGAAGCGGCGTCGTGCTATACGCGCACCGTGGAGTTCCCACCCGAAGAGTTGGAAACGACGCGGCTCGTGCTGAGGCGCCCTACCATCGAGGATGCCGAAGCCGCCTTCGAGTCCTACGCGAGTGACCCGAAGATCACCCGCTACCTCACCTGGACGGCCCATACGAGTCCCGCCCAGACCCGAGAGTACTTCCAGCAAGCGATCGACGCCTGGGACCTCCGCATGGGTCACCGAATATGGCTCATCGAGCGCAAGGAGGATGGAGCACTGGTGGGGACGATCGGTTGCACGGTTCACTTCCACCGGGCGGAGATCGGGTTCGCGCTTGGCAGCCGTTTCTGGGGCGAAGGGTACATGCCCGAAGCGATGAAACAGGTGTGTGCGGCTGCCTTCCAGGACGACCGGATCTCGCGCGTCCAGGCGCTCTGCGACGAAGAGAACACCCGTTCTTCCCGCGTCATGCAAAAGATCGGGATGCAGTACGAAGGACGGCTTCGGCAGTACGGACAGCATCCGAATCGGTCTGACACTCCGCGCGACTGCGTGATGTACGCCATGGTCCGCAGCGATTGAAACGCCGATCGAAGCGGCTACACTCCGCCCCGCAATGCGCCTACTGACGACCCTGCCCGACCAGGCTGAGGCCAAGACCCTCGGCGACGCCCTGTACGCAGACGGCGTGATGACGACGATCAAGGAAACACGGGACAGCTCATTTGCGGTTTGGGTCCACGACGAAGACCAGATGGAGCAAGCACGCGTCTTTCTGAACGGATTCGACCCCAACTCGAGCCAGGTTTCCGACATGGCCCGCCAGGCCCGCGCGCACCGCAGCCAAGAAGCCAAGGCCGACGAGCGACTCCGAGCGCGCACGGAAAAGATTCGCAAGCAGATCGACGCGAAACAGAACATGCGCATCGGAACGGTGACCGCCGGCTTGATGGGCATCTGCGTCGTGG
>Ga0255057_10001194_pt1 | contig 14795 bp, 16 predicted proteins | sample Cases_109_6_MG_FD_189022 | JGI IMG/M metagenome (GOLD analysis project Ga0255057, IMG submission 189022) | Seawater microbial communities from Amundsen Gulf, Northwest Territories, Canada - Cases_109_6 | ecosystem: Environmental > Aquatic > Marine > Gulf | place: Canada: Northwest Territories... | reverse complement strand
GGGGTGCACCGAAATCGAGTTGCTGCTACAACAGCAACATGTGCCTGAATTGCCTCTGCTGCCCTCGGCGGAGATCCACATCCAGGCGACGGCAGAATTGTTGCTTGGCAACCTCGAGCTCGCCGATATGTTACCGCAGGATGAGGTGTCCTAGTTACTCGTTCTTGCAGTACGGGTGTCTGCATCCCTAGGGGCATTAGGTGGGTGCTTCACGTCATCCGACCGAAACTGGCTGCGGACCGGTGTTCACGGGCGAGGCGAAGCCTCGAGCGTCGGATGTGATGTCGCAATAACGGTCCGGAAGCCCCAAGACAATGGGTTCTGAAGCGTCTGCAACCGAAAGCGAGCGCCCAAGGACCGGCATTCTCGAACGTCCCGTAACCCCGCTCTATATGTGCCGTCACGTGCGGGGTCGGCGAGGTTTTGCTACCCAATGACAGGCTCAAGTTGGGGAAGGCCTCTAGCTCGTCCCGTACACAGGGCTTCCCGTGTTGAAGGCCGCCCAGGCGAACCAGAATTCGTTGCGGTGGATCACTGGCTCTAGCCTGGCTCCGGCCAGTAGGCCCTCCAAGGCGTGACCGAGAATGTTCCACCTGGTGCCGGTTTGGGCATCCACGAACGACTCGCCATCAGGGCTGAATGTGAGCACCTCCCCGTCTACCGTCCGCAGATAGGCAACTCCGGTTCCAATCGCCTGACCCTCGGCAATTAGGGGCGTATCGAGCGCATCGGCGGTGTCATCGGCGCCCCACAGCACGACAATCGGGATCCCTTCCAACTCGTCGTTTACAGATCGTTCCTGATTGATCACGCTGAAGGGGTAAGCCTTAGCTGTCTCGCCGATGTTGACTCCGACTACACGTTCGAGCGCTGGGAACCGATCGTCGGTATCACCCTGGAAGTTGCGGGGAATCGGTGCCGACGAATACCCGACATACCCGTTCGTCCCATAACGCGGCAAGAAGAGGGGATCGCGCGACAACACCTGCCCGTCCGGGAAGTTGGCCGCGAAATCGGACCATCGAACGATCGAGGACGGGAGGAACTCGAGCCGGGTCCCCGCCAACTCACCCACGATCCCTTCGCCGGTGATCTGCTGCCACAAGCTCTCAGTGATGTCATCCCACATGACCAGGTCGCTATTACGCAGCAATCCCGACGTTCCGAACCGAAGCACCCGGCCATCAACCTCGCGGTCGAACACGACTCCGCTATTGCACAGGGGGCAAAAGGTGACCGCGACCGATACACCGCCTACGACGTCGTTGACCACCTCGTGGACGGTCATAACCTGTAGCGGGTAGAAGCGAGCGTCACCATCGAAATCGACCAGGAGCCCCGGTTCGCGACCCTCCAGCCACTTATGAGCCGAGGTCACCGACTCGAACTCAGGATCGTCTATCGGCCTTATCTGGTCACGACTATCGGCCAACGTATTGAGCCCCACAACCAGTTCGGAGAGGTCGATGGTCCGGCTGTCGAAGTCGGTATTCCATGTCGCCGTGACCAGCTCGAGGCGTGTGCAACCACCGTCGAGCCAGTCGGTGATCGCTTGAATGGCTACGTCGTCGAAGCCAGGCGCCTGGGTGGCGGCCAGGTCGTAGCCGGCCTCTTCCACTGCCGCAAGAAGCGCTTCGAAGTCCGTCGTGTACGTGGCGATGGCTGCCGCAATGGGCTCCGGAGATCGGGCGCGGACATTTTCGATAACGGACCGAGCAGACTCCACGCCCCCAGCTGTGCCGAAATCGACATCCAGGAGCTGCCCGAAGCTACGACAGAAGTCCGCCTCGCCACCCGGGTGGTTGTCGTCGCCATCGAAGTCCGCGACAGTGCTGACCGCGGTCGTGTCTGATTGTTCGATGGTCGAATCCGATAAGCCCTCACCCGAGCAGGCGGCGCCCACCACGACAGCGGCGGCGAAGAGAGCCACAACCTTCGAAGTGCGCACGGCGAACCTATGGATCGGAGCACTGACCCTACGACCCGCCCCGCCTTAACCCAATCGTCCTGTCGGGTACCTGTCAGTGCGGCAGGGCCTCAAATGGCGCCCAGGGGCGCTCGACATGTGTCGTTATGTGCGTCCTACGATCGTGGAGTCAGTAAGGGCACGCCTCCCTTTCAACAGCGAGCGCGTACCGTCCGCCTCAGAGGGGTGCGCTCCGTACCTCGATCAGCACCCCTTACCTCTCGAGCGACGTGACGGCTTCGCTTGGTGTCAGGCTACGGTGATGTCGCGACCGTGGGCGGTGAGGGCCCAGATCACGAAAGCATTAGCGGCGATCATGGTGATCGACCAAACCGGCGACCACGGGAGCCAAGCGAAATTCACCAAGGTGCTGACCACCGCCAGGATCACCCCCACCGTGCGAGCCCACACTGCTCCGGTGAACAAACCAACCCCGGCGAAGATCACGACCACACCCATGACGAGATGAATCCATCCCCAGGAAGTGGCGTCGAACTGAAAGATGTAATCGCGTGTCACCACGTAGAAGTCTTCCTCGATGATGCCCACCAAACCGGCGATGGCGTGGAAGCCACCGAGTAGCCACATCATCACCGCGGCATACGCAGTCCATCCAACCGCCCAACCGCTCACCTCTCGCTGTGTCATAACTACTTCTCCTCTCCTCCCGGCACCCAGGCCGAGCACGACCATTAGCAACGCCACCTAACCTACCCCAAGCACCTCCACCCCCGCCACAGGACACAGACTGCAACGCGGGGGCCAATGGTCCCCCTAGAACCGGCAATGGCCGAGCGGTCACAGGCCGCTCGACATGCGAGTGTCATATGCGCGTCGATCTCCCGAAGATCTGGCGCGCTGTCCCGATGAGTTACTGGCGTGCCATTATCCGGTGGTAGGTCTGCTCTGGGTCTTCGAGGTGACTTACCTCGTCGTCCTCGAGGTCCATCTGGACCCACTCGATACCACCGGTGAACGCGTTGGCCTCGCCTCCGGGGTAGTCGTCGGTGACCGGTGAGGCACTGTCCTGGCCGATGTCGAGCGTTTCATCCGCCGAGAAGACGAACGGCACGGTCTTCTCGATGCGAGTCTCCGCGACTGTCTCTCCATCAATGAGAAGTGTCCCGGTTCCACCGGCACCCGGTCTCCCGCCATCGAAGTCGAACTGGTACTGGACCGTGACTTCTCCGGCAGGCAGTGGATCGTCAGCCTTTACGTAGTAGTAGTCGCTATCAAACCAGTTGTAGCAGTAGGCCAGCCTCCCGTCATCCACATACAAGGACCAGCCGGCGAAGCGACCGCCCTGGGACACAACCACACCGTTGGCCCCTTCTTCGGGTATCACCAGCTTGGCGCTGACCACATGAGACCGGTTCTTCACGTTGAGAACTGTGTTCTCCATGAGATGGGTCATCCCAGGCACGAGGCGCATACTGTTGCGGCCGGCCTGGAGCTCGGGGCGTCCCGCGATTGCCGCGTTGAACCGCTCGCCCGTTCGATCATCGATCGGAAACACGTTGTATTTGGCTGCCTCGATCAAAAAGAGCTGTTGGAGTTCCCGGAGTTTGTCCGGCATCTCTTTCGATAGGTCGTTGGCCTGTGACCAATCCCCGGTTGTGTCATATAGCTCCCACACATCGTCGTCCAGGTCAGGGACAACAGCGCCGGCACCCATTTCCCAAGGTGTGCGGTGCTTGGTGACCGCGGTCCAACCATTGTGGTAAATGCCCCGGTTACCGAACATCTCGAAGTACTGGGTAGTCCTCCGATCCGACGCTTCGGAATCATCAAAGCTGTAGCCCATTCCGGTTCCCTCGATGGGCTTCTGCGCTACACCATTGACCATGTATGGCTCGGGTATGCCCGCCGCCTCGAGAATCGTAGGTGCCACGTCGATAACATGGTGAAACTGTTGACGGATCTCACCCTTAGCATCGACGCCGTTCGGCCAATGCACGACCATCCCGTTTCGGGTTCCACCGAAGTGAGACGCCACCTGCTTGGTCCATTGATAGGGCGCGTTCATAGCATGTGCCCAACCCACCGGATAGTGGTTGAAGGCCCTCGGTGAACCGATCTCGTCGAGGCGCGGCAATATCGCGTCGGTCGTCTCCGAGATGCCGTTCAAGGCCTTCAACTCATTGAACGTGCCGTCCAGCCCGCCCTCAGCCGAAGCACCGTTATCCCCAGCAATGTAGAAGACCAGGGTGTCGTCGAGAATCCCCAGCTCTTCCAAAGCATCTATGAGACGACCGGTGTGCTCGTCGGTGTGGGTAGCAAAACCTGCGTAGGTCTCCATGAGACGAGCCCCAACCTTCTGCTGATCCTCAGAAAGGTCGCCCCACGCCTCAACTCCAGGTGGTCGATCAGTCAGTTCGGTCCCTTCTGGAACGATGCCCTTCTCGATCTGGTTAGCAAGCGTCTCGGCTCGAACCGCATCCCAGCCTTTGTCGAACCGTCCCCGGTATCTCGCCACGTACTCTTCGGGCACGTGATGCGGAGCGTGAGTGGCCCCGTAAGACATGTACATAAAGAACGGCTTGTCCGGGGTCATCGCCTTCTGGGCCGTAACCCATGCGACAGCCTGGTCCACCTGGTCCTCGGTGATGTGATAACCCTCTTCCGCAGTCGAATGCGGCTCAGTTGGCGTGGTGCCCTCGAAAAGCGTCGGCTCCCACTGATTGGTCTCCCCACCAACGAAACCCCAGAACTTCTCAAACCCGTCCCCGGTCGGCCACCGGTCGAACGGACCCGAAACAGAAACCTCCCACGTCGGGGTCTGATGCATCTTCCCGAACGCCGCAGTGTTGTACCCGTTCAGGCGAAGCACCTCAGCGATCGTCGCCACACTGTTGGGACGCACCGACGTGTACCCCGGCATTGAAGTAGCGACCTCGGCCACCGAACCCATCTCGGCGCTGTGATGATTGCGGCCCGTCAACAACGCCGCCCGCGTTGGCGAGCACAACGCCGTGGTATGGAACCGGTTGTAGGCCAAACCGTTTTCGGCCAAGCGATCCAGAGTCGGCATCTCGCACGGACCACCGAAAGTCGATGTTGCCCCGAACCCCATGTCATCGATCAAAACAATCAAAACGTTGGGCGCGCCCTCAGGAGGGCGAAGCGGCTCAATCGGCGGAGCCGAAGAATCCTTGGCATGAAGAGCCGGAGACGTCTGCACCGGAATATCTGGAATAGGCAGGATCTCACGACCAAGCTTCGGGTCTTGCGCCATCAGGCAACTCCTCTACACGGGGGAGACGAACATTAGCGACCAGATCACTGCCCCCTCCGCCCGCACAGAACCGGCAGGGAGGATGTTGGGGTGAGACCGCTCTATATGTGCCTGATTGATACTTGGGGCATGTTGCGGGGTGTTTCTCGTAGCGTCGAGGGGGTGCTGACTGGTTGGCTCTCTATGTGCCTGTCACCCATCTCGGGTTGGCTTTCTATCGAGGTGCCTGCCGGTTGGTGTCCTCGACTGTGTGTGGCTCGAAAGAGGCGAGAGCATAATTCCCGAATCAGGTTTGCCCGCTGCGGTCTCCGTATCTGAGAGAAAGGGCAAGTGGTTATGAGTGTGATGATTAGTATTGACCCCCATTGACCGCTCGATATCCTGGTGCAGATTTCGCTAGGGAGGGACCAAACTGTGCGGACCAAATTCGGGCTGACAGTGATAATTGCGTTCTCTTTGGTGGCAGCTGCCTGCGGAGGTGGGGATTCCGACACCACCACCACCACCACCACGACCTCTGAGGTCCCAGCCGAGAGCAGCCCGGCCCTGGTGGCCTTTGACGGAGTGACATGTAGCGTCAGCGGCGGCCCGGTTGAGGCGGGGCTGTCAGAAATCTCGGTACTCAACACTTCGTCCTCCTTGGCCGCCGCACTTCTCTTCCTCCTGACCTCCACATTCACCCTCGACAGTCTGGTCGGAGACGTGACCGCCGGCCGCTATGACAACTGGGTCGCAGGTGCCAGTGACAATCCACCCGGATCGAACGAGGGGCAATTCAGCATCATGTCTCCAAACGCTTCGGAGTCGAGCCTTCGACCATTCACGGCGACAAGCGGCACTTGGGCGGTCGTTTGCCACGAAACTGGCACCGCCTATATGGGCTCCGATGTCATAGTGGTTCCTTAGCATTTTCCTCTAGCCGACCGAGGTCACCACCATCACTCCACCCCGCACATATCAACCGGCTGGGAGGGATGATGCGGTGTGTGTGGCACTCACCGGTCGGGCGATGCGACACCAGTTGAGCTAATGGACAGCTCGTCTGGGTCACGTCCGCCGTCCCGGTGGTGAGTGGCACCCCTTTTGGCCTTGTAGCAACAAGAAAGGGGAGGCCATGTCAATCGTAAACGTGACCGTTGGAGTCGACACTCACTCCGATACTCATGCGGTAGCAGCGGTGGATCACAACGGCGGATTGTTGGGAGTCGAAGCGTCGAGCACCATGAGCTTGAAGCCCAGGCAGCCCGTGGATGGTGGCGGCGCGACTAGACCCGGAGTGTCGCCTCGAGCGCAATAATGATCATCTCGTCGAGGGAGGTCTGCCGGTCCTCGGTCGCCACACCTTCCTCGCCCCCCAACATATCGACGACGGTCAGGATGGCGGCTGCTCTCGCTCCGTGTTCGGCGGCGACGACGTATAGGCCGGCTGCCTCCATCTCAGCGGCAAGGACACCCAGGCGCCGAGCGAGATCAAAGATCTCCGGTTGGGAGTGATAGAACTGATCTGAGCTGATGATGTTGCCGACACGGACCGGCGTCTCCCGGTCCTCCGCCACCTCGACCAAAGTCCGCACGAGGCCGAAATCGGCGATGGCTGCGAAGTCGAGCCCGCCGAAGCGCAGCCGGTTCACGTTGGAGTCGGTGCTCGCACCGGCGGCGATCACTAAGTCGAGCATCGATAGATCGGGCTGGATTCCACCACAGCTGCCAATGCGGATCAGGGTTGTGACCCCATATTCTCTAATTAGCTCCGTGGCATAAATCAAGATCGAAGGGATCCCCATGCCGGTACCCATGACGGAGATCCTTCGATCATGGTAGGTCCCGGTGTACCCCTCCATGTTGCGCACCGACGTGACCAATCTGGCGTCATCCAGGTACTGCTCGGCAACGTAACGGGCACGGAGCGGGTCGCCAGGGAGCAGGCAGATATCGGCGAAGTCACCAGATTCGGCAGAGATGTGAGGTGTGGGCACCCCGGCAGCCTAGGCCCACCCGGTGGCGAACTCCCGGTCGCCAACAGCGAGCCGACCCACCCGCACATCGCGTGCCGTTACGTGTGCCGTGTCGGCAGGCTGGGCAAGTAGTTAGTGTGCCCAGAATGGAGCCAAATGGGCCGACAGGCGGGGTCCCGGTAACGAAGCCTCCATATCGCGACCGGCTCGGCGTAGGGATGTCGAGGTTCATGACCCGAGCGGTGGCACTGGCATTTCGTGTTCGGAAAGGCAAGCCGCCAGAAGCGATCAGTCGGCACCAGTATGGGCCCAATCCAGCCGAGTATCTCGAGTTGATACCCGCGGCGCCAGAATCGCCGCTAAAGACTCCAATTGTCTACTTCCACGGCGGCGGTTGGATCAGTGGCAGCTCTCACATCTCCACCTATCGCCTGCTCGATTTTGCCGCGGTAGGACATCCAGCCTTCAACGTCGAGTATCCGGTGGCTCCAGAGTATCCGCATCCGCAGATCCTGAACTCGACCCTTGCTGCGCTGGTGTGGATACGTCGTCACCATCCTGAGTACGAGTCGGTTCATCTAATGGGAGATTCGGCCGGCGCCAACCTGGCAATGATGGCGGGCATCATCATCTCCAACCCCAGCCTGGTACCGCCCCTCGGGATTGAGATAACGGGCGACGTGCCGGCGATTAAGAGTGTCGTGTCGATTCAGGGGGTGCTGGATCGTCTCACCTGGATCGAAGACGGGTTCGGCTCCGCGTCTCTCATGCTTCGGAGTTACGCCGGTCAGGGAGCGCTGGCAGCAGAAGTCGCGCCGCGTCTCTCCGTGACGCCGATGGATCTGACGTTTGATTCGCTGCCGCCAACGTTCATCATCGCGGGCTCCAAGGATCGACTAGCACGGTCGTCTCAGGTTTGCGCCGACCGATTCCAGCAACAGTCCTTCAATGTCGAGTACAAGGTGTACGAAGGGGCAAGGCACGGGTTCTCTACCTTCAATAGCCCTGAGAGTCGCCGGCTCGTGGACGACATTCAGAAATTCCTGGCCAGCCGCTGATATCAAGGAGTACAAGGTCGAGGCTGGCTGCCTTACAGGATTACCTGCTGAGCGAGAACAGAGCCTTGGCCCGCGACTCAGGGATGGGACTCCCAACGATCGTCCGGGGATTGGGCATAGTCTTCGCTTGTGTACCAACGTAGTTCCGTGAGGAACGGATCGGCCTTCAACACCAGGTGAACGGCCTTGGCCAGTTTGCGGTGACTGTCTGTATCTGGGCTCTTCCATAGTCGATGCCAGTACCTGAGGCGACTGTTGGTGGAAACCAACCACTCCCTGACGCCGTCGTCCATCAGTCCGACAACAATGGAGAAGTCTTGGTCGTCAACCATGCAACGAAAGGTCTCGGCATAACCGATGTCTGACGGTTGATTGCACTCATAGCCCGCTGCCCGCAGCCCCTCCACCAATCTGGACGCTACGGCCTGTCGGCCGGTCGGCTGCGTATAGACGAAGCTCGCTTCCGATCGCAGGAGTTCCGCCCCCATTGGTCCGCCTAGCTCACGGATGAGGTTTCGAGCAGCGCCGTGCTCTCGATGGTCATGATGCCTTAAGGATACTTGAACAGGTCAGACCATCCCCCGAGCTCGACTAATCGGTAGCCGTGACTTCCGAGTACAAGCCGGGATGGGTTTGGCCGGGCTTGGAATCCGTTGCCCTTCGGGGCGTGCAGGGTCAAGTCCTGCCCCGGACACCAAGAAGGCACAGCAGTCGCCTGAGCAATCGACAATCTGTCGCTGTGGGAACCTACCGAAACGCCCTGTCCAAGAAGTGCGTTTTGTTGTTCCCTGCCTTTCCTGTATGTGGTTCATTCATTCCGGATCCCTTCGGCGACATCGGGCCTAACCGCTGTGTAGGTTGGCTCCATGACCAGAGCGAGACAGGGAAGGGCCCTATTCCTGGTGGGAGCCGGTGTTTTGGCAGTTGTGCTTGCAGGGTGCGGAGGGAGCGAGACCTCAGACGGGGACTCGAATGACGTTGATATCACCACCACGACCACACGGCCGGACACGGCCAACTCAACGACAGTCGGTGATCCGGGATCAGACTTTGTTGCCCCCGAACTGGGCAATACGAGCTGGAACGTGACCAGGTACCAACTTCCGTCCGGCGGCATGACCAACCTGTGGCCGGGAACCGAAATTGATGTGACTTTCAGCACCGACGGAACCGTCTCGGGATTCAGCGGCTGCAACACCTACACCGGTACCTACGCCGTCGAGGCCCCCTACAACGAGGACAGCGGCATCTTTGGCACTGAGCAAAAGGGCCAGGCCATAGAGATGGGCTCATTCGCCGTGACCGAGATCGGCTGTGCAGACAACACCATGGAACAGGAAGGCGAATACCTCGACGACCTGCTGAGTGCAAGATTCTGGCTCATCAATAACTCGGGCAATTTCATACTCCACGGCAGCGACGGATTCTTCCTGGTCCAAGGCGAGCCGATTACCTAGCCAGGTCGCTACTCACCCTGGTCCGGCACTCGGTTTCCTCGGCATCGACGTTCCGGAGGGGTGAGGAGCCTCCATCTCCCTTGGGATCAGCCAAACCGCCGGCGCGCTGCCTTGAAACCAACGGGGACACGAGGGGTGCCGAATCTCGGCACGGTGCTGATCGGTCCAGGGACATCGTCGCCTTCTGGCACAAATCGCAGTCGACGAGGGCCGAATGCCGGCGCAGGGCCTCCGGGTGTAGCCGCGTCGCCCCATATAGAGTGCTTTTCGATGAAGCTAGGTGAAAGGGGCACCAAGTGCCACGGTTCATGATGGTGTACAAGGGCGAAGCGACCGACATGTCGGAGATGACTGAGGAGGAGGCCGGTGCGGTGATGGCCAAGTGGGGCGCTTGGATTGAGAGAGTGGGGCCGGCTCTCAGCGACATCGGCACGCCTTTTGGCCCGGGAACTTCACTCGTCGACGACGGGACCGCCGGAACCGCGATTTCGCTCACGGGCTATTCGATCGTCGAAGCGGACGATATCAACGCGGCACTGCAATTGGCCGACGGCCATCCCTACCTCAGCGAGGGCAAGGGCGACTACGCCATCGACCTGTTCGAGCTGATGCCGGTTCCCGTCGAGAGTTGATTCTCACACCGCCACGCGGCTGATCACCCGGATCGATTCGCTCCTATAGATTCAGCACACCTGTGGTGAGCTGTGATCGGTGACGGGTCGCCACATGGCAGCAGCGTCGTCGGAGATGTCGCTAACTGAGACGACGTCACCTTCGAGCTTGTTCTCCGTGACCCACGTTTGGGCGTCCTGGGTCGTGGAAAAGAAGTTGACGAGGGGACACCAGTCTTCACGCACATTGCCCCCGTCGTAGCCGCCGAGTATGAACAGGGCAGCATCGTTGTCGGATTGCCCGTCGGTGAAGGTGATGTTGATCTCTCGGCCGGTGCCGGGGTCGGTGGATTGGATGGTGCCGGTGGCTTCGAGGGCGGCGAGGATACCGACCGCGTCGAGGGCACACCAGGTCCAGCGGGTCTCCGAGCCGACGGTGAGTTGGTGCGCCGTCTGTGACACCGTCAGTCCGGCGACACCGAGGAGACGCCCTTTGTCGTCGAGTTCGACACGGCCTTGCAGGTGGGTTGCCAGGATGTCGGTGACCTCAGTCTCCGACAGGCCGGCTTCTCTGGCCAGTAGCTGCGTTGTGACCGGCTCGCCGTGTTCGAGGAGCAGCCGGAACCCGGCCGATCGCAGCGCCGCCACTTCTGGAGGAGTCTGGTGGGACCGCACCTCGTCGAGAGCTTCCGAAGCCTCGGTTTGGGTGGCGGGAACGCTGCAACAGGAGCCGGCGTCGGTGTAGTCGGCGTCCCGGTGGGTCGATTGAGGCACGGTGCAGCAATCGACGGTCTCGTTGGTGTGACGGGTGGTAGTCATGATGATTTCCTTTCGGGTTATGAGTAGTCGAAGGTGTGCCAGGTGTCTGGTTGAAGGACGAGAATGACGTGTTCGCCCTCCATGCCGGCCATGTAACGACCGAGGGGCCGGCCGGTGTCCTCGCCCAGGTAGGCGACTCTGAGCTGCTCGACGAAATCCTGGTCTGCAAGCTCCTCGGCACCGGCCACCGTCGCCGAGCCTCGCAGCGCGACGCCCTGGTAGGGCCACGTCTCGGTGTCGACGGTGAGAGCGAAACGGCCGTGCCGCCGTAGGTTGCGGGCTTTCTTCATGGATCCCATGGTGTGCACGAGGATTTGTTCCGCGTCCGTTCGGAACCAGACCGGCACCACGTGGGGATCGCCTTCTTCGGTGACCGAAGCGAGCCTCCCGATCCGAGGCTCCTCGGTGAGAAACTCGAATACCTTCTCTTTCGACCAGGTCTTCATCGCTATGCTCCATTCATCGAAACTCTTCGATGGGAATAAACCATCGACAAACGTCGATTTATTTCAACGAAGGCCCAAAACTATGTCAGATAGAGGACAAATCGGCTGTGAATGCGGCAGCGACAGCGCCTGCTGTGCCGCCCTACAAGAAGAGCCGATCAACCACCAGACCAGCCAAGACCTCGCCACCGGGTTCAAAGCCCTCGGGGACCCCCACCGGGTCGCCGTCCTCCATCTCCTCACCGGAGCAGGCGAACCGGTTTGTGTCGTAGACATCGAACGGCACCTGCCCCTCAGCCAATCCACCGTCAGCTACCACCTCAAAACCCTCCTCAAAGCCGGAGTCATCAAACGAGAACCACGCGGCAAGTGGAGCTACTACACCGTGCAACCCGCCCGACTCGCTGAACTCACACACGCCCTCGAGACCTACACCCAGCGGCTCGTCGCCACCACCACTTGACCTTCAACCTGCTCGAAGGTTTACCCTCGGGGGGTCATTTCCTGGAGGCAGGTGATGGCGTCGGTAATGTCACCAAAAACGCCCGAGCTGGTTCGCCTACCCTCGAACAACTGCAACCGGCACAAGAAAAAGGAGTGATGTCATGGTAAGCGCCATCGACCGGATTGAACTGCTGCGCCTCATCGAAGATGAGGACGCCCAGTTGGTGGATGTGCTTCCAGAACGCGAGTACGCCGAAGCACACATTCCCGGAGCCACCAACATTCCCCTGCGAAATCTCACCTCTCAAACAGTGTCCGCGTTACGCCGCGACAAACCCGTGGTGGTGTACTGACACGACGGGTTGTGAGACATGTCTCCCCGGGCCGCGTGTCGGCTCGAGCGCCTCGGATTCGAACAGGTTTACGACTACGTCACCGGTATCGCCGACTGGAAAGCTGCCGGCCTCCCCACTGAAGGAACCGCACTCGCCATACAGCGGGTGGCAGATGCAACCAGACCGGATGTCCCGGTCAGCACGCTGGATGAAACAATCGGTGACGTTCGGCAACGGACCCTCGATGCGGGCTGGGAGGAGTCAGTCGTCGTGGACTGCGACGGCACGGTGATCGGGCGTCTACGCAACAACGCCTGGGAGGCCGACGCTGAGACCCTGGTCGAGAACGTCATGGAATCAGGTCCGACGACGGTGCGACCCGACGGGCCCCTACACCCCCTCGTTGAGAGAATGGAGAAGCGCGGCACCAAGCTCGTCGTGGTCACAAACCCCCAGGGCAGACTCATCGGTGTCCTGCTGCGCGAAGAGGCGAGACGCCTACTCACAGGCGAACCGCCCGAGCTCATCTGGAAGGACTGCGACGGATGCCCCGGACAATGGAAAATCCAGCCACACCCCCGATCTGCAATCTCCAACACGCCTAACCCACGCTGACTACACAACGCGATTCCGGCACTATCGACTGCTCGGCTCAACGATTCGAGTAGCCGAAGAAATGAGTACTGAAGTGCCCTGATTAATACTTGGGTGCTCACCCTCAGCCTGACTGCCCCGATCTCACAAATTCACAAGCGACCCGGTACAGTTGAAAATCGCCGCGGACGGGAGGCCGAGATGAGCGAGTTGACTTTAATAAAAGGCTCATGCCCACTCGATTGCCAGGACACGTGCTCATGGGTCGCTCAAGTGGAAAATGGACGTGTCATAAAGGTGGCGGGCGCCAAGGATCATCCCTTCACGCGGGGGGTGTTATGCGCCAAGGTCAAGGACTACGAGCAACGAACATACGCCTCAGACCGGTTGCTCTATCCGCTGCGTCGAACCGGGTCGAAGGGATCAGCCGAATTCGAACAAATCACGTGGGGGGAGGCGATCGACACTATCGCCGGGCGTTTCGGCAAAATCATTGAGGAGGATGGGCCGGAGGCCCTGATGCCGCACTTCTATCTGGGATCGCTGGGAGCGGTCCAGCACGATGCGCTGAGGCGGCTCTTCCACGCCCTCGGCGCCACCAGACTCAGTGGGAGCATCTGCGCTCAGGCTACAAACGTCTTAGCCGGCGAGGGTTTCCCTATTGGGTTCGATCCGGAGGACATCGTTCAAGCAGAGCTGATTCTGGTGTGGGGGGCGAACCTGCTCACTACGGCACATCACCATTGGCATTTCGTTACCGAGGCGCGAAAACGCCACGGGGCTCGCATCGTTGCCATCGATCCCAGGTTGACCCGAACCGCTAAAGGAGCCGACCAACATCTGGCTATCCGGCCGGGCACCGATGCGGTACTGGCAGCGGGGATGGCCCGTGTCTTGATTAGTGAGGATCTGGCCGATCTCGAATACGCCCGATCTGTTGCTGGAGACCTCGATGAATACCTCGAACAGGTTGCGGAGTGGACCCCGGAGCGTGTCGCAGAGGCGTGCGGTATTGACGCGGCAGACGTGGTCGGTTTGTCGCGTGAGTTTGGCAGTGCCCGCCCGGCTGCCATCCGCGCCGGAGTCGGGCCGCAGCAGTCGGCGAACGGGGAAGATTTTGTACGGAGCCTCTCAGCTCTGGCGATTCTCGGTGGGCACTGGCAGCACACCGGCGGAGGGCTCTTCCTCGAGGCTTACCCGGATTTCGATGCTCGCCAGGCGGCTCGCCCCGACCTCATTGAGGGAGAACCGCGGGAGTTAGATATGGCGCGACTCGGCCAACACCTGACTAACGCCGCCCTTGAGCCGCCGCTGAGGGGACTCATGATTTGGAATACCAACCCCGCCGTAGTTCAGCCTGACACCGGACTGGTGCGTCAAGGACTGGCCCGTGAAGACCTTTTCACGGTGGTGATCGACCACTTCCTCACCGACACCGCCCGTTTGGCCGACATCGTGTTGCCATCGACTACCCAGCTGGAGCATTTCGACATCGTCGGGGCGTGGGGACACCAATACATCTCCGTGAACAATCCTGCCGTGGCCCCTCTCGGTGAATCCAAGTCGCACGGTGAAGTGATGCGGCTGCTGGCCGAACGAATGGGACTTACTCATCCAGCCCTGCAGGAAAGCGATGAAGAGATCGCGGCAGCAGGCCTCCCCTCGTACGTCGATCTCGAGGAGCTCAAGGAAAACGGCTGGTACAAGACGTCACCGGAGTCGACACCGCTCCCACCGCCGGAGGAAAAGCTGCGGCTGACTGGACCCGCCATCGAACCACCGGCCTTGCCTGAGGGCGACATGCTCCAGCTCCTCACCCCCAAGGGTCACTTCTTCCTCAATTCGAGCTTCGCCAACATGGAGCGGCAACGAAAA
>Ga0255057_10001193_pt1 | contig 14804 bp, 10 predicted proteins | sample Cases_109_6_MG_FD_189022 | JGI IMG/M metagenome (GOLD analysis project Ga0255057, IMG submission 189022) | Seawater microbial communities from Amundsen Gulf, Northwest Territories, Canada - Cases_109_6 | ecosystem: Environmental > Aquatic > Marine > Gulf | place: Canada: Northwest Territories... | reverse complement strand
CAGCGAGACCGCCCAGCCGTTCAACACCGGGCGCGCCGACATCGTCGACCGCAACGGCGTCGTCCTGGCCACCACACTGCCGACCCAGTCGCTTTACGCCAATCCGCGCCTGGTGATGGACGTCGACGAAACCGCCGCCGCACTGGCCAGCGTGCTGCCGGAGCTTTCGCCGCGCGAGCTCGCCGCCAAGCTCAGCCTCGAGCGCAGCTTTGTCTGGCTGAAGCGCAACCTGACGCCGCGCCAGCAGTACGAGGTCAATCGCTTGGGGCTGCCCGGCCTCGACTTCCAGCGCGAATTGGACCGGGTCTATCCCCTGGGCGCGCTCGCCGTCCAGATCGTCGGCTTCACCGATGTCGACGGCAACGGCCTGGCCGGCCTGGAGCACGCCTACGATACCCGGCTGCGCAGCGAAGATCAGCCATTGCAGCTCAGTATCGATATCCGGGTTCAGCACATCCTGGCCGAAGAGCTGGCCCGGACCATCAGCGAGTTTCGCGCCATCGGCGGCGTCGGCTTGGTGCTCGACGCGGATACCGGCGAGATCGTCGCCCTGGTGTCGCTGCCGACCTTCGACCCCGACCGGCCCGGGACGGCGCCGGCCGAGGCCCGCTTCAACCGCGCCACGCTCGGCGTTTACGAAATGGGGTCCGTGTTCAAGATCTTCACCACCGCCATGGCGCTGGACGAGGGCATCGTCGATCTCAACGACGGCTACGACGTGCGCAAGCCCATCAAGGTGGCGCGCTACGTCATCCGCGACTACAAACCGAAGAACCGCTGGCTGTCGGTGCCCGAGATCTTCATCTATTCGAGCAACATCGGCACCGTCCACATGGCCATGGACGCCGGCACCAAGACGCAGCAGGACTTTCTGAGCCGCCTCGGCCTGACCCGTCCCGCGCCGATCGAACTGCCGGAAATCGGCCAGCCCATGCTGCCCTCGCCATGGCGCGAGATCAACACCATGACCATCGCCTATGGCCATGGCCTGGCGGTGAGCCCGCTTCAGGTTACCCGCGCGGTCGGTGCCATAGTCAACGGCGGCATCTTGAAGCCGGTCACGCTCATGAAGGCGACCAGCCAAGAGCCGCTCTACGAGCAACGCGTGATCTCCGAGGAAACCTCGCGCGCCATGTCTTGGCTGATGCGGCTGGTGGTGCAATACGGCACCGGGCGCAAGGCGAATGCCCCCGGCTACATGGTCGGCGGCAAGACCGGAACCGCCGACAAACTGGTCGGACGGCGCTACGTCGACGACGCCCGCATGGCGACCTTCGTTGGCGCCTTTCCGATGGACGATCCGCGCTATGTGGTACTCGCCATGATCGACGAGCCGAAGGGCAACGAAAGCACCTTCGGCTATGCGACCGGCGGATGGGTCGCGGCCCCCCTGGTGGGGCGCGTCGTGGAACGCCTTGGGCCGTTGGTAGGCATTCGGCCCCGGCCGGCCGAGGAAGAAGCCGGAGTGGACGAATTGCTGATCCCGGCCAAGGCCGGGAGGTTCGTTCTTGCAGCTCAATGAGCTTACGGGGGAGGCGGACGACGAAATGACAGCGGTGCCCTTGGCTGAGGCGGTCGAGGTAACGGGGCTCACGGCGGACAGCCGTAAGGTCGGCCCCGGCTATCTCTTCGCGGCTCTGCCCGGCGTCCGGAGCGACGGCCGCGATTTTATCGACGAGGCCGTATCCAAGGGCGCCGTCGTGGTATTGGCGCCCAAGGGAACCGCCCTCAAGGCCTACGACCACCCGGTCGCCCTGGTCGAAGACGACAATCCGCGCCGGCGCCTTGCGGTCCTGGCCGCGCGTTTCTACGACTCCCAGCCCGAGCTGGTCGCCGCCGTGACCGGCACCAACGGCAAGACTTCGGTGGTCGATTTCGCGCGCCAGATCTGGCAGCACGCCGGCCTCAAGGCCGCCAGCCTCGGCACCCTCGGGCTGATCCCGGCGCACCAGGCGGCGCCCTCCTCCCTCACCACGCCGGACCCCGTTGAGCTACACGCCTGCCTGGCGGCGCTCGCCGAGGACGGCGTCGAGCGCCTGGCGGTGGAAGCCTCCAGCCACGGCCTCGACCAATTCCGGCTGGACGGCGTGCGGGTCGCCGTTGCCGCATTCACCAACCTGTCGCGCGACCATCTCGACTATCACGGCGGGATGGACAGCTATTTCACGGCCAAGCGCCGCCTGTTCGCCGAACTGGTGGAAAGCAAGGGCACCGCCGTGCTCAATGCCGACGACCCGGTGTTCTCGGAACTCGAAGAAGTGGCGCGGGCGCGCGGCCTCAGAGTGCTGACCTACGGATGGGCCGGCCGCAACCTGGTCCTGCGCGAGCTCGAAGCAACGCCGGCGGGCCTCGCCATGACCTTCGATCTCTGCGGTGAGCGCCGCGAGGCGGCGCTGCCGTTGGCAGGCGCCTTCCAGGCCCACAACGTCCTGGCCGCCTTGGGCCTGGCGATCGCGACGGACTGCGACAGAGAGGCCGCCGTCGCCGCGCTCGCCGGCCTTCGCGGCGTGGCTGGCCGCATGGAGCATGTCGGCCGCACCCCGAGCGGCGGCGAAGTCTATGTGGACTACGCCCATACGCCGGACGCCCTGGCCACGGTGTTGCAGGCCGCGCGGCCGCACGCCCGCAACCGGCTTGTCGTAGTATTCGGCTGCGGCGGCGACCGCGACGCCGGCAAGCGCCCGCAGATGGGCGCCATCGCCAGCGAGCTGGCCGACGAAGCCATCGTCACCGACGACAATCCGCGCAGCGAAGATGCCGCTCAGGTCCGCCGGGAGATCCTCACCGCCGCGCCGCGCGCCCTGGAGGTCGGGGATCGCGGCGAGGCGATCGCACGCGCCGTGGTGGGACTCCGCGAAGGCGACGTTCTGATGATCGCCGGCAAGGGTCACGAGCCGGGTCAGATCGTCGGCGATCGGGTGCTGCCGTTTGACGACCGCCAGGTCGCCCGGGCGGCGCTCGAGGTGCTGGCGGAGGAAGCCGGATGACCAAGCGGGGCAGCAAATCGCCGGTCCTGTGGACCGCGGCCGACATCGCCGCCGCCACCAACGGCACGACAACGGGAGACTGGACCGCCAGCGGCGTGTCGATCGACACCCGGACACTCGAGCCCGGCGATCTCTTCGTCGCCCTCAAGGGGCCCAACTTCGACGGGCACGACTACCTCGCGGCGGCCTTCGCGGCCGGGGCCGCGGCGGCGATGGTTCACAAGGGCCCCGAAGAGCTGCCCGGCGACACGCCCGCGGACACATTCCCCGACACATTCCTGGACAAGCCGATGTTGCGCGTCGGCGATACCCTCAAGAGCCTCTGGGCGCTGGGCACCGCGGCGCGCACCCGCAGCCGGGCGGACTTCCTCGGTATCACCGGCAGCGTCGGCAAGACGGGCACCAAGGAGGCCCTGCGCGAGTGCCTCGCCGCCCAGGCGCCGACCGCGGCGAACCTGGGCAGCTTGAACAATCATTGGGGCGTACCCCTGTCGCTCGCCCGCATGGCCCGGGGCGCCGTCTACGGCGTGTTCGAGATGGGCATGAACCACCCCGGCGAAATTGCCCAGCTATCGGCCCTGGTGCGTCCGCGCGTGGCGGTGATCACCAATGTAGAGCCGGCTCATATCGCCTTCTTCTCCTCGGTGACCGAGATCGCCGAGGCCAAGGCGGAGGTCTTCGAAGGGGTGACCGACGGCGGCGCCGCGGTGCTCAACCGCGACCACGCGCTCTTCCACCTGCTGCGCGAGCGCGCCAAAGCCGCCGGCGTCGAGCGGATCATCGGCTTCGGCCGGCACCCGGAAGCCGAGGTCCGGGCACTCGAGGTCAACCTGGAGCCGAGCGACAGCCGCGTGCGGGCCGCCGTGCTGGGCGCGGAGATCGACTACAAGCTGTCGCTTCCCGGGTCCCACTGGGTGGCCAACTCGCTCGCCGTATTGGCCGCCGTCGCGGCCATCGGCGCGGACCTCGCGCGAGCGGGCGAGGCACTCGGCCGGCTGGCGCCCCTGAAGGGGCGCGGCGAGCGCTTCACCCCGGACCTGCCGGGCGGCAGCTTCCTGCTGATCGACGACAGCTACAACGCCAACCCCACCTCCATGCGGGCGGCCTTCCAGGTTCTGGCGCAGGCGCCGATTGCCGAGGGCGCTCGCCGCATCGCCGTACTCGGCGACATGCTCGAGCTGGGCGACGAGGCCGAGGCCCGCCACGCCCGCCTCGCCGCGCCTCTTCCGGCCCAGGGCATCGATCTGGTGTTTACCTGCGGATCGGCCATGGCGGCGCTGCACGAAGCGCTTCCCAAGGCCCTGCGCGGCGGACATACCGCGGATTCGCGCGCGCTAGTGCCGCTGGTGACGGGCGCGCTCTCGCCCGGCGACGCGGTCCTGGTCAAGGGGTCTGCCGGCAGCCGCATGGGCCTGATGGTCGAGGCACTCCGGTCCATCGAAGCCAACCCGCCGCGCGCGGCCAACGGGGAGTGATGGCCGCACATGCTATTTAATCTGCTGCCCCCCCTGGCCGACGAGTTCATCTTTTTCAATCTGTTCCGCTACCTCACTTTTCGCAGCGGCGGCGCGGTGGTGACCGCGCTGGTCATCACCTTCCTGGTTGGCCCCTTTGTCATCCGCTGGCTCAAGCGCAAACAGGGCGAGGGTCAGCCGATCCGCAGCGACGGCCCGGAATCCCACCTGGCCACCAAGGTCGGCACGCCGACCATGGGCGGCTTTCTTATTCTGTTGGCGCTTTGCACCTCGACGCTTCTGTGGGCGGATCTGACCAACGGTTTCGTCTGGGCGATCCTCTACATCACCATCGGCTTCGGCACGATCGGCTTCGCCGACGACATTCTCAAGCTGACGCGCCGCAGCTCGAAGGGCCTGCCGAGCCGCTTCAAGCTGCTGGCGCAATTCGTCATCGGCACGATCGCCGTCGTCTGGCTGATTCAGTTGAGCCCGCCGGAAATCCACACCCATCTGGCGATCCCCTTCCTCAAGAACGTGATGGTCGACTTGGGCTGGTTCTTCTTCATCGTCTTCGCCGTCCTGGTCCTGGTCGGCTCGTCCAACGCCGTCAACCTGACCGACGGATTGGACGGCCTCGCCATCGTGCCGGTGATGATCGCGGCGGGATGTTTCGCGCTGATCGCCTATCTGGTGGGGAATTCGGTCTACGCCAACTACCTGCAAATCCACTACGTGGCCGGCGCCGGCGAGCTGGCCGTCTTCTGCGGCGCGCTGATCGGCGCCAGCCTCGGGTTCCTCTGGTTCAACGCGCCGCCGGCCATGGTTTTCATGGGCGACACGGGCTCGCTGTCCTGCGGCGGGGCGCTCGGCGGCATCTCGATCATCACCAAGCACGAACTGGTCCTGGCGATCGTCGGCGGCCTCTTCGTGCTGGAGGCCGTTTCGGTGATCGTCCAAGTCACCTCGTTCAAGCTGACCGGCCGGCGCGTGTTCCGCATGGCGCCGCTGCACCACCACTTCGAGAAGAAAGGCTGGGCCGAGCCCACCATCGTGATCCGCTTCTGGATCATCGCCTCGATCCTGGCGCTCGCCGGCCTCTCCACCTTGAAATTGCGGTGAGGGGGCGGCGGTGATCGATCTCTTCTACTTCTCCGGTCTGCCCGTCGCCGTGCTTGGGCTCGGCCGCTCCGGCCTCGCCGCCGCCCAGGCCCTGCAGAAAAGCGGCGCCGAGGTCTGGGCCTGGGACGACAACGAAGACCGCCGCGCGGCGGCGGCCGGGGAAGGCATTCCCCTGGTCGACCTCATGCAGTGCAACTGGCAGGAGCTGACCAGCCTGGTGATCTCGCCGGGCATCCCCCACCTCCACCCCGAGCCCCATCCGGTGGCCGCCCTCGCCCGCCGGCACAACTGCGAGATCATCGGCGATATCGAGCTGCTGGGCCGTGCCATGCGCAACGCCAGCTACATCGGCGTCACCGGCACCAACGGCAAGTCCACCACCACCGCCCTGATCGGCCACGTGCTGGAGAGCGCGGGCCGCGAGACCCACGTCGGCGGCAATCTGGGGCCTCCGGCCCTGCTGTTCCAACCGCTCGACCAGGGCGGGTTCTACGTGCTCGAAATGTCGAGCTTCCAGCTCGAGCTGACCCTCTCCATCACCTTCGACGTGGCGGTGCTGCTCAACATCTCCCGCGACCACCTGGAGCGCCACGGCGGCCTCGACGGCTATATCGACGCCAAGCGCCTGATCTTCCATCGCCAGACCGCGCCGCGAACGGCGGTGGTCGGGGTCGACGACGAAATCTGCGAGCGTCTGTGCCGGGAGTTGAGCGAGGCCGGCGAACAGATCGTCGTGCCGATCTCCGGCCTGGGCCGGGCCCGCGGCGGCGTCTTCGCCCGCGACGGCGTCTTGTACGACGACACCGAAGGCCGCGAGGATCCGGTCATCGACCTGCGCGAGCTCCGGAGCCTGCCGGGCAGCCACAACTGGCAGAACGCCGCGGCCGCCTATGCCGCCAGCAAGGCGGCCGGCGTCGAGCCGCCGGTCATCGCCGCCTGCCTGCGCAGCTATCCCGGCCTGCCGCACCGCCAGGAGCTGCTCGCCATCATCGACGGCATCGGCTACGTCAACGATTCCAAGGCAACCAACGCCGATGCCGCCGCCAAGGCGCTCGTCTGCTACGATCCGATCTATTGGATCGCCGGCGGCCGCGCCAAGGCCGGCGATTTGTCGGCCATCGACGCCTCAACCCCCCGCATCGCTCATGCCTTCTTGATCGGCGAGGCCGAGACCGACTTCGCCAAGGCCTTGGAGGGCCGGGTCGCCGCCACCTGCTGCGACGATCTGGCGACGGCGCTCGCCGCCGCCCGCCGGCAGGCGCTGGCGGACGGACGGCCCGGCGCGGTCGTGCTGCTCTCGCCGGCCGCCGCCTCGTTCGACCAATATGCCGATTTCGAAGCCCGCGGCGAGGCCTTCCGCGGCTTGGTCGCGGCGCTGCCGGGGGTGCGCGACGAGGACGCCCTGCCCGGCGTGCCGCGGGCCGGAGGCCGCCTGCAATGATCACCGTCGCCCGCAACGATACCAGCCTGTTCGGCCACTGGTGGTGGACCGTCGACCGCTGGACGCTGGCCGCCGTGGCGGCGCTGATCGGCTTCGGCGTGATCCTGATCCTCGCGGCGTCGCCGGCCGCGGGCCAGCGCATCGGCCTCGACGGCTTCTACCTGGCGCAGCGCCACCTGACGCTGCTGCCGCTCGCGCTGGGGCTCATGTTCACGGGGTCGCTCCTGTCACCGCGCTGGGTCAAGCGGATCGCCGTAATCGGCTTCGCCGCGGCCGTCCTGCTGTGCCTTCTGACCCTCCTCGTCGGCGCCGAGATCAAGGGCGCCACCCGTTGGATCTCGCTGGCCGGCTTCTCGCTACAGCCTTCGGAAATCCTCAAGCCGACCTTCGCGGTGGTCTGCGCCTGGATGTTCGCCCACGGCGCCAAGGACCCGACCTTCCCCGGCGCCTGGATCACCGCCGGCCTCGGCCTGCTGTCGGTCTCTCTGCTCATGCTGCAGCCGGACGTCGGTCAGACCTTCGTCCTCACGGCGGTGTGGAGCGTGCAGTTCTTCCTGGCCGGATTGCCCATGCTGTGGGTGGCGCTGATCGCGGTGGGCGCGGCGGCGGCCCTCACCGGAGCCTATTTCGCCCTGCCCCACGTCGCTCAGCGGATCGACAGTTTCCTCGACCCCAGCGCCGGCGACCGCTACCAGATCCAGCGCTCCATGGAGGCCTTCATGAACGGCGGCCTGTTCGGCCGCGGGCCGGGCGAGGGCACCGTCAAGGGGCTACTACCGGACGCCCATTCCGACTTCATCTTCGCCGTGGCCGGGGAGGAACTGGGCCTCCTGGCCTGCCTCCTGATCGTCGCCCTCTTCGCCTTCGTGGTACTGCGGGGGTTCAGCCGGGCGTTTCACGACAACAACCTGTTCGTCCTGCTGGCGACCGCCGGCCTCTTAACCCAGGTCGGCCTCCAGTCGCTCATCAACATGGCCTCGAGCCTGCACCTCATACCGACCAAGGGCATGACCCTGCCGTTCATCAGCTATGGCGGCTCATCCCTGCTGGCGCTGGCCCTGACGCTGGGCATGGTGCTGGCGCTGACCCGCCGCCGGGTCGGCCCGGGAGGCGAGCCATGACGGCGCCCAGCGTTCGCAAGGCGGTCCTCGCCGCCGGCGGCACCGGCGGCCACATGTTCCCGGCCGAGGCGCTGGCCCGCGAGCTGCACGCGCGTGGAGTCGCCGTGGCGCTGGTGACCGACCGCCGCGGCGGCGGTTTCGGCGGAGACTTGGCCGAGGTGGAAACCCACCATATCAGCGCCGGCGGGATCGCCGGCGGCAGCTTGGTCAAACGGCTCGGCGGCCTCCTGCGCCTGGCGCTCGGCGTGCTCCAGGCCCGCAGCCTGATGCGCCGCCTCGATCCGGACGCCGTGATCGGGTTCGGCGCCTACGCCGCGGCACCGACGGTGCTGGCCGGCAGCCACCTGGGCCGGCGCGTCATCCTGCACGAGCAGAACGCCGTGATGGGACGCGCCAACCGCCTGCTCGCCGGCCGGGCGGACATCATCGCCACCGGTTTCGCGCGGGTCGAGGGCCTAAAGGCGTCCGAGCTTGCCAAGGCCCGCATGACCGGCAACCCGGTGCGCCCCGATATCGAGGCGGTGGGCCAGCAGGCCTACCGGGCGCCGCGCGCGGGCGAAGCGATTCACCTGCTGGTCGTCGGCGGCAGCCAGGGCGCGAAGGTCTTCAACAGCGCCGTACCGGCGGCCATCGCACAGTTGCCGGAAGCGCTGCGGGCACGCCTGCGGATCGTTCAGCAGGTGCCGGGCGGGGTCCTGGATCAGGTGCAGGCCGCTTACCAGGGCTGCGGCGTGGCGGCCGAGCTCGCCGACTTCTTCGACGATATGCCGGCGCGCCTGGCGCGCGCCCATCTGGTGATCTGCCGCGCCGGAGCCTCGACCGTGGCCGAACTGGCCAGCGCCCACCGGCCGGCGATCCTGGTGCCCTTCCCGCACGCCACAGACGACCACCAGACCGCCAACGCCCGGGCGCTCGTCGACCTCGAGGCCGGCTGGCTGATACCTGAGTCGGACCTGACCCCCGAGGCCCTCGCCGGGCAGCTCGAAACCCTCATCAACACCCCGGCCCGCCTGGAGTTGGCCGCGGCCCGGGCCGGCGGCCTGGCGCCCGGCGATGCCGCCGGCCGGCTCGCCGACCTGGTGTGCGGCTCGGCCAACGAAAACGGCGATGAAGCGGACCAGGGCCCAGACAAGGACAGGGCCGCACAACCGAACCCGAAGGAGGCCGCGGCATGATGGCGCTGCCCTTCGATATCGGGACCCTGCACTTCATCGGCATCGGCGGCATCGGCATGTCCGGAATCGCCGAGATTTTGCACAACCTGGGCTACCAGGTGCAGGGCAGCGACACCGCCGAGAACGCCAATGTTCAGCGCCTGCGCGACATGGGCGTCGAGGTGCGGATCGGCCAAAGCTCGGACAATCTGGGCGAGGCCCGGGTCGCCGTCGTCTCCTCGGCCATCAAGGCGACCAACCCGGAGCTGACGGCGGCGCGCGATCGCTTCATCCCGGTGGTGCCGCGGGCCGAAATGCTGGGCGAGCTGATGCGCCTCAAGTGGTCGGTGGCCGTCGGCGGGACCCACGGCAAGACCACCACCACCTCGCTGATCGCCGCCGTGCTGGAAGCGGCCGACTACGATCCCACGGTGATCAACGGCGGCATCATCAACGCCTACGGCACCAACGCCCGCCTGGGCGACGGCGATTGGATGGTGGTGGAAGCCGACGAGAGCGACGGCAGCTTCGTCAAGCTGCCGGCCACGGTGGCGGTGGTCACCAACATCGACCCCGAGCACATGGAATTCTACGGCTCCGAGGAGGCCTTGCACGACGCCTTCGAGGCCTTCGTGGAGAACATCCCCTTCTACGGCTTCGCCGTGCTGTGCTTGGACCACCCGGCGGTCCAGAGCTTGATCGGGCGGATCGAAGACCGCCGCATCGTGACCTACGGATTCAGCCCGCAGGCCGACGTGCGCGCCGTCAATCTGTCGATCGATCCTGCCGGCGCCAGCTTCGACGTCGAGATCGCCGGCCGCAGGGACGCCCCCGCGCGCACCATAGAAGGGCTGACGTTGCCCATGGTCGGACGGCATAACGTGCAGAATGCGGTCTCCGCGGTCGCCGTGGCCGGCGAGATGGGCATCGATGACGAGGTGCTGAAGGCGGGGCTGGCGGGCTTCAGCGGCGTCAAGCGGCGCTTTACGAAAACCGGCGAGGCCGGCGGCATTACCGTGATCGACGACTACGCCCATCATCCGGTGGAAATCGCCGCGGTCCTGCAGGCCGCGCGCCAGGCCACCGGCGGCAAGGTGATCGCGGTGGTCCAGCCCCATCGCTACACCCGCCTCGCCGACCTGTTCGACGACTTCTGCACCTGCTTCAACGATGCCGAGCGGGTCGTGGTGGCCGACGTCTACGCCGCCGGCGAAACCCCGATCGCCGGTGCCGACCGGGATTCGCTGGCCGCCGGCCTACGCTCGCGCGGCCATCGCCACGTCACCGCGCTCGCCGATCCGGCCGAGCTCGCCGGCGCGATCGCCGGCATGGCCGAAGCGGGCGATCTTGTGGTCTGTCTCGGCGCCGGCAGCATCACCGCCTGGGCCAATGCGTTGCCGGGCCAACTCAAAAGCGCCCTCGCCGCCCTCGCTTCCAATGGCGGCGCCCGGCCGGGAGCGCCATCATGATGGCCGCTCAGAAGATCACAACACTGCCATTGATCGACCGTCTGCCGCCGGTTCGCGGGCGCCTCGAGGTCAACAAACCGCTCGGCTCGGTCACCTGGTTCGGTGTCGGCGGCCCCGCCGAGGTCTTGTTCCGGCCGGCCGACCGGGACGACCTGCTCGCCTTCCTCGAGGACAAGCCGGCCGAGGTTCCGGTCACGGTCATCGGCGTCGGCTCCAACCTGCTGGTGCGCGACGGCGGCGTGCCGGGCGTCGTGATTCGCATTGGGCGCGGGCTCGGCACCATCGAAGCCGCCACCGAGGCTGAGGGCGCGGAGCTGGTCTGCGGCGCCGGCGCGCTCGACGTGAACGCGGCCAAAGCGGCCGCACAAGCAGGGATCGGCGGGCTCGAGTTCCTGCGCGGCGTGCCCGGCACCATCGGCGGCGCCCTGCGCATGAACGCCGGCGCCTACGGCAAGGAAATCAAGGATGTGCTGATTTGGGCGGAGGCCGTGGATCCTGAGGGCCGGGTGCGGCGTCTCGGCCTCGCGGACATGGGCTTTTCCTACCGCCGCTCAGCGCTCACCGAGGACTGGATCTTCCTCGCCGCCCGCCTCGCCGGCCAAGCCGACGATCCGGCCGCCATTCAGGCACGCATGCGCGAGATTCAAGAGACCCGCCTCGGCAGCCAGCCGATCGGCTCACGCACCGGCGGCTCCACCTTCAAGAACCCGCCGCCGGACGAGAGCGGCGGCCGCAAGGCCTGGCAGCTGATCGATGCCGCCGGATGCCGTGGCCTCGAGGTGGGCGGCGCCCAGGTCTCCGAGATGCACTGCAACTTCCTGATCAACGGCGGCGCGGCCACCGCCGCCGACCTGGAAGACCTCGGCGAGGAGGTGCGCCGCCGCGTCGCGGCCGAAACCGGCGTCGGACTGGAGTGGGAGATTCGCCGCATCGGCATGCGCAGAGAAGCAACACGAGCCGCCCGGGAAGGTGAGACATGAGCAAGTCTGTCGCCGTTCTGATGGGTGGCACGTCGGCCGAGCGGGAGGTCTCGCTGGTCACCGGAAAGGCCTGCGCGGAGGGTCTGCGCGAGGCCGGCTACCAAGTCGCCGAAATCGATGTCGACCGCGATGTGGCGGCCCTGGTCGAAGCCCTCACGCCGCCGCCCGACGCCGTGTTCAACGCGCTTCACGGCCGCTGGGGCGAGGACGGCTGCGTCCAGGGCATCCTCGAGCTGCTGTGCATTCCCTACACCCACTCGGGCCTGCTGGCCTCGGCGCTGGCCATGGACAAGCCGGTCGCCAAGCAGCTGTTCGAGGCCGTCGGCCTGACCTGCCCCGAGGGCGTTGTCGTCGATTCCCAAGAGCTGACAGAAGGCGACGCGCTGCCCCGGCCATTTGTCGTCAAACCGGTCAACGAGGGCTCCAGCGTCGGCGTGCGGATCGTCAAGAACGGCACCAACTTGCCGCCGGTGGACCTCGCCCTCTGGCCGCCGGGGACCAAGCTGCTGGTCGAGACGTTCATCGCCGGTCGCGAGCTCACGGTTGCGGTCATGGGCGACCGCGCCCTGGCGGTGACCGAGATCCGGCCGCGCCAGGGCTTTTACGACTACGAGGCCAAGTACACCGACGGCCGCGCCGACCACGTGATCCCGGCGCAGATTCCCGCGGACGTCTATGACCGCGCCCTGGAGATGGCCCTGACCGCGCATCGGGTCCTCGGTTGCCGGGGCGTGAGCCGCGCCGATTTCCGCTACGACGACACGGTCAAGGCTTCGGGCGATCTTTATCTGCTGGAGATCAACACTCAACCCGGCATGACCCCCTTGAGCCTGGTCCCGGAACAGGCCGCCTACTTGAACATCGACTTTCCCGAACTCTGTGCCTGGATGGTGGAGCACGCCGCATGCGACGGTTGACCTCGAAAGACCGGCCCTGCCCGACGCCCAAACGCGCCGCCGCGAAGACCTTCAAGACGGCGCGGAGCCGCAAGCGGGCCACCGGCCCATCCGCGGGCCGGGCGCGCCGCGCGGGCTCGCTCGTCACCCGCGAGCTGGCGCTCAAGGGCGCCGCGGGCCTCGCCGGGCTGCTGGTCCTGGCTAGCGTCATCGGCCTGATCGGCAGCGGTTGGGCGGGCCGGAAACTCGACGCGCTGGGCGAGGGCCTCGCCCAGGCCACCGCGGCGTTCGGCCTGTCGGTCGATGAAGTGTTCGTGGAAGGCCGCACGCGGACCAACCCGGGCCGACTGTTGGCAGCGGTCGGCGTAGCGCGCGGCGATCCGATTTTCGGCTTCGACCCGCAAGCCGCCAAATCCCGCATCGAAGCCTTGACCTGGGTGCGCCAGGTCACCGTCGAGCGGCGGCTGCCCTCGGTGATCTACCTACGGGTCGAAGAGCGCAATCCGATCGCGCTTTGGCAGGTCGAAGGCCAGATGGCGGTGATCGACGAGACCGGCGCGGTGATCGCGGGCGCCCGGCCCGAAGACTTCGCAGGCCTCACCCTGGTTGTGGGCCCCGATGCGCCGATACACACGGCCGGGCTGCTGCATTTGCTCGACAGCGAACCCGAGCTGCGCCGCAGAGTGGTCGCCGCCGTGCGAGTCGGCGGTCGCCGCTGGAACCTTCGCTTCTATGGCGGAACCGACGTCCGGTTGCCGGAAACCGGGGCCGCCGAAGCCTGGGCCCAGTTCGCCCGCATCGAACGCCAGCACGGCGTGCTGCAACGCGACGTCGACAGCATCGACCTGCGTCAGCCGGATCGGCTGGTGGTGCGGACCGCCCCCGACGAAGACCCGCCGCCGGAAAGTGACGACGGCAAGAACACCTGATGAAACCAGAGCCGGACTCTTTGGCCCGAATCGGACCCTTTGGAGAGTAGAGACCAACGGACATGAAGAAGCCCCTCGCGCGAACCCGCAACAATCGTGTTGCCGCCCTCGACGTCGGCAGCAGCAAGATCTGCTGTTTCATCGCCGAGCTGGAACACGGGCGGGTGCCGAAGGTGGTCGGCATCGGACAACAGGCCAGCCGCGGCGTGAAGAGCGGTGCGGTGGTCGATATGGAAGCCACCCAGAGCGCCATACTCAATGCGGTCCATGCCGCCGAGCAAATGGCGGGGGAGGCCGTCGAATCGGTAATCGTGAACCTTTCCGGCGGGCTTCCCTTGTCTTTCTCCATGGCCGTAGAGGTGTCGATCGCCGGCCACGAGGTCGGCAATGCGGACCTCCGCCGCGCGCTCTCCCAGGGTTTCGAATCCGAAAGCGTCACCGGCGAGACCGCCCGTGGCCGCCAGCTCGTCCATTCGATTCCGACCAGCTACACCATCGACGGCAGCTCCGGCATCCGCGATCCGCGCGGCATGTTCGGCGAGCGCCTCGGCGTCAATATGCATCTGGTCACGGCAGGCAACGGGCCGGTCCGCAACCTCAGCACCTGTATCGAGCGCTGCCATCTCGATGTCGGTGGCTTCGTCGTCTCCCCCTACGCCTCGGGCCTGGCGACGCTGGCGCCGGACGAATCGGAACTGGGCGCGACCCTGATCGACATGGGCGGCGGCACCACGTCCATCGCCGTGTTCCTCGGCGGCAACGTGATCTTCACCGACGTCATGCCGGTCGGCGGCCTGCATGTCACCAACGACATCGCCCGCGGCCTGTCGACGCCGATCGCCGACGCCGAGCGCATGAAGACCCTGTTCGGCCACGCCATGACGGTGGCCGCGGACGATCGCGAATACATCGATGTTCCCCAGGTCGGCGAGGACGACGGCGGCACGCCGCATCAGGTGCCGCGCTCGCTGCTGGTGGGAATCATCCAGCCGCGCATGGAAGAGATCCTCGAACTGGTTCGATCGCGGGTCGAGACCAGCGGATTCGACAAGGTGGCCGGGCGTCGCGTCGTCCTGACCGGCGGCGCCAGCCAGCTCCCGGGCTTGCGCGACCTGGCCGCCCTCATTCTCGACAAGCAGGTCCGCGTCGGGCGCCCGGCCCGCATTCGCGGCCTGGCCGAGGCCACGGCCGGCCCGGCCTATGCGACCAGCGCCGGCCTCATCGCCTATGCGATGACCGACGACCACGATG
>Ga0255057_10001192_pt1 | contig 14808 bp, 17 predicted proteins | sample Cases_109_6_MG_FD_189022 | JGI IMG/M metagenome (GOLD analysis project Ga0255057, IMG submission 189022) | Seawater microbial communities from Amundsen Gulf, Northwest Territories, Canada - Cases_109_6 | ecosystem: Environmental > Aquatic > Marine > Gulf | place: Canada: Northwest Territories... | reverse complement strand
AATTCGCCAACGCGCCGCGTGAGGATCCGCAGCCCGACGGCAGTACGGCGCTGGCCCTGAAATCGGGCAGCGATATTACATTGCCGTTGCCCCAGGAAGACCGCGCAACCCTGATGATTCACGACGCCGAGCCCCGCCAGCTTGTGATCAGCGCCGACACGCGCGAATCAAAAATTGCCGGCTACCTCGATAACTGGAAGCGCCGCATTGAGGCGGTCGGCGACGAATATTTCCCGGAACTCGGCAACCTCGACGACCTGACCGGCAGTCCGACACTTGAAGTCAGCATCCATGCGAGTGGCGAACTGTCAGAAGTGATCATTCGCAAATCCAGCGGATCAGCGATTCTGGACCAGGCGGCACTCGACATATTGCGGCGGGCCTCGCCGTTTGACCCGTTCCCGGCCGAGGTCCGCAAGGAGTACGACAGCCTCCGATTTGCTTACAAGTGGTTGTTTGGTGAGCGCGTTGTCCCGGCGACAGCGAGCGTTAGCCAGTCCCAGACAACGAGCTGACCCACTGCCCGGTTGTGCCCGGCACAAACTCGACGGATACTCTGTGCATGGACGCGACAGATACGCTGACGAATCAGCTGTTGATCGCTATGCCGGGCATGGCAGACCCGAACTTCAGCAGCACCGTAACGCTGATTTGTGAACACAATGATGACGGCGCGCTTGGCATCATCATCAATCGTCCCCTCACGCTTAAATTCGGCGGACTGTTGGAGCAACTCGATGTCGACGACGCTGATCCGCATACGGCTGATGGACCCGTGCTCATGGGCGGTCCGGTCGGCCTCGAACGCGGATTTGTGCTGCACGAATCGACGCACAGTTACGAAAATTCTCTGGCGGTTTCGAGTGCCATCAATCTCACCTTGTCACGCGACATCATTGACGCGATGGCCACCGGTGAAGGCCCGAGAAAGTCGTTGGTTGCGCTTGGCTATGCTGGCTGGGAATCGGGCCAGCTTGAAGAGGAAATTCTGGCCAACTCCTGGCTTAACGTAGCGGCTACGACTGACATCGTATTTGACCTGCCGTTTGCGGAACGCTGGACTGCAGCCGCCGAAAGTATTGGCGTCGATATCAGTCTGCTCGCACCTGACGCAGGACATGCCTGAGCGCTCGTCCCCCGAGACCATCCTGGCCTTCGACTTTGGACTTCGCCGTATTGGCGTCGCGGTCGGGCAGGACGTGACGGGTTCCGCGAGCCCATTGGGAATCATCAGCAACGACGGGACAGGGCCGGACTTCGAGCAGATAGAGAGACTGCTCGAGGAATGGCGGCCGCAGCGACTCGTCGTCGGTATGCCGCTTCACAGCGACGGCAGCCCGGGCGATCTTGAGCCCAGCATTCTGGAATTTGTGGCGACGCTTGAGCGTTTCGGATTGCCGATCGCACGGGTTGACGAACGACACACGTCGCAGGAGGCCGAACAGGCATTGATCAATGCCCGTAAGGCTGGCAGCCGCGGCCGCATCAAGAAGGAGCAAATCGACTCCGCTGCGGCGGTAATTATTGCCGAGAGATATCTTTTGAGAAATCTGTAGAATGGCGCCGCGATGCAGACGTCCGAGCTAAATCCAGACCTGGAAGACGACGCTCACGTCCAATTGAACTCCGATGGCTCCCTGCGCCATTTGCTCACCCTCAAGGGCCTGGATAAGGACCTGTTGGTCGATCTGTTGAACAGCGCCGAATCCTATCTGAGCCCAGCGGGATCCCTGCCCGTGCGCAGCAATGCACTTGAGGGCCGAACCGTCGCCAACCTGTTTTTTGAGCCCAGCACGCGAACAAGAGCTTCATTTGATCTGGCGGGCAAGCGCCTCGGCGCGGATGTATTGAATCTCGACGTCAACACGTCATCGCGCAAGAAAGGCGAAAGCATCCTCGACACCATTCACACGCTTGAGGCCATGCAGGTCGACATCATGGTCGTGCGCGATGCGAGTGCGGGCGTGCCGTCATATATCGCGAGTAATGTGCAGGACTTTGTCAGCGTACTCAACGCCGGTGAGTCGGATGTATCTCATCCGACGCAGGGCTTGCTCGATATTCTGACCATTCGCCAGCATCGCGATAATTTCAGTAAGCTCACGGTCGCCATTGTTGGCGACATTGAACACTCGCGGGTTGCACGCTCGGCCGCACACGGTCTGCATACGCTCGGCGTTGGCGAACTTCGCCTGGTGTCTCCGCCGGCGATGGCAGCCAAACCCGGCGACATGCCATTCGCCAAGGTCGTCGACAATCTCGACGACGGCTTGCGCGACGCCGACGTCGTCATGGCGCTTCGCATCCAGCGCGAACGTATCGGCAATCTGGACGGAATCCCGGGCATCGATGAGTATTTCGCCAATTTCGGCGTCAGCCATGAGCGGATGAAAATCGCTAAGCCCGACGCAATCATCATGCACCCAGGTCCAATGAACCGCGGGATCGAAATTGAAGGCCTGTTGGCCGACTGTCCGCAATCGATGATCACGAGGCAGGTCACGAATGGCGTCGCTGTCCGCATGGCAGTCCTCGAGCGCGTCGCGCGCACGCTGGACGGAGGGTGACTAGCGCTGCGCAGAAATCGGCGCAGCGAAATCGCGGCACGATGTTCGTCGAAGACGGCGAGATCATCGGCGTGGAGCCCTGGCCCGGCGACCAGTTCATACAACGAATTCGCGCGCCGCGCTGCGCCGCCAGCGCAACAGCCGGAAGTTTCGTTCACATCAGCTGCGACGATTCGCTGCCAATGCGCAGACCACTTTCGATCATGCGCGTTGGCGACGACTGGATCGAAATTCTCTACAAAACGGCCGGCGAAGGCCTGCAGTTGTTGTCGCAGAAGGAATGCGGCAACGTCGTCAGTGTTCTCGGGCCGATCGGCAAGCCGTTCAGCCTGGATCCGGCGCGGCCAAACGCCTTGCTGATCGGCGGCGGCGTTGGCATCCCGCCCATGGTGTTTCTTGCCGATGTCCTGAGAAAAAGTTCGACATGGCGATCATTCGCCATCCTCGGCTCGGAAATTCCGTTCCCGTTCACGCCGCAGGCATCGGCACTGGCCGTCAGCGGCATTGATGACGAGGTCTGCAACGGCATGCCGTTGCTGGAGGAGTGGGGAATTTCGTCACGACTCACGAGCCTGCAAGGCTATGCCGGCTGTTTTAACGGCTACGTCACGGACCTCGCCGACCAATGGCTCAGTTCGTTGAGCGATGAGGACCTTGCCAAGGTGTCGGTTTTTACCTGTGGGCCGACGCCGATGTTAAAGGCCGTCGCCGATCTTGCCGCACGCTATGAGCTTCCCTGCCAGGTATCGCTCGAGGAGTTCATGGCCTGTGCTGTCGGTGGCTGTGCCGGTTGCACGGTCCTGGTGAACACAGCCGATGGTCGGGCAATGAAACGGGTTTGCGTTGACGGGCCGGTCTTCGAGGCAGCAAGCGTCGTTTGGGAAACTAGCCCCCGAAGTTGACCTTGGCTTCGAGATTCGAACGCGAGTCCGCGTGCGACATCGCCTCTTCGAGCGTTATCGTGCCGGCCTTGTAGAGATTCAGCAGGGCATCGTCGAAGTTCTGCATGCCCTGTTCGCCGGACTCCTTGTGCGCTTCCTTCACGGCGGCTATGTCGCCCTTCAGGATGAGGTCCTTGATATGCGGGGTGTTGAGCATAAGCTCAACCGCTGCAACGCGTTTGCCGCTGCGCGCGCGAACCAGGCGCTGCGAAAGAATGGCGCGCAGATAGTGCGCGAGATCCATGAAGACTTGCAGGTGTTGGTCATGCGGAAACATGTTGATAATGCGATCGAGCGTTTCGGGTGCGTTGTTCGAGTGTACGGTTGCGAGAACAAGGTGGCCGGTGCCGGCCATATCCAGGGCCGACTGCATGGATTCGCGATCACGAATCTCGCCGATCTGAACGACGTCAGGCGCGGCACGCACCGCACTTTTTAGTGCGCGTGCGTAGGACTTCGTATCAAGTCCAACTTCGCGCTGGTTAATGATCGACTGCTTATTCGGGTGCAGAAATTCGATCGGGTCTTCGATCGTGATGATGTGTGACGACGTCTTCTCGTTACGATAATTAATCATCGCTGCCAGAGTCGTTGACTTGCCTGCGCCGGTCGCGCCAACCATCAGGATCAGGCCACGACGCAGCATGACCAGCTCTTTGATCTGCTCGGGCATGCCGAGTTCGTCGAGGTCCGGTAATTCGCTCGTGATGTAACGCAGCACCATTCCGACATTGCCGCGCTGGTGAAAGATATTGACGCGGAATCGGCCAAGCCCCGGCTCGGAAATCGCAAAATCGATTTCCAGTTCGCGAGTAAAAATATCAAGCTGATCGTCGTCCATGAGCTCGATGGCGGCCTGTTTCACCATCTTCGGCGTCATCTCGAGCTGGTTGACCGGCATGATTTTACCTTCGATCTTGATCTTGGCCGGCGCGAACGGCGCGAAGAAAAGGTCCGACGCCTTTTTTTCGACCATCAATTTAAAAAGCGGTTTAACGTTCATAAGCGAATACTTTCCTTAGCTTCCGGCTCAGAAGGTCTGTGCCGGGTCCTCTTCTTCCATGATCTTGAGCGTTGCCGACTGCTGATCCGCGACTGACGAATCGCGTTTACTTTCCAGTTTGACGCGCAACCTGACCTCATTCTTCGAGTCAGCGTTACGCATGGCTTCTTCGTAGGAAATCATTGAGTTTTCGTAGAGCTCGAACAATGCCTGATCGAAGGTCTGCATACCAAGACGCGTCGACTTAGCCATGATTTCCTTGATCTTCCCAACTTTGCCTTTGAATATCAGGTCGGCGACGAACGGCGTGTTGAGCAGAATTTCCATTGCCGCAACTCGGCCGATACCGCCTTCACGCGGGATAAGTCGCTGCGAGACGATCGCCTTGGCATTCAGCGATAAATCCATGAGCAGCTGTTGTCGCCGATCCTCGGAGAAGAAGTTGATAATGCGATCGAGCGCCTGGTTGGCGCTGTTGGCATGCAGCGTCGCGAGGCAGAGGTGGCCTGTCTCCGCGAACTGAATGCCGTACTCCATGGTCTCCCGGTCACGAATCTCACCGATAAGGATCACATCGGGCGCCTGTCGCAAAGTGTTTTTCAGGGCCGCGTGCCAGGACTCGGTATCGACGCCGACCTCGCGCTGTGTAATGACACAGCCATTGTGCGGATGCACGTATTCGACCGGATCCTCGATCGACACGATATGGCCGCGCGAGTTTTCGTTGCGGTGACCAATCATGGCTGCCAGCGAAGTCGATTTACCCGAGCCCGTGCCGCCGACCACGATGACCAGGCCGCGTTTGTTCATCACAATGTCTTTCAGGATCGGTGGAAGCTCAAGATCCTCAAGCGTCGGTATGTCTGTCGTAATCGTGCGCAATACCGCTCCAACGTAACCCTGCTGGATAAAAGCGCTGACACGAAAACGTCCGATGCCCTGAGGTGCGATCGCGAAGTTACATTCCTTGGTCGCGTCGAATTCCTTGATCTGCCTGTCGTTCATGATGGAACGCACCATGATCGCCGCCTGATCGGCAGATAACGGCGTGTCCGTGGCCTTGTGGATAGTGCCATCAACCTTTATCGCCGGTGGAAAGCCATGCGTCAGGAACAGGTCTGAGCCATTACGCTCGACCATCTTGCGCAACAGGTTTTGTGTTAGTCGTACGGCTTGTTCGCGTTCCATCGTCCGAACTCCTAGAAATTCTCTTTGCTGATGGCGCGGAAGCGGGCTTCCTCTTTATTGATCATGCCCTTCTGCATCAGCTCGGCCAGATTCTGATCCAGCGTCTGCATCCCTGAGCCCTGCCCGGTCTGAATCGCCGAATACATTTGCGCGATCTTGCCTTCGCGAATCAGGTTTCGAATCGCCGGCGTACCCATCATGATTTCGTGCGCCGCAATTCGACCACCGCCAATTCTCTTCAATAGCGTTTGCGAAACAACCGCGCGCAACGACTCTGACAACATGGCACGGACCATTTCCTTTTCAGCGGCCGGGAACACGTCGACAATTCGGTCGATGGTTTTTGCGGCCGAACTGGTATGCAGCGTGCCAAAAACAAGGTGGCCTGTTTCGGCGGCTGTCAAAGCCAATCGGATGGTTTCGAGGTCACGCATTTCGCCCACCAGGACGACATCGGGATCCTCACGCAATGCCGAGCGCAGCGCCTCGTTAAAGCCGAGTGTGTCGCGATGCACTTCGCGTTGGTTAATTAGTGATTTCTTGGATTCGTGAACAAACTCGATCGGATCCTCAATCGTGAGAATGTGATCGGGTTTGTTTTCATTGATGTAGTCGACCATCGCGGCCAGCGTCGTGGACTTACCCGAGCCCGTCGGTCCGGTTACGAGGATCATGCCGCGAGGATGCATGCACATGTCTTTGAAAATCGCAGGCGCACCGAGGTCGTCAAGCGTCAGAATTTCCGAGGGAATGGTCCGGAACACTGCAGCCGAGCCGCGATTCTGGTTAAAAGCGTTGACACGAAATCGTGCAAGCTTCGGAATTTCAAATGAGAAATCGGTCTCGAGAAATTCCTCGTAGTCCTTGCGCTGCTTGTCATTCATGATGTCGTACACCATGCTATTGACGTCTTTGTGGGTCAGCGCCGGCATGTTGACGCGTTTGATGTCTCCATCAACGCGAATCATAGGCGGCACCCCACCGGACAAGTGCAGGTCTGAGGCATTATTCTTTACCGTGAACGACAACAGTTGAGCAACGTCGACGGCCATATTTCTCCCTCATTGGACAGGGCCCCGGACTTACCATAACCCGGAGCGATTCGAGGCCTAGTATAGCGAAGCACCCGGAGCAAAACGTGATTAGAGTCACGGAAAACCTAGCGTTAATCAAAGATTTGCTGGCTAAATCGGCGCTAAAGGCTCAACGTGAGCCCGGGACCGTCAAATTGCTCGCGGTCAGCAAAAAACAGCCTGTGGACAAGGTTTTCGAGGCCGCCAACGCCGGACAACGCGATTTTGGTGAGAACTTCGTCCAGGAGGGCCTCGACAAGATCGAAAAGACGGCCTCCCTGGACCTCGTATGGCATTTCATCGGCCACCTGCAAACCAACAAAACACGGGCAGTCGCCGAGCACTTTGACTGGGTTCACACGATCGACCGACAAAAGACCGCGGTACGTCTGAGTCGGCAGCGCCCTCCTGAAAAACCGCCTTTGAATATTTGCCTGCAGGTCAACATCGACGACGAAGAGGCCAAGTCCGGCATCAGCCCCGACGCGCTTACGGCGCTCGCACGAGCGGTTCAGGAACTGCCGAACCTGAAGCTGCGCGGCCTGATGTGCCTGCCCGCAACTCGGGATACGCCAGATGAGCAAAGAAAACCCTTCGCAAAACTTAGAGAGCTGGCAATATCGCTTTCGGCAAATGGCATCGAGATTGATACGCTCTCGATGGGCATGAGCGGCGATTATGATGCGGCGATCGCCGAGGGAGCAACCGTTGTTCGAATCGGCACGGCGATCTTCGGGCCACGGATATGAGCAATACCATGAGTGAAATAATATGAAAAACCGGAAAGTCGCCTTTGTCGGTGGCGGCAACATGACGCGCGCGATCGCCGGCGGCTTGATCGACAGCGGTTTCGCGCCGACCGATATTCTGATTTCGGAACCCGTCGAGGCGTCGCGGATTAGTCTCGCCAACACTTTTTCAGGCGTGATTATCGCGGACGACAACAAGGATATCGTCGCAAACGTTGGTTGCGTCGTATTGTCGGTCAAGCCGCAGGTGTTACCCGCCGTGTGTCGTGATTTGCGCGATGCCGTGCAACAAACACATCCACTCATTGTTTCAATCGCCGCAGGAACGCGCAGCGCTGACATCGACGCATGGCTTGGAGGTGGATTGTCCGTCATTCGAATCATGCCGAATCAACCCGCTTTGCTGCGGCTCGGCGTATCAGGACTTTTTGCCAACGCTCGGGTTAGCGACGAGGAACGCGAGCATGCCGCAGGGATCATTGCCGCAGTTGGATCCGTTGTGTACGTCGAGCGCGAGCAGGACATCGATGCGATAACAGCTGTATCCGGCAGCGGACCAGCTTACTTTTTTTTGCTCATCGACATGCTCACGAAAACGGCAATCGATCTTGGCATCGATGAAGAAGCTGCGAAAACGCTGGCGATCGACACTGCAAACGGCGCGGCCGCGCTGGCCCGCTCGGAATCGGAAAGCATGGAGGCACTCATTGCACGCGTTCGTTCGCCCGGCGGAACGACTGCTGCCGCGCTCGACAGTCTTGAGAACGCCGGCGTTCGTGATATCTTTTCGGCAGCCATCACCGCGGGCTGCAACCGCGCAAAAACACTTGCCGATCAGGCACACAAGAGTCAGGACTAAAGCATGACCGACAGCATCATTACCGCAATTGAGTTCGTACTGAATGTGCTTGTGGGCCTCTACCTGCTGCTGCTATTGCTGCGGCTGGTGCTGCCCTGGGTAGGAGCGAACTTTCACAATCCTTTGGCACAGGGAATACTCAAGGCGACATCACCCCTGGTTGTCCCGGTGCGCCGCATGTTGCCCCCGATCGGTCGAATTGACACCGCAACGGTGGTCGTCGCTTTTGGCATCCAGTATTTGTTGATCTGGCTGCTTGGCGCGATTAATGGTGACTCCTCCAGCATTGTAGTGATCGCCTTGAATTCGATATTCGCGCTCATCAGCCAAATGCTGAGGTTATTTTTGTATGCGATTTTCATCCGCATCATCCTGAGCTGGATTGCACCGGGCAATTACAATCCGGCGATCGAAATTATCGGGGCAATAACCGATCCGGTATTGCGGCCATTTCGACGCATCGTTCCGCCAATGGGTGGCTTCGACATCTCGCCGATTTTCGCCATGCTCACGCTGGGGGTGCTTATGATCTTGTTCGGCGGAGTACAGGTGTCCTTGCTCGGCATGCTTCGATAGACCCGGGCGCCCGGGCTGATCGCTGCCGATGAATAGTTTATAGTGGTTTGCCGTAGGCCTTGTGCCGTATGCGGCGTTGGGGGACACCGTATACAACCGGAGACAAGAATCATGACGACTATAAGAATATCGATCGCCTTGTCGCTGCTCGGACTGCTTGCTGCCTGTGGCGGACCCGGCGAAGACGCCGAGATACCGGAGGCTCAACCCGCCGGTGCGACGTCGGCCGATATTGGTGACTACGTCGTACACTTCAGTGCGCAGTCAACAGATCAACTTCCTCCTGAAATCGCGAGGGCGTACAACATTGTTCGCAGCAAGAATCGCGCCATGCTCAACGTTTCGATTCTGCGCGCGTCTGACGGTATTGCGGTGCCGGGAGACGTTACGGTCCAGACCTTCAACCTCACGGCACAACTAAAGAACGTTACGTTGCGTCGAATCGACGAACCCGGAGTGCAGGATGCGCCTGGCGCAATCTACTACGTCGGCGTGACCCCGGTCGCCAATCGGGAGACACTAAAATTCTATATCAGCGTGACACCGGAAGGCGTCGAGAAGGCCTCTGAGGTTCTCTTCATACGACAGTTCTATACCGACTGAGCCACGCTCAGACAAATCGGCGAAAAATACTGCAAACAGGCCGTTTTCCGGTTACCGAAACCGATTTATGTGCTATCGTCGCGCTGCTTTTGACGCGGGCTCACGCCCGTTTTTCTTTTTGCCCGTATCGAATATCACTATCGAATACTACAAGGGAGTTAGTTTTTCATGGAAGCAAATACCAAGAAGCCACCGACCAAGTCGGAAATCTATGCAACGATCGTTGATGATACCGGCCTGACTCGTAAAGATGTCGCCGCTGTTTTTGAATCGCTGAACGGCCAGATCGAAAAGAACCTTGGCGGTCGTGGTGCACCGGCAATGTTTTCGATTCCGGGCCTGTTGAAACTGCGTGTTGTGAAAAAACCCGCAAGAAAAGCTCGCATGGGTGTTAACCCGTTCACGGGCGAAGAAATGATGTTCAAGGCCAAGCCGGCAACGAAAGTCGTTAAGGCAACCGTACTGAAGGGCCTCAAAGACATGGTTTGATCCATTACGGACTCAAACCCAAAAAAAAACCGGGGTCGAACCGCAATTAATTAATTGCGGTTCGACCCCGGTTTTTTTCTACGAATTCGCTTACGGCTTCGCGAAGGTCAATGAGTCGGCCGTGGAAGAAATGTTCCACTCCGAGCATGACAACAAGTTCCGGTCCGGGCTCGAGTCCATTGACCCACTCAATCGTTGCGTCGACGTCAACCAGTTCGTCTTCGTCGCCCTGAACAATCAACCACGGGACTCCAGGCTGTCCGTCGAGGCCGTCTGCAAATCGATAGACTGCGGGCGCAACACTAATAAGGCCATCTACCGAATTTTCCGTGGCAACGCGAATGGCGATTGCGGCACCGAACGAAAAACCGGCGAGCCAAAACGCTAACTCCGGGTATTTCTCGCGCATCCAGGTGATCGCGGCCTGCGCGTCCTGCTGTTCGCCATGACCTTCGTCGTATTGACCGTCGCTACCCTCGGTGCCGCGAAAGTTGAATCGCAGCGCAGCAAAGCCCATGCGAACGAAGGAACGCGCGAGCGTATGCGCCACTTTGTTGTGCATTGTGCCGCCATGCTCGGGGTGCGGATGCAAAATAACGGCAGACCCGATGACCGGCGCGTCACCGGGGGATTCGAGAATTGCCTCCAGACGACCTGCCGGGCCGTCGAGAAACAGTTTTTCACTGACAGGGGGTTTTGACACGATTCTTCCTGGCGGGTGGCCCGCGTGAGCGTTATTACTGTAAAATTATGATCTTATAGAGCTTTTGATGTGCGCGGCAAGACCTTCTCGCCGGCGCCGGCAGGTGAACCATGAACGACCGTATTGATCTCGAATCGCGCTACTGCGCACACAACTACCATCCACTGCCTGTCGTGCTTACGCGCGGCGCAGGCGTGTTCGTCTGGGATGAGGCGGGCAACAAGTATCTCGACATGATGAGCGCGTACTCTGCGGTCAGCCATGGTCACGCCCACCCGCGACTGGTCGAGCTCGTCCAGCGTCAGGTAGCAGAGCTCAACATCGTCTCGCGCGCATTTCATACCGACAAGCTGGGGCCGTTCCTGCAGCGGGCCTGCGAAATAAGCGGTCAGGACGCTGCACTGCCAATGAATACGGGCGCCGAGGCCGTCGAGACTGCCATTAAGGCGGCTCGCAAGTGGGCCTATACCGTCAAGGGTGTCGCCGACGACCAGGCCGAGATCATCACCTGCACCGGCAACTTCCACGGCCGCACCATCGCCATCGTCGCCATGTCAGATGAGCCGCAATACCAATCCGGATTCGGTCCGTTTCCGCCAGGATTCAGGCTGGTTGAATACGGCAATATCAATGCGCTCGAAGCAGCGATCAACGAAAACACAGCGGCCTTTCTCGTCGAACCGATCCAGGGCGAGGGCGGAATTATTGTGCCGCCGGCGGGTTACCTGAAAGCGGCCGAAGAGCTGTGCCGGAAGCACAACGTGCTTTTCATCGCGGACGAGATCCAGACCGGCCTCGGTCGCACGGGCGCGATGCTTGCCTGCGAGCACGAAAACGTCAAACCCGACGGTCTCATTCTCGGCAAAGCGCTGGGCGGAGGAATTCTGCCGGTCTCCATGTTCCTTGCGCGTCAAGAGCTAATGGACGTCTTTACGCCCGGTGACCACGGCAGCACGTTCGGCGGCAATCCGCTGGGCGCCGCGGTGGGACTTGAGGCACTAAATATTCTGATCGATGACAATCTGCCTGCCAAGAGCGCCGAGATGGGAACCTACCTGCTGGATCAGCTACGCTGCATCGACAGCCCGCTTGTCAGCGAAGTCCGCGGTCGTGGATTGTTCATCGGCATCGAGGTGAACCCTGATTTGGGCAACGCGCGGGCGATCTGCGAAGCGCTAATGCAACGCGGACTGCTGAGCAAAGAGACACACGAAACGGTCGTGCGCCTTGCGCCGCCGCTGATCATCACCAAGGCCGAGATCGATTGGGCCCTGCAACAAATTCGAGAAGTCGTCGGCGAGATGGACAGCATTCGCCTCGCCTCCTGAGTGACATTGGCAACAGGATAAAACATGCCTGAAATTACGATCTTCCATATAGCATTGCTGACGCTGGCCGTCGGCGTCGGCGTTGTTGCGGGCTGGGTCCTGCGAGGAAATCGCTGCGCTGAGGAAAAGATCGCAGTCAATACCGGCTGGCAAGAACAGCTGCAGGCTCAACGAACCGAGCACGAACGACTGCTGGGTCAGAACCAGAGTCTCATGGAGCAGGTCAATCAGAACCAGGCGTCGGGCAAGGACGCGACTCATCGGGCGATGGAATTGTCGGGAGCGCTAAAGGAGGCGTTTGAGCGCCGCGACGAACTGCAGCGGGAAATCAAGGATGTGCGCAACACGCTTGAGTCCGCGGTGGGCGAACGCGACAAACTGCAAGCGAGAATGGAATCGCATTCCGAAACCGACGATTCACTGAGCGCGGCTTTGCAGGACAAGGACGAGCAGATCGACAGGCTGGCTAACGATCTTGAGAATTGGCGCGACAGGTTGCCACCGCTGATCGAACGATATCGAGTTCGCAATGAAGAAGCCGAGCAGCTCGAAGCCGACCTGGTCGAAGCACGCAATCGTATTGAGACGCTCGAAATGATGCTCGACTCGGACGCAACCCACATCAATTTCGATGCAACCGACGACAGCACTGACGCAACTCACGTCGAACCGATCGACCCGGACTCGATATCGGACGGTCTGGACGCGTCAAATGATCCCGACGACGCGGACGCTTTTAGCGGCGAGATGCTTGCCGCTGACGATATTTTCGATCAGAACGACGACGTCGACGGCATCATCGATGCCGATGACCAGACCTTCGTTGAGGAACATTCATTCGACGCGGAGCCCGTCAACGATTCGCCGCAGATCGATGCTGACACTCGTGACGATCTGAAGCAGATTAAGGGAATCGGTCCGGCGATCGAGAAAACACTCAATGAACTTGGCATCGTTCGTCTCCGGCAGATTGCCGACATGAGCGAATACGATATCGATCGAGTCGCAAAAAGACTCAAGGGTTTTCGTTCACGAATCTATCGTGAAGACTGGATCGGTCAGGCTCGGGATTTGCACAACCGGCAAGCCAGCGAGCAAGCCTGAGCAACAGTGAGCTAGCCCGATGCCGAGCTGGCCAAAGATTCTTGTTCTCGTCATGCTGACCATCGCCGGCCTGATGGTCGCCACTACACTGGGGAGCGGTACTGCGGGACCGGAAAGACCCGGCTATTCAGCGGATGCGCTGAATTCGCTGCTCGCATCAATGCACGAAGCGTATGTCGACACAGGCAACTCACAAATAAAGCTGCAGGGAGTCGCTTCGTCAGGTGAGGAGTGGACGCGCTTGCTCGCGGGTTTTCGCGACAGCGTCGCGGACGGAATCGACCTGTCGATGGAAGTATTCGTCGTAGATACCGGACTGCCGCTGGATGATCTGTGTTCGCGAATGTTCGCTGAGCTTATCGCAGGAAGAGTCAGCTTCGGCCAATCCGGAACCAACTTTCGCAACGCGTCCAGGCCGGTGCTCGATCGGATCGCCGATTTCGCACGGGACTGTCGCCAGGCGACCATTGGCATCACAGGTCACACGGACAACACGGGCAATGAGTCGTATAACAGGACCCTGAGTAGGGCACGGGCGCAAGCCGTCGCAGACTACCTGCTCGAACATGGCGCCACGGCCGCGCAACTCCAGGTCAGCGGCGCTGGCTCGGAATTCCCCGTAGCCGATAACGCGACCCCACAGGGTCGCGAACAAAATCGACGGATTGATTTCGAACTTCGAACACGGCAATAGAAAAGCGTTCGCGCCCGTCCGTTTACTCGCTTAAGGACTCCGCCTCAAACAACTCAACTTCGAATACGAGCGTTGCACCCGGGGGAATAACAGCACCCGCGCCACGATCACCATAGCCCATCTCGGGCGGAATCGTCAGCACTCGCTTTTCACCGATCAACATACCGGCAACGCCCTCATCCCAGCCTTTGATCACGCGACCAGCGCCGAGTGGAAACTGGAACTTGTCGCCGCGGTCGACCGAACTGTCGAATTTCTCGCCACGTTTGTCTGCAGCGCTTTCGTCGTAGAGCCAACCCGTGTAGTGAACGGTGACTTGATCGCCCGCTACTGCGCAACGGCCATAGCCGCTTTTAACTATATCGATTTGCAAACCTGCCTCCTCAGCAACGGCGAGTTGCACGCAACTCTGGGAAACCGCCTCAGCGGTGCCTTCCCCGGCTTGCTGCCCACAGGCAGCGAACAGAATCAGTGACGAACATGCGATAAGAATATTACGCGCTTTCATTTATTTGCTGCCCTTTCGTTTTCGGTTATTTTTTTTCGCCATCGTTGAATTCAAGCGATGCCGAATTGATGCAATAGCGGAGCCCTGTCGGTTGCGGACCGTCCTCGAAAACATGGCCGAGGTGCGCGCCACAATGACTGCAGGTCACTTCCTCGCGAATCATGCCATGACTTGAGTCTTTTACGGTAGCGACAGCCTCTCCTGCCAGCGGCAACCAGAAACTTGGCCAGCCCGAGCCGGAATCGTATTTGTGCTCCGAACTGAACAGCGGCGCGTCGCAAACCACACACGCGTAAGTGCCGTCGGACTTGTGATCCACGTATTTTCCTGTGAACGCACGCTCCGTGCCCTTTTCCTGCGTTACCCGGTATTGCTCGTCATCGAGCTTGTCGCGAATTTCGTCGCCGCCCGAATCTTCATTAA
>Ga0255057_10001191_pt1 | contig 14817 bp, 14 predicted proteins | sample Cases_109_6_MG_FD_189022 | JGI IMG/M metagenome (GOLD analysis project Ga0255057, IMG submission 189022) | Seawater microbial communities from Amundsen Gulf, Northwest Territories, Canada - Cases_109_6 | ecosystem: Environmental > Aquatic > Marine > Gulf | place: Canada: Northwest Territories... | reverse complement strand
CTTTCTACCATCCGCATACCCCCATGTCAAGAGATTTTTATCATCCCTGAGGGATTGACAACCCTCCCCTTCCCTAATAGACTCAGACCCGCCTTCCCCCCGCCACATGGTGCGGACCGATATCACCTGGAGCGCTGTGCTACCGGTATCCTACCCTTATGTAATTTTATCATTATTTCACAAGTGGTTATAGGGAATAGCATTATAAAATACTTTAGAAAAATCCCCCCCCTGGTACTACTTCATGGGGCACATAATATATGTCAGGGAGATACCCCGCGAAAAACCGTATCCGACCCCTGAGATCACTGTGAGCAGTCCGTGTGTGTACAACGAAACGACGGGGGTCCGATGCAGGGAAAATCCCTTGCCGGGGCGAGACCGGCTTTGTTAGATTCAGGCAACAGGAGGTGCGATGGCGACAAACGATAAGCTGCGCGTCGGCGTGCTCGTGTCGGGCCGAGGCTCGAACCTCCAGGCAATCATTGATGCCAGCGAGGCGGGAAAGCTCGACGCGGCCGTGGTCGTCGTGATCAGTGATGTCAAAGACGCCTATGCTCTCGAGCGCGCCCGACGCCACCGCATCGCACCCGCTTTTGTCGACCCCAAAGCGCACGCATCCCGCGAAGCTTTTGATGAGGCGATGGCCGCTGTTCTCACCGAGCACCAGGTGGGGTTGGTCTGCCTGGCCGGCTACATGCGCGTCCTGAGCGTCGGCTTTATCCACCGTTTTCGCCATCGCATCATGAATATCCACCCAGCCCTTCTTCCCTCCTTTCCGGGACTCCACGTTCAAGGCAGGTCCCTTCACCACGGCGTGAAGTTCTCTGGCTGCACCGTCCACTTTGCCGATGAGGGGGTCGACACCGGGCCAATTATCATTCAGGCCATTGTTCCCGTCTTCGACGACGACACCGAGGACACACTCTCCGCCCGGATTTTAAAGTACGAACATCAGATTTATCCGCGCGCGATCCAGCTCTATGCCGAGGGTCGGCTCGAGGTCAGAGGACGGCGTGTCTTTTGTAAAGGGAGTGATTCGGAGCGCCCGATCAAGGAGGGATGGGGGTATATTCATCCCTAAATTGCGTCGATTTTTCGCTCTTGCCAACGGAACACGCGGTTCTTCTCACGCGCCACCGAAGTCTGCAGGCAACTCGAGTACACCGGGAACCATGTAAGGAGCGCCGCCTCACCAGTCGGGCAACAAACCCGGCGAGCTGCCCGGGGGCGACGGACAGAGGATGGAAAAAGGACGCATCCGGATCCGACGGGCTCTCTTGAGTGTCTCGGACAAGACAGGAATTGTCGAGTTCGCCAAAGGATTAACGGAACTCGGCGTCGAGCTGATCTCCACAGGGAAGACGGCCGAGTATCTGCGAGGGGCGGGAGTGACCGTCACTGAGGTAGCAGACGTGACCGGCGTTCCAGAGATGCTGGAAGGTCGCGTGAAAACCCTCCATCCAGCCATTCACGGAGCCATTCTGGCCAGCCGCGCTGATCCGGAGCACCAGCGCCAGCTCGAACAGCAACACATCTCCCCCATCGACCTCGTCGCTATCAATCTGTATCCTTTCGAGGCGACGATCGCCGAGGACGCATCGGACCTGGCCCGTGCTATCGAGCAGATCGATATCGGTGGACCGACCCTCATTCGCTCGGCTGCCAAGAACTTTGAGTGGGTGGCCATCCTCACCGAACCTCAACAGTACTCCCAAATCTTGGACGAGTTAAAACAATCCGGCGGGATCTCTCTGACAACTCGTCTGCGGCTCGCACAAGCGGCATTTCAGCTCACCAGCCGGTACGAAGGAGTCATTGGAAGCTTCTTGAGCACGGTGAGCTGTACCGACGCCTCCCTAACGGCAGAGTGGCCCCAGTCTTTTCCGCCCTTCCTGGCACGAGCATTCGCAAAGGTCCAGTCTCTCCGGTACGGCGAGAATCCACATCAACAGGCAGCGCTGTACCGAGAGCTACAGGTCAAGGGGCCCTGCATGGCCAACGCCCAGCAATTGCAAGGAAAAGCACTCTCGTACACCAATCTGTTGGATCTCGATAGCGCCTTACACCTCGTCCTGGAGTTCACCGTCCCGGCGGCGTGCATCATCAAGCACAACACCCCGTGCGGCGTCGGCATCGGCGAGCCATTGGTCGAAGCCTATCGTCAGGCCCACAGTACGGATCCCGTCTCGGCCTACGGCGGGGTCGTGGGACTCAACCGCACTGTGGACGATGCGATGGCGACGGAGCTTGCTTCTACCTTCGTTGAAGCGGTCATTGCCCCGGACTACACCGAGAGGGCCAAGGAGATATTGCGAACTCGAGAGAATCTCCGGGTGATGCAGATCCCGGCGGCCGAGTGGCAGGCCCTACCCGACCCCTGGGACCTACGACGGATCTCCGGGGGGCTTCTCCTTCAGGAACGAGACCGCGCGGACCTGGATAAGACCGCCTTGAGTGTCGTGACCAAACGAAAGCCAGCCCCGGCGGAGTGGGAGGCGCTGACCTTCGCCTGGAAGATCGCAAAACATGTCAGGTCGAACGCCGTTGTCTTCACCACCGCCAACGCGACCGTCGGGATCGGGGCCGGGCAGATGAGCCGGGTGGATGCTTGCCGGGTGGCCATCATGAAAGCACAGTCTTCCCTCAAGGGCACGGTGGTGGCATCTGATGCTTTCTTTCCCTTTCGGGACGGAGTCGATGTCGTCGCCGAGGCGGGCGCCACTGCCATTATTCAACCAGGGGGCTCGATGCGGGATGCCGAGGCCATCCAGGCGGCTGACGAGCACGACATGGCCATGGTCTTTGCCGGCATGCGGCACTTCCGCCACTAAAAAGGCGATCACCGATGACCGACGACCGAAAAAACGGTAGTCGTCAAACAATCATCGGTCAACGAGCTGTCAATTCTTATCTGCGCACAGTGAACCGCGAACTGAGAACGGCAAATCCTTGGCCCTTGACGGTCATCGGTTGTCGGTAATCGGTCATCTCAGTGATCGGTCGTCGGTCATCATTTTTCGAGGAGGCTACACATGAAGATCCTGGCGGTTGGACAAGGGGGAAGGGAACACTCTCTTCTATGGAAGCTTGCCCAGAGTCCTCGAAAGCCCCTCCTCTATGCTGCCCCCGGCAACGCGGGGATGGCCCAGATCGCTACCTGCATTAGTATTGGAGCCACCGACATCGCCGATCTCGTGGAGTTCGCCGTCAATGAAAAGATCGACCTCACCCTCGTCGGCCCAGAGGTCCCCCTGACCCTGGGCATTGTGGATGAATTCGAGGCGCGGGGGCTGCGGATCTTTGGAGCGCGCCGGGACGCAGCCAGGATTGAGGGGAGTAAGATCTTTGCCAAGAATCTGATGCGAAAATACGGGATCCCCACGGCCGAATACGAAATCTTCGATGATGCCCGCCAGGCCAGGGACTATCTGGAGAAGATGGGGGCCCCCATCGTGGTCAAGGCCGACGGTCTGGCCGCTGGCAAGGGGGCCATAGTCTGTCAGACCCTCGAAGAGGCTCACCAGGCGATCAGCACCATTATGGAGGAGCGAGTCTTTGGCGACGCCGGAGACCGCGTGGTCATCGAGGAATGCCTCACCGGTGAAGAGGCCTCCTTCCTCGCTTTTACCGATGGCAAAACAGTCCTGCCCATGGCCTCCTCTCAGGATCACAAGCCGATCTTCGACAACGACCAGGGCCCCAATACCGGGGGAATGGGGGCGTATTCTCCTGCGCCCGTAGTCACTGAAGCGATTGACCGAGAGATCATGGAACGAGTTATGATCCCGGCCGTCCGGGGGATGGCGGCAGAAGGCCACCCCTACAAGGGGGTCTTGTATGCCGGGTTGATGATCAAAGATGGGAAACCCAAGACCTTGGAGTTCAACGGCCGCTTTGGTGATCCGGAGGCGCAACCCCTGGTGGCCCGCATGGCTTCAGATTTGATTCCAGTGCTCGAGGCGGTGATTGACGACCGCCTTCACGAGGTCACACTTGAATGGAGGCCTGAGCCTGCCGTGTGTGTGGTCATGGCCTCGGGAGGCTACCCCGGCAACTATGAAAAGGGGAAAGCGATCTCGGGCCTGGATGAGGCAGCGGGTGTGCCCGGGGTGGTCATCTTTCACGCCGGGACCACGCTGAGAAACGGCAAGGTGGTCACGGACGGTGGCCGGGTCCTCAATGTCACCGGGCTCGGGAAGGACATCCCAGAGGCTATTGCCAACGCGTACGAGGGCGTCAAGAAGATATACTGGGAGGGCGTCCACTATCGGAACGACATTGGAAAGAAGGCGCTTGACCGGTTGACGGGCTAGTTCAGGGTTGAAGGTTCAGGGTTTATGGTTCATAGTTCAGAAAACGCTGAACCCTGAACCATGAACGGGAGACGGTAGACCATGAGTCGTGAACGCAAAAAGCCTTTGGTTGGAATCGTGATGGGGAGTGACTCAGACTTCCCCATCATGGAGGAGGCCGCAAAGGCATTGAAGTATTTTGGCATTCCCCACGAGGTGCGCGTGATCTCGTGCCACCGGGCCCCCGCTCAGGCGATCGAGTATTCACGGACCGCCCAGGCACGAGGGCTCAAAGTGATCATTGCGGGGGCGGGTGGCGCAGCGCACCTAGCCGGCATTATCGCGGCCGAGACCACGTTGCCGGTCATTGGAGTCCCCATTGAATCGAGCCCGCTGCACGGCCTGGATGCGCTGCTCTCCACGGCCCAAATGCCCGGGGGGGTCCCCGTAGCTACCATGGCAGTGGGCAAAGCGGGTGCAAAGAACGCCGGAATTTATTCTGCTGAGATATTAAGTATTTATGATGGAAAACTTAATAAACAACTTAATACGTTTAAGAAGTCACTTGCGCAGGAAGTTGCGGCCAAGGACCGTGCCCTAGCGGAAAAGCTCAAGTAGCCTCAACTGGAGGAAACCGATGACCGATCTCCGGGAAAAGATCCGGCTGACAACCCTGTCTCACGGCGCGGGTTGAGCCTGCAAAATCAGTCCGACGGACCTGGCTCAGGTGCTGAGTCAATTACCCACCTTCAGTGACCCGCGGATCCTCGTGGGCCCGGAGACCGCTGACGATGCCGCGGTCTACCAGCTCACTGACGATCTGGCCGTGGTGCAGTCTGTCGACTATATCACTCCGGTCGTGGACGATCCGTATGCCTGCGGGGCAGTGGCCGCAGCCAACTCCCTCAGCGACATGTACGCCATGGGGGCCCAGCCGATCTTTGCCCTCAATCTGGTCGGTTTCCCGGTCGGAAAGCTTTCCCTTGACGTGTTAACTGCGATCCTTCAGGGCGGAGCCGACAAGGTCAAGGAGGCCGGGGCCTCCATTATCGGAGGGCACAGCATCGATGATCCGGAACCCAAGTACGGATTAGTGGTGACCGGCCTCGTGCACCCGAAGAAGATACTCACCAATGCCGGAGCCCGGGTTGGGGATGACCTGGTCCTGACCAAGCCGCTAGGGCTCGGGATCATCACCACCGGGATCAAGCGGGAGCAGGTCTCTCAAGACACCATGCAACAGACTGTGCACATCATGACCATGTTAAACAAGGCTGCCGCCGAGGCGATGGTTGAGGTGGGAGTGGATGCGTGCACGGACATTACGGGCTTTGGCCTCCTTGGACACCTGAATGAGATGACGGCTGGCAGCGGTGTCGGTGCCCGCATTTCTCTCAACGCGATCCCAGTGCTCCCCGATGCCTGGAATCTGGTGAAGGATGGAATCTGTCCCGGCGGGACCAAACGGAATCACCAGGCCTTGGAGGGAAAGGTCACATGGGCACGGGAGATTACCGAGGAAGCGCAACTGATCCTCTGCGATGCACAGACCTCGGGCGGCCTCTTGATCGCTGTCCCCAAAGAGAAAAGTGCCCAACTCGTCAAGCGCCTACAAGACGCCAAGACGCTCGCCGCTGCAAGCATCGGTGAGATTGTGGCGGGTGCTGGCGAGATCGAAGTGACTCCCTGAGTCCCCTGTTTCCCTCTACCCACGACCCTTTCCCTTCACGCACTCGCGAATCGCTCTCGTTGACAATCATCACTGCAGACGTAAACTAGGAGGACATCTGTACAACCCCGTGCCTGGGCCCGATCTCATGATTGTCAACAAGCATATTTTTGAACTGGATCGCCTGGAACTTTTGAGTGGGGCGACGCTGAAGCAGATCCGGGTCGGCTACGAGACCTATGGCAGACTTTCCCCGGCCAAAGATAACGCCATCTTGATCTGTCATTCCTTTTCCGGCACGTCACATGCCGCAGGGCGCTATACCGAAATCGAAAAGCTCCCCGGGTACTGGGATGCTGTCATCGGCCCCAATAAGCCTTTCGATACCGATCGGTATTTCATTATCAGCTCTGACACGCTATGCAACATCAACGTGAAAGACCCACGAGTGGTCACGACAGGGCCTGCCTCTATTAATCCCGAAACGGGCAGACCGTACGGGATGTCCTTGCCGATCGTCACCATCCGGGACTTCATCAACGTCCAGCACGCTTTAATCCGCTCGTTAGGCATCGAGCGGCTTCACGCCGTGGCCGGCCCTTCGATGGGCGGCTTTCAGGCTCTCGAGTGGGCCCTCGCCTACCCCGACATGGTGAAGCGGGCTATCCTGGTCATCAGTGCCGGCGAGCTTCACCCTTGGGTAATTATAATGCCGGGACGCGTTGCCGAAATGGCAATCCGACTCGATCCAAACTGGCAGAACGGTGACTACTACGGGAAGGCGGAGCCCGTGGAAGGTCTCACCGTGGCCTTCACGGCTCTGACGATGATTGCGCTCAGTCAACCCTGGGCGGACCGAACGCTGGGCCGAGCCCCGGCCGATCAAGGGAGCAGCCCCTCAGCGTCGCTGGAGAACCGATTCCTGATCGAGACAGAGATCGACAAAGTGGCCAGAGAACGGGCGGCACAAACCGATGCCAACTCCTATATCTACCTGGCGAAGGCCACTGCCTTGTACCGGGCCGGCATAGGGTTCAATTCCTTTGAAGAGGCGCTCGCACGGATCCGAGCCAAGGTCTTATTGATCCCCTGCTCTTCTGATGTATTTCTTCCGCCCTACCAATCCCAAAAACTGCTCAACACCCTGCAACAGGCGGGCGTGACGGCCACCGCCTTCGAACTGGAAAGTGACGGCGGGCATCTGGCCGGGATACTGGAGATTCACAAGGCTGCACAAGTCCTGCGGGAATTCTTGGAGAGCGCATGACCGAGCTCCGACAGCCATCCGGCTCTCACTAGGGCTCGCCGACTCAAGCAGTTCAAGGCTATGGAGAATTACGAGCGATTGACACAGCGTCTTCAACTCGCCTTTCAGTTGGAGGGACTTCCTGTGGGGGCGATTCTGATTCGTTCCCATCATCTCGGCCTGTTCGAGGCCGAGATCGACGGAAGGGGTCCTTTTATTCTCTCACCCGCTCTGCTGGAAAATTCGGACCCCGAAGGGGGGTATGTTTCTGAGGGGCTCCGCGATTGGATCGACCAGGTCTATTTGAAAATCCGCTGCCATGACTAAGGAAAAGGGAAACAATCACCCGTAGTCGAACGTTAATAAGGAGTGAAAAGCTCCCCCGGAAAGGAGGTGAACCAGCATGAAAAGAAGTGCCTCCGTGTTCTGTCTGGCCTTTGCCTTTACCCTCGTACTTGGGGTCGGCCCTGTCTCGGCCTTCGACTGCCCGAACCTCTACGCCCAGTGTCAAGAGCTGCTCAAGATCAAGAAGAACGAAGAGGTGAAGAAGCTTTGCGAACAAGGTATAAAGCTCCATAAGGCCGGCGAGCACGATGATGCTGTCGAGAAGCTGGAAGCGGCCCTCGAAATTTTAAAGAAGGAGAAGATGTAGATCGTTTCTTATGCATCTCTCGCCGTCCGCTTTGGGCATACGGGCCACATCTCTCTGCCCAGAGCGGACGCGTGAGAGCTTGAGGAATGGGAGAAAGCAAACATGAAAGCGATTCGCGTGCATAAGTATGGTGGGTCGGAGGTTCTCACCCTCGAGGACCTCCCCACCCCTCAGCCGGGACCGGGACAGGCCCTGGTGAAGATCGAGGCGATCGGCCTGAACTTCATCGACGTGTATCAGCGGACCGGTCTCTATCCCGCTCCCCTCCCCCGCCTCATGGGGGTCGAGGGGGCCGGAGTGGTTGAGGCGGTGGGTCCAGATGTCATAGAGGTCCGAGTAGGCGATCGTGTCGCCTACACCGGCGTTCCCGGTTCCTACGCGGAATACGCAATCGTCCCCTCAGAACGTCTTGTAACACTCCCCCCCGATATGGACACCCGTTCGGCCGCGGCCGCGATGCTCCAGGGAATGACGGCACACTACCTGATACACTCCACGTATCCCCTCAAAAAAGGTGATAGTTGTCTGGTCCACGCAGCGGCGGGTGGCGTGGGGCTGCTCCTCTGCCAGATGACGAAACAGGCGGGAGCGCGGGTCTTCGGGACGGTTTCGACCGAGGAAAAGGCTCGCCTTGCGCGCGAAGCAGGGGCCGAGGTGGCGATCCGTTACACCGAGCAGGACTTCGAGGCCGAAATCAAGCGCCTCACCAACGGCCAGGGTTTGCAGGTGGTATACGACTCGGTCGCCAAGGATACCTTTGAGAAGAGTCTGAACTGTCTGGCACCACGGGGCTACCTGGTCCTCTATGGTCAGTCGAGCGGCCCCGTCCCACCCTTCGACGTGAACCAGCTCAGCGCCAAAGGTTCCCTCTTTCTCACCCGCCCAACGCTCGCCCACTACACCCGGACACGCGAAGAGCTGCTCGAGCGCGCGACCGACATCCTGAATCGAATTTCCAAGGGCACCCTGAAACTTCGGATCGGCGCGACATTCCCCTTGGCGGAAGCGGCCGAGGCCCACCGCCAGCTCGAGGGGAGGAAGACGACCGGCAAGGTCCTTCTCATCCCGTAAACCGATGACGGCTCGACTAAGCTCGCCGAAGTCCGACGACCGATGACCGTTAAGAACAGCTGTTGGCTATGAGCGGTCAGCTGTCCGCGTCTGATTGCATATTGTGGAGTCGGTTCGCGGCGGTCTGTCTCGCCCACCACCTTCCCGGTACCCTCTCAAAAATCGTACAATAGATCTCCCTAGGATCTCTTTGATTTCAATAGGTTCCGCCAAAATAGTCCGTGGCACGCCCCTTGCTAGAATACTCCCAATTCACGGTTACCTGCGATAAGTGGTCGGGGCTACACAGACATAAATGGCCTAATTGCCTGGATTTAAAGCATGCGGGATCTAAAACCCCGTGGGGAGGAAAGGTCATGACGTACCCATCTTTTCGGCGCAGGCGGTTTTTGGTCATGCCCCGGTTTCAGATCGGACTGGCTTTGCGGGTCTCGTTTTTTGTCCTCCTCTATTCCGCGGCTCTGGGCTTCCTCATTTTCTTCCCAATGCAACAGGAGCTGACGGGGGCGGTCCCGTTTGACAAACAGGCCTGGGTCGCCGACCAGATTCTGGAGCTTCATTTCCGGGTGTGGCCGGGGATCGCGCTGGTGGGAATCCTCGTTGGCTTCCACACGATCTTTACGTCACACCGCATCGCCGGTCCCATATACCGAATAGATCAGGTCATCAGAGCAATTGCCGCGGGGGAATATTCCCAGCGGATCAGGCTTCGGCGGACAGATCGCTGGCAAGAGTTCGCAGGGGCGGTGAATGCCCTGGGAGAGCAGTTGGATCAGCGCAGTTCCGAATCGCTTTCGCTGCTTCGGCAGGCCCAGGAAACGTTGAAAAAGGCCCAGGAGGGATCTATCCCAGAGGAAGTTCGAAACCGGCTGAAGGAAGCCCTCCGCGGTCTCGAGGAGGCGGAGGAGCATCTTACTATCGGGTATCAGAAAGGAAGCTCGTCACATGGACCCGCTGCGGAAGCTCTCATCGGAAGTGGTGAGGGTCTCGTCACCCCCATACACTGAGAAGGGTGTGGCGACCCCTCCTGGCCGGCCAAAGGCGCTGAGGTCGATCTGGCGCTCTTTTTCCGGATTCACGCTCATCGAACTCCTGATCGCTATCGCTGTTTTGGCAGTGATCGTGGCGATCGGGGTGCCGTATTACACAACGATGATCATGAGTGCACAGGAGACAGCCGCAGTGGCCGTCATGACCCAGTGGCCGACGGCCCAGGGCCTTTTCTATCTGGACAATCGCCGTTACGCGAGCTCGCTGGACGAGTTGTACGCTGGGGGCTACCTGATTCCCTCGAACTCTGCAAAAATCGGATACACCTTCGAGATCACCGACCTGACGGCACAAGCCCCGCCACAAGGTCGGACCATGCTTGCCTTTGACGCTGATCGCCTGGAGGAAACTTGGTGGGACAGATTAGGCCTGGTCAAGCATGCTTGGGCTGATGATAAGGACGACGATAAGGACAAGGGCAAAAAGAAAAACAAAGATAAAGACAAGGACAAAGATAAAGATAAGAACACAGGAGACGATGCCAATCAGGAAGGGGATCAGGGACAACCGGCCGCCTCACCTTCACCAAGCGGGGGAACATTTATTGGTGGCGATCTCGGGTGGCAGGGTTACGCTGATCCGATCGGTGCACGGCCCCGCCACTTTTACACTGATCAGACGAGGACGATCACCTTCGCCATAGGGAGGCGGGCAAGCCGCTACGATTCTCTTCTGGGAGACAAGTTTTACCCGCACAAGGACTCGAGCTCCGGGAGCCAGAATTCGGGCCCTGGGAGCCAGAACTCAGGCCCCGGAAGCGTGAACTCGGGCCGCGGGAATCCCGCGGGGCTACCCTATTAGTCACCTACCATTCAAATCCGAAATGCCCCTTCCTCTTAAATCTATTGTGTCGCGCCGCGAACTACGAATCCGTAGGTCAGAGGTTCGAATCCTCTTGGGCGGCTGTGCTCCTAATTGCCCAAGTAACGAAAGAGCAGGTCTTTCCAAGCCCGCTGGTGCGTCTTTTCCAGAAGGACTTGGTTGATTGGTTCTCGGAGAGGGCTGCCGTCCGCGAGGGCAATGCTATACTCCTGGGGCTCGAGGATGTGAGGGAGCACCTCGAGCACACCTGGGAGTTCGGTGGTGATAACATACCGGAGGAGCGGCATGTCATACACCACCGCATCAATTTCCCCTGTGGCGACGGCCTGGAGCCCCTCGCGGAGCGTTGGGTAAAAGAGATGGACGATTCGGTTCTCTTTCAGATAGGTGGCACTCGAGGACTCGGCCAGAGTTCCGACACGGGCATTCGCAAGATCTTCGGGGCCAAGCAAGGACAGCTCCAGTTCACTCACAGTAAGTGCACTGGTAAAGGCCGCAACGAAGCCTGCCAGGATGACCAGCGCGGTGAACATCCAGACGAGAGCCAGTATACGCCCGGCAACCGTCATAGGGGCTTTATCCCCGTACCCGACGGTGGTCATGGTCACTGCCGCCCACCAGAAACCCGACCAGATCCCTTTGAGGCCGCCGCCAAACTGCTGGGGGTTCTTTTCCCGCTCACTCAGCCACACCAGCACGCCAACGACAAACAACATGAACACCAGCATCGCAACCATTCCTAAAAACCGTCCTGAGAGGATATGCTGCACTACACTAAACCAGGTGCCCCCCGCCCGTCTGGATATGGCGATGCCAAGTCCTGTGGTATAGAAGGGATGGGTGAAATCCATCACTTTCTCGCGTTTCGCTGTAATCGTCACCGCCGCCACCGCCGCGTCAAGCGAGCCATCCTCGACGCCACTGAGCAAGCCCTGCAGGTCGAATTCACGCAATTCGTACCTGAGCTGCAGGTCTTTGGCGATTGCTTGCCACAGCTCGATACTGATACCTGTCCATGTACCATCGGCATTTTTCATCGCAAACGGCGGTGCCTCTTTCGTGCCCACGATCAGCGTTCTGTCTACAGGGACCGGAGTTTCTGCACGTACCGCGCTGGCCAGAAGTAATCCTAAGCACACGAACACCGCCGTGATAATTCTCAACCTATTCATGTTTCTGCCCCAAAGCCTAATCGCATCACTCCTCCTCTGGACTTCTTTCCGTTCGCCACCAAAGATTCCCGCTCGCCCCACGCCTTCTCAGGTACGGGCTTCCGCAGTAGGAGAGCCTGTAGGCGGATAATCCAAAGAGCCCGCGAGCTGCCCGATCGCCTCCTCCGGGAAGCTCGGAAGGTACAGTGCCCTCTGCTCTCTCCACTCCTTGACGTGTGCCTCGGCCGCTTTGGCCAGCTTCTCATCGAGTCCCTTGCCTCGCTCCACGTACATCCGCTGCGCAGGGACGGCAAAGCTTGAACCCGCCTTGGCCATAATCTCCATGATCCGCAGGTTGAGATCCTCGGCGATCTCCAGGTACTGGCCGTAGTCGGTCACGTCAACGTAGGCAAAAATATCCAGGTCAAGCGAGTATTCTCCGAACCCCGCAAAGCGTATGCGGGCCGGGTCGGCAAGGACCTTGGGATGGGCGTAGAGCATCTTGCGGACCTCCACCAGGATGTACCGGACCTGATCGGGCGTCGTCTCGTACCGCAGCCTGATCCGGGGATGGTACCAAACTTTTTCACGTTTCGAGAAGTTGTCGAGATGGAGGTTCACGAACTCGCCGTTGGGGATGTTGACGAGAGTGCGGTCGAGCGTGCGGACCTTGGTCGCGCGAAGCCCGACCTCTTCGACCGTCCCGATTTTGTCGCCAAACCGACAGAAGTCTCCCACGCGTATCGGCCGGGACGTGTACAGCGTGATGCCGCCAATCAGGTTCTCGAGCGGCTTCTGCGCAGCCAAGGCCACCGCGATGCCGCCGATGCCGAGCCCTGCCATCAGTGTCGTTATGTTGAAGCCGACATTGTTGAACCACACGATGACGGCGATGAGAATGACCCCGGCCTTGACGCCGTTGCCCAGCGGATGTAGCAGGACAATGAGATCGCCCCGCTCCCTTCGCCGTAGCCGTTCGGCCAGGCCGACGTTGAAGAGATCGAGAAAGCGCATGACGCCCCATGCAACCGCGATGATTGGGATCGTCTGTGCCGACATTATTGCGCGAACCACCGGCGTCGGCCCGAGAAGGTTGGTGGCAGTCCTCACAATAAGGATAAACAGCAGAAGGCGGCCGGGGCCCGTGAAGATGCGTTCGAGAGGAGTGATCAGTTTGGGCATCCTGCCACGGAGGAAAAGGACGACGACCTTCGTGATGGTCAGTGCGGCGAGATACGCCAGAACGCCCACGACCAACAGGGCAACCCACCACCAGGCCTTGAGCCCGAAGATCTCGAAGTCGAGCAATACCTGTGGCACGATGGTGCCAACGACTCCGTACCCGACCTGGTCATACAGTCGAGGTATTTGGGCGACCGTTGCCGAGGAAAACTTCCAGATGCGTACCCCGTCCTCACGGCGAACCCGCTGCAGCAGAATATCGTAGGTCTTCTTCTCTGTCTTGATACGTCCTACCCAATCGCGGTAGGGGGGAAGATTATCGTCGGCATGTCCCTTAGGGTCATTACTCAGGGCGTCGAGGTCGATCCAGATGGTTCGATCAAAGGTGATTTTGAGTTCACGCGCCAGCGCCGGCCCGTCGCTCTTGTGCAGCCCTCTCGGCAATCTCCGGAGATCCAGATACTGTGCGGCGGTTTCGTAGTCCCGATCGCGCGTCGCCGCCATGAATCCCGCAACACTGCTGCGGGGAATGCCCCTGTTGAAGTCGTCGGCGGGACCCACAGGCTGTGGTGCTTTCTGCTGCGCTGCCTTCTGCTCCGGTTTCTGCTCTGGCTTTTCAGTGACCTGTTCTTGCTTCTCTTTTCCCCCGATGACCTCCTTCAGCGTGGGCTCCTGCTGGGCCACGGCGCTGCCTGCCAACACATGCGCAGCTAACACCAGACCTGAAGCAATAGCCATTGAACGACACACAGCCGTAATAAGGGTTGTACTCCGCGTCATGGAACTCATACCTTTTCGCCTCCTTCGTTGGTGGTAACCACAAACAGTCAACGGCGTCATCTCGTTCGAAAAAAGGATGACAAATCAAGAAACGCCTAGCCAGGATTATTCACGAAGAGGTGAATATCCGCCCTCCGGGCTTCGACTCCGCCCGCGTTTGCGGGGCGTCGCTCAGGGCTAGCCTTGAGCAGGCCGTGGGAGCGGCCAGTCGAAACCTACACGTGCGGCCGAGGCCGCACCTGTAGGCGCATTATTCACGAAGGCACTCCGTTCGTGAATAATGCGGGCTAGGATGCCTTTTCGTGTATTATTCATACCGAGAAAGCTGCTTACCCGTCGGCTTCCTCGACGTGCTCGTAGATCACGGTCCCGCAGCTGGCACAAATGTCGGTAAAGCGAATGAGGACCTCGGGGTCGAACTTGGCATGTGCCGAATAATAGCCCCGGGTCACCTCTGTCCGTTCCACCTCGGTCCCCCCGCATTTGGGACACTGGCTGAAGTCACGCTCGGGCCTCTGCTCCATCACTGCTCCTCTGCCATCTCGGCCTTGCCGCCCAGCAGCACTGCCACCCAGGCTCGTGGCAGCTGGGACTTGAGTCCGGCCTTCCCATATAGGGCGCACCCCAGCATTTTCTCTTCGCAGCGCACCGCGACATAGCCTCCGTCCACTACGAAAGGTCCTGGTAGCATCTCACCCCGCAAAAAGGGCTGAAGTTGCTCCTCGGTTAGATCCACGACATTTTTGGTGACGGCGGCGTCGAGGAATAGCAGCGCGGACGTCGTCGGCTTCCACATATGTTTCTGCCTTCGGAGAAAGGGCAACCCAGCCGCCTCGACTTTGAAAGAGGCAAGGGCGCCGTCCAGACCGTCAAGGTCCGCCACTGCCCATACATTCCTC
>Ga0255057_10001190_pt1 | contig 14820 bp, 13 predicted proteins | sample Cases_109_6_MG_FD_189022 | JGI IMG/M metagenome (GOLD analysis project Ga0255057, IMG submission 189022) | Seawater microbial communities from Amundsen Gulf, Northwest Territories, Canada - Cases_109_6 | ecosystem: Environmental > Aquatic > Marine > Gulf | place: Canada: Northwest Territories... | reverse complement strand
TCTTCTTCCTCCACTTCTTCCATGAGCGATTCAAGGCTGATATTCATCGTGAGCTTGATTTGCTTCTTGCCGCGGTCAATACCAAGAACCGCGACATCCACTTCATCGCCCACTTTTACCACTTCGCCTGGATCGCGCACATAGCCATCACTCATTTCGCTGACATGAACCAATCCGTCTCGTTCAGCACCGATGTCTACAAACGCTCCAAATTTCTCGAGTCTTGAAACGGTTCCAACGACTTTCAAGCCGGGTTTAATTTGATCCCATTTCAGCAGAGTGGGGCGTACCATCGTTAGTTCGAGCCGATCGGCACCAGGGTCGACTTTGTGGACCCAGAGCTCGACCTCCTGATCAACGGTCAATACGTCTTCAACGCGATTGGACCGAGGGAGCAGACGGGAGAGGTGTAAGAACCCTTCGGAATCAGCGCCAACATCGATGAATGCGCCTGCAACCTTAATGCGGGTTACCTTGCCCTTCATTGCATCATCCACATTCAATTCTGTTAATTTAGTCATGATTCCTCTGCGCTCGAAAATCCTCGGCGTACGAGCAGGAACCAATCTCCGATATTTGAAAAACGATCGCTCGGATCAAAGACGGGTCCAATGCTCGCTCCTTGGACATCGGAACTAATCGCATAAGTGAACACTGGATGATAAAGCATTAATGCCGGTGCCTGATCTCGAAATCGAAATTGAAAATCTCGGTAGAGTTCTTGGCGACGCTCCTTATTTGCCGTAACCCGTGCCTGTTCGAGCCAGATGCTAATGTTGCGATCCTCGAAGCCGCTGTAATTTTGACCGGTCTCCGCCTGCGAATCGTGCCAGAAAGAATAAGGATCGGGATCAGCAGCTTGAGAAGCATCCAGCTCCGTTAGCACCGCGTCGAACTCTCGCGGAATTAGCATATCGGAAAGTATGACGCTGGCAGGAACGGGAACTAATTCCACGTCGATTCCGATCTTCTGCCAACTTAATTGCAGCATCTGGGCGACTTCCACATAGAGTGGATCATCCACATGGGCCAGCTGGAGCGTTAATTGGCTCTCGCCGTCGGTGCGTATGTATTCAGGAGCGCCGGCCGATATGCCGGTTGGTATCTCCCATCCCTGGCCGGCCAAAAGCTCTTCAGCTCTAGCCGTGTCAAAAGGAAGCGGCTCGAGGTTCGGTGCGGCGGCCCAATGGCCCGGCAAGATTGGGCCAGAGGCCACCAGTCCTTGACCATCCAGCAGTTCTCCAATCATTCGCTCTCGGTCAACTGCCATCATCAGAGCCTGCCGAAAATCCTTCTCCCTTAAATAAGCCTTATCGGCATGCTGGGTATTTAGAAAAACGATTGCAGTGCTCGGACTGCGAACACTGTGAAGATTGAGTTCAGGCTGAGCAAGGGCTAACTCCAGAATTTCTTCGCTCACCTGACCAATACCATCTACCTCGCCCTCTTGGTAGGCTTGAAGCGCCTGCTCGGAATCATCGAAGAAGAGAAACTCCACTCGTTCAAGAAACGGTGGACCGAGGACATACTCCTCGAAAGCGGTAAGGCTTATCCCAATTACTTCGCCACTTTCATCTCGCTGAAATCCCTCAAAGCGAAAGGGGCCGCTTCCGATGGGCTCCAAGTTGAACGGATGATCGATCAGTGATTCTCCGTCTACACCCCTTAGCAGATGATCGGGCAGCAATCCGACCGTCATGTAATCCATGAATGGTGCGAATCGCTCGGGCAATTGAAATTGGATGTTTTTGTCGTCTAATTTGACAATCTCAATCTCGGCCCATAACTGCCTAAGATCATCTGGAGCCGAGTAGCCCTCTTCAGCAAATTTTGAATAAGTGTAAATTACGTCGTCGGCCGTGACCGGCTCTCCATCATGCCAGATTGCGCCTTCGCGGATTGTGAAATTATAGAGGGTTGCGTCAGCGGAAACGGCAAAGCTTTCGGCCAGCTCGGGAACCGGGTCGCCAAATGAATTGAAGCGAATCAAGGCACCATACAGCAACCTGTCAATGTCGCGGTCTACTTGGTTCCCGCGGTCAAGAAGTGGGTTGAGCCGAATGGACTGACCAACGAGACCCTCGGCGTACGATCCGCCGTGCACTGGCTGAACGAATGTGGCTTCGGGATCTGGAGTTTGACCTAATAAAAGCCCAAGAACGAGTAAGAGGCCCCCGAGGGCGATTACCAACTGCCAAATTATCTTACGCATAGGTCTTGGGTGAGTTTATCCGGGGACAGTGACGTTCAGAAGCGCGAGTACGAAGAAAGCAATGCTCAAACCAATCGTTATATTGAATAGCAGTCGTTCAATGCCGCGCCGGACGTGATACCCGCCACCGCCTCCCACGTCGCCGCCGCCGAGCCCGCCCAAGCCAACACCGCGGCTTTGCAGGACGACCATAATGATCAGTGTGACCGAAACGATGATGAGAGCAATATCGAGGTAAAACTTCAAAGCGCTTTCTCCTGGGCGGGGCGGATTATAGCATACGGCAGTCGGCCGATTTGCTGCGCATAGCCACTTAATGAGCTGCTAGGCGCTACGCCGGGCTTCGCTCTTTAGGTAGGCCTCCATAAACTCGGTGAGATCGCCATCCAAAACTGCACTCGTGTTTCCTCGTTCGTGGTTTGTCCGATGGTCCTTGACCATTTGATAGGGGTGGAGGACATAGGAGCGAATCTGGCTTCCCCACTCGGCGCTAACATGTTCGCCTTTGATTTCGGCGAGCTGCTCCTCCCGTTTTTGCCGCTCCACGTCAAGTAGGCGCGCACGGAGCACCCGCATCGCATTATCCTTGTTTTGAGTCTGGGATCGTTCATTCTGACTGGAAACGACAATTCCGGTCGGCTCGTGGGTGATGCGCACCGCAGTTTCATTCTTCTGCACGTTCTGGCCGCCTGCTCCCGCGGATAAAAAGGTGTCGATACGGATGTCCTTGGGCAGGATCTCGATTTCGGTGTCGGTCTCTACCTGGGGATAAACCTCTGCCAAGGCGAATGATGTGTGCCTTCGACGTGCGGAATCATAGGGAGAGATCCGGACCAGACGGTGGACTCCACGCTCCGATCGCAAATAGCCGTAGGCATAGTCCCCGTCAATGGCGATGGTCACACTCTTGATCCCCGCCTCTTCGCCTTCGCTGCGATCCAGGACTTCCGTTCTCAGGTCTCTGCTTTCCGCCCACCGCAAGTACATTCTCTCGAGCATCTGCGCCCAGTCCTGGGAATCTGTGCCTCCCGCGCCGGCATGGATGGCCAGAATTGCACTGTCGGCGTCATATTTTCCTGATAACAGGCTCGCGAATTCGATTTCCTCTAGTTCAGCATCGATGATGCTCAACTCTTGTGCAATTTCGTCCCGCATGGCTTCGTCACCCAGCCTCGCTAGCTCAAGTGCGTCTTCGACCCGCTGATTCAAGGCACGCCAGGACTCCACATCCTTACGCACGCGTGATAGCTGACGCATCACCGCCTGAGCACGCGAGGTATCATCCCAAAGGTTGGGATTCTCGGATTCGCGCTCCAGCTTGACTAGTTGCTTTTCTTTTTCAGGGAATTCAAAGCCGCACCAGGAGTTCCTGGAGACGTGCCTGGCTCGATTCTAGTGCGGCAATCAGGTCATCCATGAGATAGTTTTCCAAGCTGGGTGTTGAGGTTCGGTACCTCGGCCAATAATCTCAGAGCCAGCTTATCTCTGTCTAGGCTGGGGGCCAGGGATTCGAACCCCAATTGTTCGGTCCAGAACCGAAAGTCCTGCCGTTAGACGAGCCCCCAGAGCGAAACCCGGCAAATTCTATCATAGGGGCCTATTCTAGAGCTTTAAGGGCTACCTGGGCGGCTTCCAGCCGCTCCAGCACAATCGGTTTTCCGAGTAGCTCCATCGTTTCAATCAAAGGGGGGCTGACGCGCTGCCCAGTCACCGCCACGCGTAAAATTCCGAACAGCTGTCCGACCTTGAGTTCCAGTTTTTCTGCCAGCTCGCGGAGGGCAAATTCAAGCCGATCAGTCTCCAATTTGGCAAATTCGTCAATCACTTCGACGGAGCGGCGGATGGCATCCGCAGACTCCGCGGCGGTCATTTTCTTTCCAACCAGCTCCTGGGGATCGGGAGTGACGTCGTCGCGGAACAAGAAACCGGCCATCTCGACCGCCTCATCGAGCGTGCGAATTCGTTCCTGGATCAGCGGCACAACTCGCCCAAGTTGCTCATCGGTAACGTTCAGTTCGGCCGCATGGAAATAGGGTAGCAGTTTCTCCACCAACTCATCCTCGGAAAATGAGCGGATGTGCAGTCCATTGAAGTGGTCCAGTTTGCTGAAATTGACTGCGGCTGGGCTCGCGTTCAGCTTTGCCAGGGAGAATTTCTCAACTAAGTTCGCCATTTCGAAATATTCGGTTCGATCATCATAAGCCCAGCCCATAAGGGCCAGCCAGTTCGCGACCGCCTCTGGGACATATCCCAATTCCTTCAGATCCAACGGATGGACGGCGTGCGATTTCCCCGATTGGTGTCTCTTACTGAGCTTTCCTTTGCCGGATGGATTCAGCAGCACCGACATGTGCACCCATTCAGGCTGTACCCAATCGAAGGCTTCATATATCAATACATGCAATGGAAATGTCGGCAGCCATTCCGAAGTCCGAAACACATGAGTAATCTCCATCAAATGGTCGTCTACCATGGCGGCCAGGTGGTACGTCGGGAGACCATCGGATTTCAATAGTATGTAGTCATCCAGGGTAGCGTTCTCGACCGCGATGTCGCCACGTATTACGTCAACCCCAATGGTGTTCCCTTCGCGCGGCGTCCTGAAGCGAATGACATGCGATTCCCCGTCGCGCTTACGTTCGTGAGCCTCTTCGGAGTTCAGCTTACGGCATAGACCGTCGTAGCGAGGAGGTTCCTTTCTTGCTTGTTGCTCCTTCCGTACGGTGGCAAGCCGTTCAGGCGTGCAGAAGCAGTAATAAGCGTGACCGGAAGCAACAAGTTTTTCAGCATGCTCGAAGTAGATGTCCTTTCGCTCCGATTGTCGGTACGGCGCGTAAGGACCACCAACGTCCGGGCCTTCGTCCCACTCCATCCCAAGCCAGGAGAGGGCCTCAAAGATTTCTTCCTCTGCCCCGGGGACAAATCGCTTTCGATCCGTGTCTTCGATGCGAAGCACGAACTGTCCTTTCGTCTGACGCGCAAGCAGGTAGTTATAGAGTCCAGTTCTTGCGCCGCCGATATGCAGGCGGCCTGTGGGGGAGGGGGCAAAACGGACGCGGGCAGGTGTTGTCATAGATTCGGGTTGTAGCTCGCCTCAGAGCTCGATGCGCTTATGTCGCAGAATAACGCTCTCAACCAGGCCAATTCCCAGCAGTGTTGTTAGAAGCGAGGACCCTCCCTGGGAGAGGAAAGGCAGCGGCAATCCTGAGACCGGCAGCAAATTTAAATTCATACCTACATTGAACGAAGCTTGAAACAACAAGAGTATCGCAACTCCATAGCATATTAGCGCGCCAAATCCGTCGCGTGCCATGCGCGCCGCCCGCAGGCATCGGTACACAACAAACATGATAAGCAAGATAAAAGCAACCGCGCCGATGAAGCCGAACTCCTGAGACATGGACGAAAAAATGAAGTCTGTGTGCCGAACTTTCAAGAAACGCAGCTGGACCTGGGTGCCGCTTCCGTATCCCTGCCCGAGCAGGCCGCCGGAACCAATACTGATAAGCGCCTGCTCCACGTTATAGATATCGCCAAAGCGTTCCTCGGGGTTTGGAAACAGGAAATTGACTACACGCGTCATTTGATAGTTGCGGATGAAAAAGAAATCCTCACCTGCGGAATAGTCCTGAACGATGTAATTGATCAGAAGCGGGGCTACGACGATCGCCAACAGAACCACCACCGCTAAAAGGATCCCCAGCTTGGACATGTGCACCCCGGCCGCCCAGACCAGCGCTAGCCAGATCACCATCAAGACGATCGCAGTGCTGAGATCGGGCTGAATAAGAATCAGCACCGCCGGGAGCGCCACCAGGGCGAAGCTCTTGAGGATCGTGCGCATCTCGCTGATGCGTTCCTTGTTGCGAGCCAGGAAATTGGCCAACACCAGAATCATCAGGATTTTGGCCAGTTCTGAAGGTTGGATGGTTACTGTGGCGAGTTGAAACCAGCGCGCGGATCCGAACCCAGCAACGCCGGCAATGGGGATCAGGGCCAGGAAGATCAGATTGAAAATGTATATGGGCCTGGCAAGCGCGGCCCATACGCGGTAGTCGATGGCGGCTGTCGCCAAGAGCAAAATGAGGCTGACGAGGCCGAAGATCGCCTGTCTTCCCACAACATTGAGCTCGACTAACTCGGGATTGTCGGCGATGGCGGATCGAATCATCGCCACCCCGGCGATCGTCAGTAGAGCAACAGTCGCCAGAAGCCAGACGTCAAAATGACGCCAGATTCTTGCAGGAGCCTGCATTCAGCTAATGCGCGCGCTGCCGCTGCGTTGCGAGCGGAATGTCGGCAACCAGTCGCTGTTTCTTGCGATCCTTGGTGAGAGAGATTTCGACCCGCTTTGAGTCGATATCCACATGTCGTGAGATCGCGGCTATTAGATCGTCTTTCATGGCCTCGATTTTAGCAGGTGAAAGGCCCGCTCTGTCGTTAACCAGAACGAATTGCAGCCGTCGCTTGGCCGTCCTGGCCGAGCCACCTCGCCTAGCGCGCAGCCAGTCAATAATCATGCGGGTTGCCCCCCAGTCTTGACCATTCGGGTCAGCCGATTGAAGAGGCTATTCTCAGCTTCGAAGTCTTCGATCGGCACTTCGTCGCCCATCAGTCGAGCGGCGATTGAACGAAATGCGCCTCCGGCTTTGCTTCGTCCGTTTAGCACGATCGGGACGCCCTGGTTGGAGGCCTTGAGCACTCCCTCGTCTTCAGGCACCACACCGATCAATTCGATCGCAAGAATATCGAGAACATCTTCGGCTCTCAACATCTCGCCCCTACGCACCATGTCTGCTTTCACGCGGTTGAGGATCAGTTTTGGTTCGTCCTTTTCCTCGGCTTCGGTCATCCCGATAATGCGGTCGGCATCACGCACTGCCGAAACCTCAGGGTTGGTCACGATTAAAACAACATCGGCGGGGGCCAAGGCATTTCGAAAGCCACGCTCAATCCCAGCCGGCGAATCGATCAAAATCCAATCGTACTTCGGCCGCAACTCATCCGTGATCCGCACCATATCTTCGGGCGACACCGCGGTCTTGTCCCGAGTTTGAGCTGCGGGGATCACATAGAGATTACTGAGCCGTTTGTCCTTGATCATCGCTTGACGAAGCTTGCAGCGTCCCTCTATGACATCCACCAGGTCGTAGACGATCCGATTTTCCAGACCCATTACGACATCTAGATTCCTCAATCCGATGTCGGCGTCAATACACACGACCTTCTGGCCAGAATCAGCCAGAGCGGTGCTCAAGTTGGCAGTGGCCGTGGTCTTACCGACGCCACCCTTCCCAGATGTGACGGTTACTACGGTTGCGCTCAAGTCTTCCTCCCTCTCAGTTGTGTTTCCAGCTCTGTGCCACGAATTGTCCTTCTCTCAGCATTGCCATTTCAGGGCGCGGCTTCCCCTTTCGGTCCGGCGATACGCTGATCTGAGTACCTATTCGAAGTTGCGTCGGCGCCAGATCCAAGGCGCAAATTACGGCATTCGTGTTTCCGGTCGCGCCGGCGTGCACAACCCCCCGAACACGCCCCCACACCACAACATTCCCGCCGGCCACAACCTCAGCGCCAGGATTGATATCGCCAATCACAATGACATGGCCTGGATGCCGGATTATGTGGCCAGACCGGAGCGTACGGTGAATGAGAACTGCCTCGTCGCCCGCTAGATTCGACTGTATAGGATCCAGTTCAGATTCCTGCTCAATATCGGCTTTAGGAACTTCCAGCGCGAGGCCCAGATCGACTCCTGCGACGCGAGTTTGCTCCGCCGTCGCCAATATCGCGGTAAGGGCGATCTCCCTTTTCCCCAATGCATCCCTCAAGCCGCCAAGTTCGGCGGCATTTAGAGCTCGATTTGACATCTGCAAAGCGACATTTGCGCCTCTAAAGAAGTCAGAACGTTCGTCAATTGCCTGCAGGAGGGAGGGTCGCACGACGCTCCAGGTACCTGCCGGTACTGTCACCAAGAGCCCGTCGCCGACCCCTTTCATGTTGATTGGAGTAGTCATATCTGATTCGAGCGGCGAGTATAGCACCGAGGCAATTGGGAGACTAGAGGGGCATACCCCCCACATGTGCCGTGTGGCCTCGTTTCGAATACCTTTCTCTTATGTAAGATCAATGGGGGTTTCCTTTGACAAATAGCAATGGTGATCTGAGATTGGGTGTTTCTCGCGACTGAGATTTTTGGGGATAGCGGGAGGGAGAAAGTTCTACAAAGTGGGTCTCGGATTGAATATGGATTAGCGGTTGGCGTCGATGGCCTTGAGCTCGAAATAAGCCTCGATTACTTGTTTGACAATGGGTCCAGAGGTCACCGCGCCTTCTCCGCCGTTGTATACAAAAGCGACTACTGCAATTTCTGGATTGTCGTAGGGAGCGAACGCGGTGTACCAGGAATGTGTAGGCCAGTTGCCAGGCACACAGAGGTTCCTTTTGAAGGCAGTTTCGTCGCAAAATTCGCCAGTGCCCGTCTTTCCGCCGGACGAAATCCCTTCTAGTGAGGCGTGTTCGCTGGCGGTTCCATCTTCGTCTTCAACGACCAATCGCATACCCTCGCGCGCCAGATCGAGCACTCCTGGAGACACTGTAATGTCCGGCGACTCGGAATGTCCGGCGATGATTCGGTCGCGAAGCTCTTGGTCAAAGTTCTCGCATCCCGCCGCTATCTCACTTTGGTCATCCATCAGGACGCCGTCCGCGATGTCCCAGAGTACGCACGGCTGGTTCTGATGCACGACGTTGCCTTCGCCATCCAGAACTTCTTTTAACAAATGCGGCCACATTACCCGCCCGCCATTGGCGATGGTCGAAATAGAGGTCAGAACCTGCAGCGGCGTGGCCCCAACAAATCCTTGGCCGACGACTGAGTTGTAGGTATCTCCGGTGGACCAACTCTCTCCGAGATTTAATCGCTTCCAGTCAGCGTTGGGAATGAGGCCATTTTCTTCGCCAGGCAGGTCAATCCCTAAAGGCGCGCCGTATCCGAGCGCACGCGCATAAATGCCAAGGTTATCGATGTCCAAACCGCTGTCCAAAACCTCGTTCTCGAACCCGCCGCCAATCTTGTAGAAGTAGACATTGCATGACCATGCGATGCCGTGCACAAAATCCACGTTGCCGTGCCCATCTTCCTTCCAGCAGACGAAATCTCTGGCTTGCCCTGGATCGTTGGGGAAGTACGTGTTCTGGATGGTGATCTGGCCCGAGTCAAACAGGGTTCGATTTGGATCAATGATCCCTTCGTTCAGAGCCCCGACCGCGGTCACCATTTTGAACGATGATCCCGGTGGAAATTCAGAGGATATGGCGTGGTTAATGAGCGGCTTGCTTGCATCTTCCACGAGCTGCCGGAAGTAATACTCTGGGATGATGCGCGCCAGCCGATTATTCTCGTAGCTCGGTATGGTCGACATCGCAAGGATTTCGCCGGTCTGCGGGTTCATTGCGATCACAACCCCAATCGTGGTCCGGACATCTCCAGCAAATCGATTGATGAACTCCATCCGATTTTCGAGTGCCGAATCGGCAATCGCTTGCAAACGGGTGTCGATAGTCAGCTTCAAGTTATTGCCAGGAACCGCAGGGTTGCCCGCACCAACCTCGGCAAGTAGCGAGCCGGCCACGTCTTTTTCAACCAGCTTCAAACCGTTCTGGCCGGCCAGAATTTCTTGGTAATTCAACTCAAGGCCGCCGTAGCCCACCTTGTCTCGGTCTGCAACGAATCCGAGGTCCTCCCAGAAATCGACCTGCGCGGCGGGGATTGGGCCAAGGTATCCGATCACAGCTGAAGTCAGATCGCCAGTCGGATATTCGCGCACCGGCACCGCATCCACGCTAACTCCCGGTAAGTCGATCTGCTGTTGGCGCAGCACTCGTGCAATGGTCTCGTCGATATCGCATGCTACAGGCCAGGCGTCGAACGGTCGATTGGTGGCCCCTTCCTCGACCAGCTGCCTGATTCCGCGCCCGCCGACACATGGAGCCGCGGCTGGGCCAGGCTGGTCCAGCGGTACGCCGGTGAGTTCGGCAAGTTTGACGTAGATTGCTTCAATCTCGGCTTCCGAATCGGGCAGGAGTGCGGGTATCACGTTTACGTTAAAAGCCGGCAGGTTCCGTACAAGGAGGGAGCCGTTTGAGTCGTACACCACGCCGCGTGGGGCCGCGATACTCACCCGATCAAAGCGATTGTCGTCTGCAAGAGTAGAGTAGAAGTCGCCTTGCAAAAGCTGTAAATAGAAAAGTCGAGCAGTGAAGACCGCCATCAGGATTCCCATGGCGATGAGCGTTGAGCGGAGTCTCCAGGATTGGATCATGCCGTTACCCGAGGTGGATGCAGGACAGCATGCAGACTTTCAGCAATCTGCACGGTTGGGAGTGCCAAAATAAGATTGATAAACAGGCTCGGAAGCACGACCTGGCCGACCGCCTGCTGAAGATCAACCGGCTGGCCAACAGCTACTAGTGTAAAGATAATGGTCGCATAGTAGACAACCGAACCAACCAGGACGGCAGCCAATTGCATGATGGGGTTTATTCCCCAGAACTGTCCTTCAGAGTACGAAACGATTGCAGCCACCAGCACAAGCGCCGCCGAACTGACGCCAAGCGGGACAGCCGAAAATGCATCCAGGAACAAGCCGCCGGTAAATCCCAGGATCATTGCTTCGTTGCTTTTTCCAGTCAACGCCCAGGCAACAACCGCTAGCAGAACCAAATCGGGACGACCTTCAAGCAGGCGAAGATGGCTGACCAGGCTAGTCTGAAGCACGGCCAACAAGGCAATTGCAGGGATCCCGATGACGTAGGTCATGGTGCGATCTCGAGCGTTTGGAAATTGGTTATCAGCAGGACTATCTCCAGATTGTCGAAGTTGACCGTAGGTTGGATCACCGCACGCTGGAAGAGCTCAAAGTCTCGCCGACGAACACTGATCACATGCCCCACAGGAATATCTGCTGGAAAGGCCCCGCCAAGTCCGGAGGTAAGAACCAGCTCGCCAGGCTCAACGCTCGCGTTTTGGTCGATCAATTCCACCCACAACTCACCGTTGGGCTGGGCTGAGAGAAGTCCGTCTGCTCTCGATCCCTGCAGCTGCACATTGACTGCGGAGGCTGGGTCTGTAATCAACTGCACTCGTGAAGTGCCTGCCGTGACCTCGGTGACCCGGCCAACCAGGCCATTGTCCGTTACCACGGGCAATCCATGTAAGACACCTCGATCCGAGCCTGCCCCAATATTGACCGAACGGACAAATGGACTTGGATCCAAGCCGATGACGTTTGTCGAAAGATAGCGACTTTCGGGACGTGTACGGGCGTAATTGAGCAGCGCAGCCAGAACTTCTGCCTCAGCCGCCTGTTCCTCAAGTGAGATTATCTGATCTCGAAGTTGAGCGTTTTCGCTCTCTATCTCACCGATCCGACCCTGCAAGGTGGCAACATCCCGCGGGGAATTCACCAGGTCGCGAATGGTGAAATAACGCTGAGACACCCAGTCTTGCGCGGCCGCCAGTGGAGGCAGGGCCGCGTCCTGAATCGGTCCGAGATATCCGCCTATATTCAGGATGAAGACCGCGCCTGCAAGCAGCACTAGAGCGCTCGCCAATAAAGCTTTGGAGGAGAATTGGGACAGCATCGCGGGGAAGCCGTCGATCAGACGGGAGTTCGCTCTGTGCTTACGAGGAACTGCCGGTTCACGTCGAGGTTATCTAGAATCATTCCTGCACCTCTGGCGACACAGGTCATGGGGTCGTCGGCGACCCAAACTCGCATATTGAGCTCGTCACTGACACGCTCATCGAGACCGTTGAGCAGGGCACCGCCGCCTGCGAGACACACTCCAACCTCCATCAGGTCCGCAATGATCTCTGGTGGCGTTTCATCAATTGCATCCCGCAAAGTCTCGATGATCACCTTGACTGAGCCGGAGATGGCCTCGCGGATTTCAATAGATGAGACTTCTACGGCATCTGGTAATCCGCTGACCAGGTTGCGCCCCCGCAGCGTCATATTCTGCTCGTCCTTGATGGGAAATGCGGAGCCAAGCGCCAGCTTGGCGCGCTCGGCCATTCGCTCGCCGATCAACAGGTTGTACTTGTTTCGAACGTAAGTGATGATCTCTTGATCCATTTCATCGCCTGCCACCCGAAGCGACCTTGACACCACAATTCCGCCCAGTGAGTAGACCGCGACTTCTGTTGTCCCGCCCCCAATATCGACAATCATGGAGCCGCCAATTTCTCCGATGGGGAGGTCGGCGCCAAGTGCGGCTGCGGTAGGTTCTTCAATCAGATAAACCTCTCTCGCACCGGCCGCCATGGTCGCATCGAAGACGGCCCGCTTCTCAACTTCCGTAGCCCCGCTCGGAATTCCAACTACAACTCTGGGTCGCGGAACCGGAGCCACGCTTTGCTCGTGCGCCTTGCCGATGAAATACTCCAACATCGCCTCCGTAATATCAAATTCCGAAATGACGCCGTCTCGCAGCGGACGCATTGCCACTACATTGGCAGGCGTCCGGCCGACCATCTCCTTTGCCTCAGCTCCGATATACAGGGGCCGCTTGGTCCGCTTCTCTATGGCTACCCACGACGGCTCGTTCAGGACGATACCCTTGCCCTTAACGTGAACAAGAGTATTAGCGGTCCCGAGATCGATTCCGATGTCGAGGGAGAAAAGGCCGAGAAGCCAGTTGAGAGGATTTATTGCCACGGGTGGAGACCTCCAAGGGGTGGTCTGGAGGGCGAGCGCATTATACCATGCAGGTGCCTTCCTACTGCTTATGTTAGGTTAAGTTGCGCCGACACGCCACCGGACAGGAGGCCTGCAAGCGAATCGAGAAGGAAGTTTAAGCCGGAAAGTATAATGTTGGATTAGATGCATCTGAGTGAGCGAGTAGCGACTTACATTGAAGAAAAAGCCCTTTTAGAGCCAGGGCAATCCCTTCTTGTAGGCGTTTCCGGCGGACCGGACAGCCTCTGCCTCCTTGACTGCTTGAATCTGCTCAGATTCCGTCCAGTTGTGGCCCATTTCGACCACCGAATGAGGCCGGGTAGTGATTCGGACGGGGATTATGTGCGCAAGGTTGCGAATTCCTATGGATTGCCCTTTGAGCTGGGTCGAGCGGCAGAATCGGCAGGAGCACACGTCTCTGAAGAGACAGCCAGGTTTGAGCGCTACCGCTTTCTAACGAAGCTCGCGAGGCAAAGGGGGATTGAACGAATCGCCGTCGGCCATACAGCAAATGACCAGGCAGAAACCGTTTTGATGCATTTGATCCGAGGCGCTGGATCTTCCGGGTTGAGTGGAATGCGGCCAGCTACAGACCTCGGCAGGTGGACAGAAATTCCCGAATCAAAGGAAATTTCGCTCATTCGGCCGCTTCTTGAGGTATCGCGGCAAGAAACGGAAGCCTACTGTATTGAACATGGGCTGTCGGTGCTCGTGGATCCGACAAATCAGGACTCCCGGTACTTCCGCAACCGTCTGCGAAATGACCTGATGCCCGAACTACAAACATACAATCCTCGAGTTCAAGAGGTATTGCTGCGCACGGCGAATGTGTTGTCGGCCGAAGCGGATGCAATTGAGCAACTTGTTGAAGAGCGCTGGAGGGACTTGGTGACAGAGGCCGGAGATGGAGTTTTGGCGCTCCAGATCGGAGCGATCATCCAAGCTCCGCTGGCTGTTCAACGCGCCGCCATGCGCCGCGCGATCCTTGAGCTTGCCCCGGAGCTTCGAGACGTCGGATTTAAAACTGTTGAGCGGGCGTTAAGTTCTGTTCGGACCGGAAAACGGCTCTCGCTTCAAGGGGGCCTGGACATGACGATATTGAACGGCGAAGCTTACCTTCGGAAGCCAAATTCAACCATTCCGATTTCCGGACTTCCCCAACTGAGCTCAAACGAGACTCAAGCTCTAAACCTTCCCTTCCAGAATGAATTATCCAACGGCTGGGGGATTATCGGTGAGGAACTTGAGCGCGAAGGCGAAGTACCGGATAGTGTGGACACGGTCTGGTTTGATGCGGCTGAAATCAAGGATGAAATCACGATCCGAATCCCGAGACCGGGAGATCGGATAGCGCCGATCGGCATGTCGGGTTCTGTGAAGCTTTCCGATCTGATGGTGAACCGAAAGATTCCTCAGCTTGCTCGCGCGCGCTGGCCGGTTATCGCCTTCGGCAAACAAATTGCCTGGGTTCCTGACTTGCACCGCGCCAAACTGGCCAGGGTGGTTCCCGAAACGAGTAGGGTTCTTCAAATGCGGTTGCTTAGGCCAGCAGACCAGGCAAACTAATCGCATTGCTTGACGGTGCACCAACCGTTTGCTACAATCTCGGCCATCTTGAACTGACAACTGAATATCGGGAGATCAGCGTATGGGTCTCAGCTGCATAGCTGAGATTACGAGGTGGAGGTTCCTCGCCGCTCCGCGAGGCTAACCCTGGCCCTGAAAAGTGCCGGGGGAAAATCGAAAGATCAGCGGATGCCTCCGAAGCCAATCACAGGCTTCCCTCTCCCTCCGAACAGGCCACGGCTCAAAACTGCCCGGTGACGGGCAAGACAAATGCCAAGGCGGTGGTCGGGTCTTCGTGTA
>Ga0255057_10001189_pt1 | contig 14829 bp, 13 predicted proteins | sample Cases_109_6_MG_FD_189022 | JGI IMG/M metagenome (GOLD analysis project Ga0255057, IMG submission 189022) | Seawater microbial communities from Amundsen Gulf, Northwest Territories, Canada - Cases_109_6 | ecosystem: Environmental > Aquatic > Marine > Gulf | place: Canada: Northwest Territories... | reverse complement strand
GCCTTGCTCACCGTCCAGCTCAGAAAAAATTGCTCCATGCTGGTCAATTGCGTACTCGTTCAGTGCTGCGAGGCCAGCCGAATAAAACGGTGTGAATGGAGGACTGACGCCCAAATACTTGATCATCAGCATTTGATCCTGCGCGGATGCATTGAGCTGATGATCGATGAAATACGCAAGACCCACGGCAGCGCTCCCGGGCAGCAGCGTCTCACCCAGTGCCTCGAGGGTCCGAACTTCGTCCGGATTCAATACCTGAAACGGTATCTGCCGTTGCCGTGCCTCTTCGGGCGTTACCTCGACCTCGCAGCCGCCGATGGTGAAAGTCAGCAAGCCGATGCCGGTATTACAAATAAACGAACGTCGTGATTGCGGCACGTCAAGTCAACTTTGCTTACCCGGTGTGGAAATCCGGTCTGTCACGGCTTCGTGACAGGCCGGATGACGTTCGATCTGAAACTAGTTCGAATACCTGATATTGATGCCGTACCAGCGTGGTGGCTGGAACGAAATCTCGTTACACCCACATAAAGTTGCCAGATCAAAGCCCTGGATGCCTACGCGTTCGTCCGTAGCATTATTCAAGACTAACCTCGCCTGCCAACGGCCATCATCACTGGTCCAGCCAATGGCCGCATTGACCATGACATAGTCATCATACTTATCGGCATCGAAATTACGGAGGTTATAAAAATACTCATCCGAATAACTGACGTCCCCCGTCACGTGCAACCTGCCGTTGAATGCAGGCCATTCGTAACGCAATAAACCAGCGACCTGAATTTCCGGCGCATATGTCGGATCAACATCAATTGGGGGAAGTGGTGAATTCACCCGCAACGGCACATCTTTGACTGTTGCATCGAACCACGAAAAGCTCAACATGGCATCGAATCCTTCGACAGGCGATGTCTGGAGCTCTAACTCGACACCGTAGTTGTCCGCGTCCGCATTCACAACGACGCCGGCAACGCCGGTAAACAGGAAGGCCTGATAGTCACTGTAATCATAATAAAATACAGTCCCGTTGATTCTCGTCCTGCCACTGGACAATGTCTTCTTGAATCCTCCTTCGAGTGTATGCAGTACTTCTTCCTTGTATGGCAAGACGCTATCGGGAAATCCCAGTCCGCCGGGTATGGGCGCATTAAAGCTTCCCGCCTTGACGCCGCGGTTAATGCCGGCATAGATCAACAGATCGTCATTCGGTCGCCAATCGAGCTGTAATTTTCCTGTATAAAGCGTATCCGAGGTTTCAGGTGCAAATACGGGCAAACCGAAAAACTCCCGGATGTTAATTACCGGATCGCCTACGTTGACTGTTCTGGGACTTGAGCTGGCAAAGAACCCTTGGCGCATAATGTAATCTTTTTCTTCCTGGATAACGCGTAGTCCGGCGATGAATGTTAACTGGTCACTGAGATCTCTTTCCAACTGACCAAAAAGTGAGTAAGAATCTGTTTGCAAATCTGCCTGCACACCAATATCGATACCGCCTGCAAACGCAGGTATCGAAGAAAAAAGTGGATCGAAAAGAATCGGCAGACTGTTTTCTGGCCCTTTTAGTCCGTTGTCTGACTTGCTATCTATATTCAGATAGTAGAATCCAAGCACCCAACGCGTATCATCAGATTCCCCGTTGAGACGAATCTCCTGGGTGAGACTGGTGGCATCTACTCCCGCGTAGTTGGCCAATTGATTGACCGGAGCAGAATCGACGTCGATGAACAACAGTTTTGAATAATCCTTATAATCCGTCACCGAAGTTAACAAGAGTGTGTCGCTCAGATTGTGCTCGATGCGAAGATTGATACCCCATGTCTCGGTACTACCGGAATCTTCAAAAGCGAAATCCCCTGCAGTGTTGAAATCCTCGCCGTCCGAATCGATATAACCGAAAAAGTCAGCGCCTGGAGCAAATCTTTGCCCCCCCATGTCGCTTAATTCACCACTATCGTTGTCGTTATCTCCAAAAAGACCATCGTTATCTACGTCTGAACCGAAATCGCTTCCATCGGCAGCGATTCCGAATCGAGTTTCACCCGGTGCAACGTCAAGGACGTTGATCAATTCGCCAACGCCGGCGAGCCCATCAAAGACACCAATTGTAGGTTTTGATTGATAGGGGCCTGTCGCTAATTCGCTATCAGCATAATTAACCGAGAATGTAATCGTCGTGTCTTCGCTCAACTCACTCATCAGGATTCCGCGAACCGCCAGCGTCTCATCATCTCCCATATCACCCCCGGAACCGGAGCCGGGGTCGTTACCCGCGCCAGGCACCCCAAAGAACCCGTGGCCGACCTCCCCAAATGGATCTGATGGATCGACATAGAGATTGTTCAGATAACCGTCATGCTCGTTGTACAAGAGCGCGATTCGTCCGGCCATGTTGTCCGAAAATGGGCCACCGAATGCTGTTTCAAGCCTGATTTGTTCGGCATCGGCATCGGAATCAAATAAACCGAAGGTAAGATCGGCATAACCTTCAAATTCGTCGAAGCTCGGTTTATTACTGACGTATTGCACCAGGCCACCGGTCGCATTGCGTCCGAACAGTGTCCCTTGAGGGCCTTTCAGAATCTCCACGCGTGCAATATCGAACGTGGCGAAGGTCTGTGCCTGGGCGATAGCGAAATAACCTTCATCCAGATAAACGGCATTGGGCGCCTCGATGATGTCGTTAAAATCATTCTGGGTGACGCCGCGGATCGAGAACTGGGTATTCTGACCTGCCAGGTTACCGCTGATATGTACGCCCGGTGAAAATGATGCGATGTCGAAGCTCCGCTCGATGCCAAGGTCCCGCATCTGAGCGCCAGTGAATGCGTTAATCGCGATGCCGACATCCTGAATGTTCTGCTCACGTTTCTGAGCCGTGACGATAATTTCTTCCAGTACACCTTGGGCGGCCACCGAAAATGTCACGCAAAAACACAGCACACCAATCACGTATGACGATATACGTTTGTATGGTCTGTTCATGATTATCCCCCTGATACAAATGCCAACGAACGACTGTCACGGCGACTGAATACTGCCGTTGTAACCAGCAACACATGTAGTGCATTTACCCGTGCCAGCGACGTACTTAAGTTCTTGATCTTCAGTATCAATTTAAGCCCAGAATTGCTGACATTGTCAAGAAAATGTACTGAATAGTACATTTCAGTTTTTCGATTGAGCGGTTGCGCAGCCAGACCGGATCCCGGGTCACCGGTGCCACCCAATACGGCGATGTCCACCTGGTCGCCCCTCACGGATTCAGGCCGCGCGGCTGGCTTGCACAAGCTGGCGAAATTCGTCATCCGTCATCAGCCGCCCGGCCGCTGTCGCCTGTTCTTTGACATCGGCAAGGAGCTGAGAATATTGATCTTCCGGGACTTCAAGCCTGAGCTCTTCGACTTTGAGCTTGATACTCGACAGACCACTTTTCTTGCCCAGCACGATTCTTCGCGGTGCGGAGACGATTTCAGCCGAATAGGGTTCGATAGCCTCGGGAATATGAAACTGATTGGCAACTGCGCCACTTTCACGCGTGAAAAGATTCTCACCGACTACCGGGCGCCAGCCATCCACCCGGTAATTGCCTGCGTCCTGCACCAGCGCGGAGACTTTTCGTGCCTGCGACAGATCGAGATCCACAGGTACGTCGTACAAACATGACAGGGCAAGCGCCACTTCGCAGATATCCGAATTGCCCGCGCGCTCTCCTATGCCGTTTACCGTGCCCTGCACCCAATCGGCGCCGCCCCTGACCGCCGCAATGGCCAAAGCAGTACCAAGACCGAAATCATTATGGCCGTGAAAGTGCAGCGGCATATCCGGACCGATCCACTGACGCACGGTGCGTATGAGATTTTCAGCGGCCTCCGGCGCGCAGGCACCGATCGTATCGACAACCGCTACTTCGGATGCGCCGGTTTCAATGGCGCGTGCATAAACCTCCTGCAAATAAGCCAGGTCGCTGCGGGTGCTGTCGACCGGAAAAAAGAGCACGCGCAGACCCTTATCAACCGCATGCTTGATCGCATCCGTTACACGCTGCAGCACGATCTTTCGATCGAAGCCGTACGCTTTCATCTTAACTTCGCTGGTAGAGATCTCGATCAGCGTCTGCTTGATGCCCAGATCAATCAATGCATCGAGATCGCCTTTGACAGCACGGGAAAAGCCCCAGATTTCAGAATCCAGCCCGGCTTCGAGGATGCGTTTGACTGCCTGTGAATCCGCTTCCGATACCCGTGGGAATCCCGCCTCGATCCTGCCGACACCAAGATCTGCCAAACCACAGGCAATATTGAATTTCTCCTCGGGATTGAAAACGATCCCGACCGCCTGCTCGCCGTCCCGGAGCGTCGTATCGTAAAACTTCACGGGCCTGCTACGATCGAACCCCGCCCTTACTTCATCGAGTTCATTCAACTCGCTGGTCCAGATATTTTCCTGCATTGATTAGCCTTCCAATCGGTAAGTTCAGGCGATCGCGATTGGCCGAACCAACGACGCCTCGCCACCTTTGATTTTCAGCGGCAATACCACCACGGTGGAATTATATTGCTGATCTGCCGCCAAGCTCTCGAGATTCAGGCTCTTCATCACGTAGATGCCGTTCTCAATCAAAAGCACGCGGTGCGCATCGAAAAGATCGGGTACGCCGAGCGACAGATTGTCGGTACCGACAAGCCTGGGTTTTTTTGCCGCGAGCCAGCGCACCGCTTCGGGAGACAGGCCCGCCCATTTGTGCAGGTAGGTGTCACCGTCGGTTTCGAAATACCTGCCGAAACCGGTACGGACCATGGCGCAGTCACCTTCGCTCAGTCCTATCCCCTGTCGCTCGGCAGCCCCCTCGAGGTCTTCAACAGTGATGGAGTACTTTTCCGGCAACACGTCCAGACCCTTCAGCGACGGGATATCAAACAATGCTGCACGCAAGACGAGTGGCGGCACATCTTCCATGCTGTGCAGCGGTTCGGGAAGGTCGACGAATCCGGTGCCACGTTGATAAGGCGTTATGTCGATGCCCTGTACTTTGAGATCCTGCGACATATGAACCGGCGCATCGAAATGCGTGCCGGCATGCATCGACGTCATTAACATGCCGATCGCATGGGAAAAGCCAGGTTCGATTTTGCCGAGGTCTTTGACTACGTGCTCGTGATAGTCGAACAGGTAGTATTGATATGGTGGGTCAAACGGGTGCACCGGCATGCCGTTCCAATAGCACTGTCCGAGATCGTAAACGCGAGCGTTCGCGATTGAATCATGTAGGGTATTTTCGTCCACCGACTTGTTTTCTAATTCTCCGCCGTTCCGCAGATGGCAAGGATGCATTCGATATACACTTTGATGATATCCAGCATATCACCGATATGAACGGCCTCACCCTGGTCGGTGTCGAAGCCGCCACCGCCGCTGCGGATACGACCGGCCGAACCGTAGTTTACGGTGGCTATGCCATAGCGATTCATATGTGCCGCATCGCTGTACCAGATCTCGTTGCCGAATTCCGGTGGCTTGCCCAGTTGTTCGGTATGTGCGGCAACGATGGTCTGAACCAACTCATGGTCGTCAGGAATCGACGTGCCGGGACCGGAAACGTAAATGTCGACCGTTGTGCCCTGTAGTGAGTCGTGCTCTTTTTCCAGGTCACGAATCAATTCCCGAACCTCACGATAGACCTGGACCGGCAGGACATCCGGCGGCGTTCTTACATCCATGTAAATGCTGCAGGTGTCTGGTGTTCTCGCACCGCGCCACGGCCAACCGCCCTCGATCGCCGCAATGTTGACTTTCGGCTGGGTTCCGCCAAATTCATTGCGCTTCATATAGCCGGGAATCCACTCGTTGAGTGCGTTCAATATCACACTTGAATTGCTAACCGAATTTTTCTGATACTCGGACCAGGCGGTATGAATGAGCATGCCGGGCACGGTGATCTTGAACCAAGTAGTTCCGCAGTGGCGCGGAATGAGCATCATATTGGTCGGTTCGCCGAGAATGCAGTAGTCGGCGACCGCGCCATGCGTAATCGCGTACTTGGTGCCGGGGCCGTAACCCTGGTACATCCTGCCCTCGAATTCATTGACCGGTGCTTTTTCGATCTCACCGGCAACGCCGGCAATCACTACATTGCCGGCGATCTCGATGCCGGCGGCCTTGATCGATTCACAGGCAACCGTGTAAGTGGCAAGCGCACTCTTCATATTGAAAGTACCCATGCCGTAAATCCATTCGTCATCGACGACATTGCCTTCACAACGATAGCCAAGACCACGGTGAGCTTGCTCCGGGCCAAAAGAGGTATCGAGATGCCCGTTGAACATCAGCGTCTTGCCACCGCCGGCGCCTTCCCAAAAACCGATGGCGTTATAGCGTTCGTCTCCGATCGGCTGGAGAGTCGAGCGAAAACCGGATTGTTGCAGGACACCGTGAAATTCCCTCGCCATGTCGCCTTCGAAGCCGGTCGGGCTCGGAACATTGACGAGTTGAACGACGAGGTCGACAAGACGACTACGGTCGATCTGCTTAACAGCTTTCTTGACGAGCGCCTGATCTACATTATTGGCCATAACGGCGTTACCCTATTTATTCGCTTCGGCTTATTCACCGGCTACGATATGAACGGTCAAGGTGCCAAGCTCTGCAACGGTGGCATCGACCTGGTCGCCGGGCTTGAGCCAGACCGGGGCTTTCATACCTGCGGCAACGCCTGGCGGACTACCACTCGTGATAATGTCGCCGGGCTCAAGGGTCGTGTTCGACCACCAGGAAACCAATTCAGCGGTCTTGTAATGCATGTCGCCGGTGTTCGCGTCCTGTCTCACCTCGCCATTGACGCGAAGTTTCATATCCAGATTATGGGGGTCTGATAGCTCGTCGGTCGTTACGAGATGCGGCCCGAACGGACAGGACCCGTTAAAGCTCTTGCCCAGTAAGATCACTTTATTGGAATGTTCCCGGGCCTGAATATCGCGAGCCGACAGATCATTGAATATCGTGTAGCCAGCTACGTAGTCGACGGCGTCGGCCGGAGAAACGCGAAACGCTTTCTTACCGATGACGATTCCGATCTCGATCTCGAAGTCCAGCTGCTTGGTGAAATGTGGAATCGCGACATTCGAACCTGACGCTGTTACAGAGGATGGGGCTTCCAGGAAGCCAGTTGGGTGTTCGAAATGAAAATCGCCCCAGTTGTGAGACTGCCACTCGGGCTCCTGCCAGTCCGTAAGTTCTTTAAGATGGCTGTCAAAATTGCAGGCCGTGTGGATGATCTTACCGGGCCGTGGCACCGGAGCGTCCAGTTGGACGCTGTCGGCCGGATAGACATGGGTCTTGCCGGCGACATCGTCACCCAGCCCGCTTAGCAATGCCTCCGCTTTTGCCAGGCCATCGGCGCCCATATCGAGAAACTCGATCATATTGTCCGGCAGGTCACCGTTGCTCAAAGCGTGTAAGTCAGCGTAATGCCCGTTAACGAATACAGCGATCGTAGGCTTCGCATTGTTATCGACTCTGAGGGTTGCCAGTCGCATGTTTTCAGGCCTCCGGCCGCAGTTTCGGCAACACTTCTTCACCGAATAATCGAATCGTCTCAAGGTTGTCTGCTTCGCTCGCGCCAGCGACTTCCAGTAACGGCGTATTCAGGCCCGCATCTACCAACTCCTGTGTTATCTCCAGGCATTCATCAGGCGTTCCGGAGATAACCGTGAACGCCCGTTGAATATCGTCGCTGACCAAATGCGTGACATCGTTCTCAGTACCTGCAGCAATTGCCTCGCGGAACGGTTCCCAGGTCTCATCGGGCAAACCAGAACTGCTGAGAATCACGGCATTCTTGATATTGCGTAGTTTGTTGATCACGTACGTCGCCGTGTAGCTGCGCGTCGCGTCTTTGGCTCTTGCGCCATCTTTGGAGCATGCCGCAAGAATGACGCCACCGACCGGGAAATCGGGCGGTAATTCGCGGCCTACGGCTTCTGCTCCGGCCCAGCATTTCTCCTTTGCATAGCGCGTAAAACCGGGAGAGGTAAGCCCCGGCAGCAGCAGACCATCCGCCATCTTGCCCGCCAGCCTTTGCATGTAAGGCCCGGTCGCCCCGATGTAGATCGGGATTTCGGTGCGCAGCCCGCGACCCTTACGATCGACAGCCGGCATGTCGCATTTGAATAACTCGCCTTCATAAGCGAATACTTCTCCGTTTGCGATTCCGCGGATGATATCCATAGACTCACGGTGGGTTTTCACCGGCGTGTACTTGGCCATGTCAAGATCGAGGTACTCGGTGCCGACCTTGCCCGCACCGAGACCCATGATGAAGCGTCCGCCGGACAATTCGTCGACCGCATTCGATTCCGATGCCTGAATCGTCGGGTGTCGCATGTATGGCGAGGTAATCCCCAGACCGATCGGAATTTTCTTTGTCGCCATTGCGGCAGCAGCCAGGGTCGTAAAACAACCGCGCGACTCATGCCCGTACTTGCGGAACCAGTGATAGGCCTCCGCAATCCAGAATCCGCCGCTGCAGCCCGACTCCTCGGTTTGCCGGGCATAGGCCTGAATGGCGGAGATTGGTTCGTAGGACTTGAATATGACACCCACGTTTGGCTGTGCCCCACTCATCTGTTTTTCTCCCGACGACTCTTGTTCATATTATTTCAAAGCCTTACTACAGTGAGGCTTCGCCGCCCCGGTAGTAAGTGACCGGCACAGCCGACAAAGATTCTCCACCGTCCTTGCCGACTCGGAATGTTTCCTGAAAATACAGGCATGATTTGCGATCTTCCGTCATTACATGCGGGTGCATCGAACACACCATGTTTTCTGGAAGCTCGAACTCTGTTCCTTCGCCGATTCTGGGGAATTCGATCATCGTCATGCCGATCGAATGGCCCGACACATGGCCTAAGCGCCAGTCTTTTCCTTCGAATGGCGTAATACATTTCTTGTGTACGTCGTGTGCGCTGGCGCCGGCTCTCAGGTTTTTCTTTATGAGAGTATGGAATTCTTCATAAGCATCCATGAATTGCTGCGTCTCGCGGCTGATGCCACCGGGCGCGATCAATCGTGAAAACTCCACCCAATGACCGCCAAGACCGGTAACTTCGAGACCGTATAACAAACCGTCCGAATCCCGAACCTTGCGATTCGCGTTTGGAAACACCATCTGTGGCAACAAGGAGCCATCCGGTCCGACAAGAACCATATCCATCGTGTTTCGAGCCGTTCCCATCGATGCGAATTTGTGTTCGGCAACGCCCATGAGCTCCGACTCGGTTTTGCCGGCCTCGTATGCCTGCACCACGGCCAAAACGCCTGCTTTGTTGACATCCATGGAGTGACGTACGGACGCGATTTCCTCTTCGCTTTTTTGTGCTCTTGAGTAATCGAATGCTTCGTCAAAGTCGACGATGTCGAGATCGGCATTGACCAGCGCCTGATAGTCACAGACAGGCATGATGAAATTCAGGCCGTAAATGCCAAGCCGTTTATAGCCGCGACTCTTGCATTCATTTGCTATCCACTCACCACAGCCGGCGGTCTTTATTTGTTTTTCGATGAACGTTTGCGTGTGGTCCCCCACCCAGGTCGCTTCCTTCGGATATACCGCCGTCGGTTCGCCGTCCATTGGCACCAGAACATAGGCATAGCGGTGCAAAACGTGAAAGCCGCACATGTAACGTACCGCGCCTTCAAATCCCGTGTATTCGCTGCCACTTACGACAAGCGCGTCCAGGTCTGCTGCGGCCATCGCGTCCCGCGTGTTGCGGTAGCGGCGGTCGATTTCCTGCTGACTGGGTTGAAACTGTTCTTTAGTTGTCATTGTTCGTCTCTTTGTGCTGATCTTCGTAAGCCCATGAAAATTCCAGACCCCTGATCAGGGCCCAAATCAGCTGATTCAGTGGCGTTTGCACTCCCGTTTCCCCACCGAATTTCACGATGCCGCCGTTCAGCGCAGCGACCTCCGTGGGACGCCGTGCAAGGACATCCTGCAACATGCTCGCTTTGTGGTTATACGCGACCTCCCGGGCATGATCGACAAGCTCGTCCGGATCGCTGTCCAGGGTGATTCCTAATGCATCCGCTACCGCGACGCCTTCGGCAACCAGCCCTGAAATTACCTTTCTCACGGCGGGCTGATCGCAGGCTACGCCGTGAGGCAGGCGCGTCAGTGCGCCAATAGGGTTCGTCGCCGCGTTGAATATCAGCTTGGTCCACTGAGCGCCACGGGAGTCCTCCATTGCCAGTGTATCGATGCCCGAATCAGACAGGCGATCGGCCAGCATTCCGATTTCAGCCATTTTGGCAGGTTGCGGTTCGAACGGCCCTATCCACGTTTTGCCGCCAGTGTCCTGTGCGACGTGCCCGGGTTCAACGACGTGTCCGGCCGGGAAGGTTGTGCCACGAATAACGCTCGGTACATATTCTGCAATGATTTCCTCATTACCGACACCGTTTTGCACAGTGCAGACGGCGCCTTCCTGGAAAATGCCCGCAGTGCTCTCGATAGCGGCACGCGTATGCAGCGATTTTGTTGCCACTATTCCAAAATCACACGGCGGTATGTCCGCGGGATTCGAGGTCGCACTTGGATAAGAGTGCACGTCGCTTTCACCCGACAGCCGCAACCCTTTCGCGTTGATCGCGTTGACATGATCCTGATCCAGATCGAATGCCCAGACTTCGACGTCATCGAGTCTCGCCAGGTGGGCGGCAAATAAGCTGCCTATCGCCCCACAACCTACGATACAAACTTTCATGATGCTCTCCCGCCCTCCTCTGCTTGCCAGCTATGTTCAAGACCTTTTACAAGGCCATACAGGGTCTCATGAATCGGCGCCGGTATGCCCAGCTTTTTCGCTTCACGAACAATCGCACCCGTCAGCCAGTCAACCTCTGTCAGCCGTTTCGACCTGACATCGTCTAGCATTGAAAACACGTGAGCATATTCATCGTCGCCGGTCTTCCCATGACTCACGGCTTTGACATTCATTTCCCAGGGATCTTCGTATAGTTCAATGCCGTGCGCTGCAGCCACCCGTTTCCCCTCATCCATCATCGCAAATACCAGCTGACCCAGGTCGGCGCTTGCCTCCCTCTTTGCAAAGGCCCCGACATGAGGCAGGTTCGTAACCGCACCAATGCTGTTGACTGCTGAGTTGAACAATAACTTCGACCACTGGGCCGGTCGAACGTCGGTAAAGGCCTTCGCTTTGAGGCCTGAGCTGGTGATCAGATCGGCGATCTGCTCGGTTGCTTCCATACTCGGGCCGCGTTCCGTCCAGGGCCCCATCCACGTCTCCGTGTCAAGCTCATATTCCACGTGAATGTCGGAATGACGAACGCCACTCATAAATGTTATTGATGAAATAATCGGCCAATCGCCACATTGTGCCACCACGTCCTCGCAGCCCAGGCCGTTTTGCACGGTCATGACAGTGGCGTCGGGAAAATGCCCGGCGAGCCGCTTCGCTGCCGCTTCGACCGCGGTGGCCTTGGTCGCAATGATGATAAGATCCACGTCGCCCAGCTTTGCAGGATCCCTGCTTGCGAGGATCGGCGTTTGCAAGTCCGACTTGCCGCTGACTTTGAGTCCATTGCTATTCAAATCCCGTGCGTGTTCCTCACGACGGGTTAATACCTTGACATCGACTATTGTTCCAAGGTGTCCGGCGAAAAGACTGCCAATGGCGCCAGCGCCAACCACACACACTGATCGAATCTGCTTCATGACGGCCCGCCGGCCGGCCGGAGCAGGGTCAGCCGCAATAACGGATAAATCACTGCAACACAAGCAAGCGAACTCAGCACTGGAATGGGCTGATAAGGGATGAACAACCAGTGTGCGCAGATTACCGCCGAAAGAATTGCAATGACGCCTGCCCAATTTACTGTGACGGGCTCGTCACCCTGGACCGGGAGACGTCTGCTGACCCAGTAATAGTCGAGAATAATCGTAGCGGCCAAAGCGCTTAAGAGTACGCCCAACAGTTTTATCCACTCTTCGACGAAATGCAGAATCTCTCCATACAGCATCACTAGCGCGATGACATTGGCTAGCACGACAAAGAACAGCCTGCCGGGTCGCCAGCGAAATGCCGCATCAAACAAGTTTGCAAGACACAGGGACGAACTGTAATTGTTTAGGACCTGGGCCTTGGCCTGCGCCAATATCATCAGCAGAAAGCCGATCAGTCCACCAAAAACCATGAAAGTGGCCGCTATGCTGTCGGGACTCTGTAACACTTGTTGCCGAGCTGCCTCGGTGCCCAGGCCCTCGACATCGGTGAAATAGGAGATCATGACCGGGGCCGCCGACTTCATCACGATACCGCCGATGACCATCACAACCAGCGATTGCATGAATATGGCGATCATTGCTGCTGCAGCGACATGTCCGGTCGACTTGCCGTATCTTCCAAAGTCCGCGGTATTGAGCGCCAGTGCGCAGGCGGGGCCGACAAGCAGATTCAGCGCAAAAACGAACTTGTCCGAAGTGGACTCGATGCCCATGCGAGCCAGCGCCTCTGCATTCAGCTGACTTTCGAACAGCAGCCCATCACCAATTCCCGCATCGGCCTCTCGCAGCACGGTAAAAACCATCCAGCACAGCACGATCAGAAAGCCGATGATCATGAACGACGAGGTCCGTGTGACGACGGCAAAGCCGAATGCGGTGAGGACTATCCACGCGATTGTCATCGAGCCGTAGAGCAGAATGCGGGTGCCCCAGTCATCATTCATTTCAAAAAAGAACAGGAAACCCCGGTACAAGAGGCCGTTTTCTACTGCCAGGAAGCCGATAATCAGGAAGCCGAAAATAATCGACGCGAGCGCAGATCCTCGGACACCGAGACCGTATCGGCGCGTTATCAAGGTGTTGGAGAAACCGGTTTCGACTGTAATGCGAGCCAGCGCCCAGCAAAGCACGGTACCGATCGCAAATGAGAATATGCCGGCCAACAACGCAATTTTCACGCCGGCGACGAAACAAACCACTGCGCCGAAGAACATGATGACCAGTGTGGTGATCAGGCCAACCGTGTTCCAGGTGATCTTCAGCCAATTCTCGCGTTCGCCGTCAGGCACGCGCTCGAGAGCGTGATCCTCGATTATTTTGCTGAGCTGTTCTCCAACCATCACAGAAATGCTAACGCATATACGTTGACCAACTGAAAGATGAATTTCGGTCCGCTTGGACGCGATGTTTATATTATTTTTGCCGAATAAGAACTATGTGCTATTTTATGATAGTCGCATCCGTGGGAGATAGCACATGTATCCGGCGCCTTTTAATTACCACAGAGCTAATACTGTGGGTGAGGCCATTGCCATTTTGTCTGATATTGGGGAAGGCTCGCGAGTACTTGCGGGCGGTCAATCCTTGCTTCCCCTGCTCAAGTTGCGTTTCGACGAGCCAACGGATCTTGTAGATGTCGGCCGAATCCCGAATCTGAACCAGATAGAGTCAAACGGTGATGAGATCCGTATCGGTGCACTTGCGACGCATAGGCTCATTAGTGCTTCCGATGTGGCAGCGTCCATACCGATCGTCGCCGATTGTGCGAACGGTATCGCCGATAATCAGGTCCGCAGCCTCGGCACGATCGGCGGATCGGTCGCCTCCGGGGATCCGAGCTGCGACTGGCCCGCTTTGTTGCACACGCTGGACGCCGAAATTGAATGCCAGGGCCCTGATGGTGCTCGGGTGCTGGACATCAATGGTTTCGTCGTCGATCTCTACGAAACCGTGCTGAAACCCGGTGAGATCATCACCGGCGTCCGCTTCGCGAAGCCCAGCGCGGGCAGCGGTGGTGCGTACTGTGCGTTCAAACGTTGTGCCCCGGCTTACCCAACAACATCGATCGGCGTGCAACTCAGGGTTTCGGGCGGGCAGGCCGAATCGGCCAGGGTTTCCCTGGGATCATCCGGCCTGACCCCCATACGCTCACAACAAGCCGAGGCAGAACTCACGGGGAAATCCTTGGACGACGGCACGATCGATAAGGCCGCCGATGCCGCGGTCGCGGATTCAGATCCGGTCGACGACCAACGTGGATCGGCCGATTTCAAACGGCAACTCATCGCCAGTCTGACCAAGCGGGCTATAAGAATTGCCGCAAGGCGAGCCGGCGGGGAAACCGTCCAGAACAGCCACGAGTATTATTAGCATGAGCGAACGCTTCGACATAACCGTCACCGTCAACGGCACAGTATACGAACGGCAGGTGGAGTCACGCTTGCTGCTCGTGCAACTGATTCGCGATGAGCTGCGCCTGACCGGCACACACATCGGCTGCGATACGACCTATTGCGGCGCATGCACCGTGTTGCTGAATGGCGAGCCCGTAAAGTCCTGCACTGTGCTTGCCGTGCAGGCTGACGGTGCAGAGGTTCGGACAGTAGAGGGCCTCGAACAAGACGGCGAGCTGCATCCCTTGCAGGAAGCATTCTCCGAACATCATGCACTGCAATGCGGCTATTGCACGCCTGGCATGTTGATGTCTGCAGTCTATTTGCTGGAGAACAACCCGACTCCAAGCAACGCCGAGATCCGCAAGGGAATTCAGGGTAACCTCTGCCGGTGCACCGGCTATAACAATATCTTTGAGGCCGTGTCCGACGCGGCGGAGAAAATGCGAAAGGGAGCTTGAGTGGCCATCGAATTTGCTGGCGAGTTTACGGTTGCGACGCCGCGTGATGAAGCGTATGCCGTGCTGTCCGAGACGCAGAATTTTGCGCCTCTTTTGCCTAGCTACAAGTCACACGAGTTGAAAGATGACGGTTCTGTCGATGTCAATATAAAGGTGGGTGTCGGCAAGATTCGCG
>Ga0255057_10001188_pt1 | contig 14839 bp, 18 predicted proteins | sample Cases_109_6_MG_FD_189022 | JGI IMG/M metagenome (GOLD analysis project Ga0255057, IMG submission 189022) | Seawater microbial communities from Amundsen Gulf, Northwest Territories, Canada - Cases_109_6 | ecosystem: Environmental > Aquatic > Marine > Gulf | place: Canada: Northwest Territories... | reverse complement strand
GCATGGCTGGTCGTGGCGATAACTCGGCTGCCGGTGCTGCGGGAACACATGGCGTCATTCACATTCGCTACGAACCCGGCGGCACCACGCACACCGCTGACGGCTCGCCCGTTATCCTGATTCCGACTGCCAGTGGCGCTGCCGAAGTTATCCATACCGCTACCGGCGCGGTAGTCATTGCGGCCATTCTTGCTGCCGGTGCTGCCGAAGTCAGCAACACCGCGACCGGCGCGCCGTTAATCCCGTTGCCGACCGCTGCCGGTACTGCTTCGGTCGTTGTTCTGCACACGGCCAACGGCTCGCCAGTCATTTTAATTCCGACCGCGGCGGGTACCGCAGAAGTTATCAACACGGCGACGGGTGCGCCGTCGATCCTTGTACCGACTGGTGCCGGTACCACCGCTTTAACGCGCAACGCCAGTGGTGCGCCTGTCATTCTGATACCGGTTGCCGCAGGTGCAGCCGAAGTAATCAATACCGCTACCGGCGCGCCTGAGATACCGCTACCGGCCGCAGCCGGGGCCGCAGAGGTCAAAAAGACAGCCACTGGCGCACCGGTCATTCTGATACCAACCGCTGCGGGCGTAGCGGAAGTACTCAATACCGCTACCGGTGCGCCCGAGATACCGCTACCAACTGCCGCAGGCACGGCCAAAGTACCGTTTAAGGCTGACGGCGCGCCGTTGATACCATTACCGACTGCTGCGGGCACCACGGACATAAGCCGCAGCGCCACGGGTGCGCCTGAGATACCGCTGCCCGTAGCGGCGGGGGCAGCCGAAGTACTCAATACCGCAACCGGCGCGCCTGAGATACTAATACCGATTGCGGCGGGTGTGGCCGAAGTCATTAAGACGGCCACGGGCGCACCAGAAATACCGTTATCGACCGCGGCTGGCACCACCGCCTTAACCCGTAAAGCCAGTGGTGCGCCGTCGATACCGCTGCCGGTTGCCGCCGGTACCACCGACATTAGCCGCAGCGCCACAGGCGCGCCCGAGATACCGCTGCCGGTTGCCGCCGGTACTGCGGTCAATGTCGGCAATATCATCGCCAATGGCGCGCCGTCGATACTGATACCAACAGCGGCTGGCACAACGGACGTTCAACGCTCGGCCACGGGCGCACCGTCCGTACCGTTGCCAACCGCTGCTGGCGTGGCCGAGACTATCAATGCCGCTACCGGCGCGCCGGAAATACCGTTACCGACCGCTGCCGGTGTCGCAGAGGTTATTAATTCGGCTACCGGCGCGCCTGAGATACCGTTACCGGTTGCGGCCGGTACGACTGATATTGAGCGCAATGCTACCGGTGCGCCGTCGATACCGCTGCCCACCGCGGCGGGTGTAGCCAAAGTACCGTTTTTAGCCGATGGCGCACCGTCCATACCGTTGCCTACGGCTGCCGGTGCCGCGGTATTAACCCATACCGCGACGGGCGCGCCGTCGATACCGTTACCGACTGCCGCCGGTACAACGCCAAGCGACGTTGTTACTACAGTCGGTGGCGGGCATGGCCACGTTATTCCGCCCTATCGGAAGCGCCAACCTGAACCTGAACAGGTTAAGCCCGTTGATGACACGGAAGCCATACTATTGGCGGTTGCTGCGGTCATAGCCATCATGGAAAGTGACGAATGACGGTTAAACGTACCCCATGGTTGCGCCCCCATATGGCACAGCCGCCTAAAAAGGTCAATAATGTCGTGCCTTTGCATCGACGCAAACGCCCGTTAGCCACGGTATATGTTGACTTAAATGGAATTATGCGACTGCGTAAAGGGGTAGCCCGGTGACTGAAATAACGATGTTTTTCATAGCTCAATCGGCCATTATCCTTTTATCATTCGCGGCGGGCTATGTAGGAATCAAAGTGCAGATTGCCAAGCTGGAAGTGCGCGTATCCACGTTGCAAGAAGATCATAAGGGGCTGGCCAAACAAATGCAGGGCATTAACCGGGCAGTTTCTGAAATGAACGGTAAATTTAGTGCCAGTAAAACGCATAGTTAAGGCCGCTACCGTTATTGGTAGTGTGACGGCTGCTTTAATCGGCTTAGGCGTGGTGGGCGTTGCAATATCTGAGTTTGCCGATCCAATTATTCTGACGCTAGCCGAAGGTGACGACCGGTACGTGCAGCAAAAGGATTATGTCATTTACGAAGAAAACGATGACATTGCTGATTTGGACGATGACATAGACGAAGTAAATAAAAACATTCGCATACTCGAAGGTGCGGTACGCGCCAGTGAATTGGAAATAAGTCGTAGCCGCGATGTTGACTGGAATGCTGATGAAATTTTGCGGTTGGAAGAAGCTAAAGCCGAAGAACAGGCGCGCCGCGAAAAGCTGGAAAAACGAATCGAAGAAAAAGAGGAATTTATCGTTTGCATCGAAGAAGAACGGGAGCATTGCGGCAACAATGAGTCTTAATGCGTTACAAGTCGAATTCACCGAGGCGCAAGCTAAATTCCAAGTATGGTGTTTCAAAAATGGGTATGAAATCATCGAAGCGGAAGCGTTTAGGACACAAGAGCAAGCTGAAATCTACGCGAAGGCGGGAAAGGGTATTAGAAACTCGGCGCATTGCAAAAAGCTTGCGCGAGACTTGTTCCGAGTCGAAAACGGAACCGTTACATGGGACAAAGCCGCCTATGAGCCTTTGGGCAAGAAGTGGAAAACGATGCATGACTTGGCTCGCTGGGGTGGTGACTTCGCTAACCGGGATGCGGTACATTTTTCGTTCGAGTACAAAGGCGTAAAGTAGGAGAAATATCATGGCAGCAACTTTAAAAAGTGTCGTATTAGCGGCGTCAGCAGCGCGTACAACTACGGCTGATGGAACGCCAGTTGAAGGAATAAACCGGGACGGCCCGGCGGCAGTATTTTTAGATGCTACCGCGGCTAGTGGTACAACACCTACCTTAGATGTAACTATTGAAGAATATGATTCAGTTTCAGCTAAATGGTACGTCATTGCCACGTTTGCGCAATTAGTGGCTGTTGGTCGTGAACGTATTGCAGTAGCTGATTTATCGGGCAATAGACACCGAGCATCATGGACGATTACGGGTACCACCCCCAGTTTCACATTCAGCGTTTCAATGAATGCTAAGTAGTGGTGTTATCGTGAAAATAATACTGGGCATGGTCATTATGACCGTAGTTTTCTTTTTTCTGGCTTACGGCTGGGTGCTAATGACAGCCCCGAGAATGTGATATGAAAATTGGCAAACTGGCTAAACAGATATTGGGCGGCGTGGCACCGATGCTGGGTACTGCTTTGGGCGGCCCACTGGGCGGTATGGCGGGTAAATTTCTGGCTGACAAACTAGGTGTGGACCCGAGTGATTTAGACAAAGTTATTACCCATGCAGACCCGGCGCAGTTGGAGTCAATACAAAAAGCTAACGCTGATTTTAAAGTGGAAATGAAAAAGCTGGACATTAGCGAAGCCCAGCTACATGCCGCGGATCGGTCTGACGCCCGAACTATGGGCCGCGAACGCGGTACTGCTTTTCAAATGATGCTGTCCATTGTGTTTTTGTTTGGTTACTTTGGTTTGATTTACATATTCATTACCGGCACTTCGACTGTGGACGGCATGAATGAATGGAGCAAAGGCCAGCTAGGTGTTTTAATCGGTATCCTAACGGCTGCGGTGCCGCAGATACTGGCGTACTGGTTTGGTTCCAGTTCCGGGTCCAAGGAAAAGACGGCGCTATTAAATGGCTCTTAACGGTAAAGGTTTAGTCCACCCCCAAGTGGGGCGCCCATCGGCGTATACGCCGAAGTTGGGGCGGCGTATTTGCGAATACCTGATGATGAAAAAATCATTGGTAGATATTTGCAAAATGGACGGCATGCCGACCGACCGCACCGTAATTCGCTGGCTGTCCAATCCGAAAATGACCGCATTCAGGGATGAGTACTATCATGCCCGCCGGGTGCAAGCTGAAATTTATGTGGACGAAATTTTTACTATTGCCGATGCCAGCGCCGATGACTGGATACCCAGTATTAATAAACATGGCGAGCAGAACGGGTGGAAGCCCGATAACGAAGCCATACAACGCTCTAGGCTACGTGTGGATACTCGTAAATGGTATGCCGGTAAACTGATACCGCGTATCTACGGTGAACATTCCACAGTGGATTTGGACGTTACCGGCGATCTGGCCGAGCTATTAAAAATTTCTGCCAACAAAGATAAAGGCTTACCGAAACCCGTTAATGAGTAATCCACTACAAAACAATCAGCTTTCCGATGCTTGGTGGCGGCTGAATAACCTGTACAAAATAAAAAATAAGCAGGGCGATTTGATCCAGTTCAAACCAAACTGGGCGCAAAAAGATTTATACACTACTACGTGGTACCTGAACTGCATCCTAAAAGCCCGGCAGTTGGGCATGACTACAATGATTCAGCTATTCATGCTGGACAGGTGTTTATTCAATGACAATCAAAATGCAGGAATTGTGGCGCACAATAAAGAGGATGCCGAGGCATTTTTTGCAGACAAGATTAAGGTTGCATACGATAATTTACCCAAAGACTTGCAGGCTATGCGACCAGCTACTAGCGACACAGCCCGAAGCCTTAGATTCAATAACGGGTCACAAATCCGTGTGGGTACGTCGATGCGTAGTGGAACGTACCAGTACTTGCATATATCCGAATTCGGTAAGATGTGTGCTAAGTACCCCGATAAGGCTCACGAAGTCATTACCGGTTCATTGAATACCGTTGCGCCGGGGCAATTCATATTCATCGAATCTACTGCGGAAGGCCCGTTTGGCGAGTTTTACGACATATGCCAACGCAGCGAAGATATGACTGTTGCGGTAGCCAATGGCGATAATCATTTTACTGACATGGATTACAAATTCTTTTTCTACCCGTGGTTCAAACACCCGGATTACGAACTGCATGAAACGGTAGAAATTCCTGAAAAACTGATGCTGTATTTTCAGGAACTGCGAACGGAACATGGCATTGATCTGACGCCAGAAAAGAAATTTTGGTACGTTAAAAAGGCGGCTGAACAGCAGCAGAACATGAAGCAGGAGTATCCGTCTACGCCTGCGGAAGCATTTGAGCGCACTACGGAACTGGCCATTTACGGCAAGCAGTTACGCAAAGCCCGCCATGACCGCCGTATTTGCAAGCTACCCATTGACCGGTCGCTGCCGATAAATACGTTCTGGGACATTGGCCGCAATGATGTGACCAGTATCTGGTTCCACCAGTATGTCGATGTGCGGCACCATTTTGTGTATTACTACGAATCCCGGTTAGTTGATCTGGCCGAGTACGCCCGCAAACTGATTGAATTCAAAGAGGATTATGGTTGGTTTTACGGGCGGCACTACCTGCCGCATGACGTGGAAGTGACCGACCTAAGTACCGTCAACAATATGTCCCGGCGTATGATTCTGGAAGCCGCCGGGGTCCGGCCGCTGGTTGTGGTGCCCCGCATACGCAGTATCCATGATGGTATTGAATTGACTCGGAAAATTTTTGACTCCTGCTGGTTCGATGAGGAAGGCTGCGAAATAGGGCTACGGGCGCTGTCCGGTTATGAATGGACGTGGGACGCGCTGTATAAGACTACCCGGGAAACCCCGGCAAAGAACTGGGCGCGTAACGGCGCTGATGCCTTCCGGCAGTTCGCGCAGGGCTATCGTGGCGGCCGGGCAGGCTTTAGGGCACAATCCGATGTATATGGGGCGGCACGGAACCCCCGTGAATATGCCCGCAGGAGTAAAGGCAAGCGTGGATCAGTGTTTAACCCGAATGTCGATCATGTGTTGTGAGGTAGTCCATGGTAGCCCGTAACCGCAGCCGTTCCGTTCAATCAGCCGTACTTGGTAGCCGCGGTGGGCATGCCCGGACTGACTTAGCCAGTACCCGCCGCCAGTTGGGTCGTGTTGATCGGGTAGAACCGCGACAGGGCACGGTCATGTCCGATAGCCAAGTTGTTGGCTTTTTGGGCCGTAAAATCACCCAAGCCATGAATGATGAGGACGGCGATTTATCGCAAGTCCGGCAGGAAAATTTCAACTATTACATCGGGCAGGAATACGGCAATGAGCGCGAAGGCTATAGCAAGCATGTTACCCGGGAAGTGCTGGAAACCATTGAATGGGTGCTACCGTCCGTACTTCGCGTATTCAGTGCCGGGGATAAAATTGTTACATTCGACCCGGAAAGCCCCGAGGATGAGGAAGCGGCAGAACAAGAAACGGACATTGCCAACTATTACATTCTGAAAGGCAACAAAGGCCGCGGTTTCCTAAGTCTCCACCACTGGTTCAAAGATGCGCTGATGTACCCGAACGGGTACATCAAAATTCATATAGAGGAAAAAATGCATACGGACGTGGGCATGCTGAAAGGCTTGACGCCCATGGCTGTGCAAATGGTGGTTGATGACCCGGAAGTAGAAATACTGGAACAACGTACCCGTAATGTCATGGTGGAAGTGCCGCAGGCGCCGCCACAACCCGGCCAGCCGCCGCAATCCACTAAAGTACAACAGCCGGTCGAAGTATTTGACCTAAAAATACGCACCACAAAGATGAAAGCCGAATTGCGGCTTGACCCGGTGCCGCCCGAAGAATGTTTGGTGGATAACGATTGCCTGTCACTGGATTTAGATACCGCTGATTTTGTGTGCCATAGGGTACGCAAAACCTACAGTCAGCTAATCGAAGAAGGCTTTGATATGGACCGGCTGGATAGTGTCGGCATAGCAGAGGATCATCAGTGGAATGACGAACGTGTTAATCGGCTGTTTTATGAGGATGAGGACCCGGACGCGCAGGATGAGGATGATCCCAGCATGCGTGAATTCTGGGTGCATGAATGTTACGCATGGTACGACTACGATGGTGACGGGCTAGCGGAATTCCGTAAAACCACACTGATTGGCGATCAGGTATTTGATAACGAAGAAACTAATTTTCAACCCATGGTGGCGTTGTCGTCTATCCTGATGCAGCACAAGCATACGGGCATGTCGTATGCGGACATAGTTAAAGACTTACAGTTACTGCAATCGGTGCTGACCCGGCAGCTACTGGATAACGTCTATAAAATCAATGTACGCCGCAAGGTGTTCAGTGAGGACGCATTGACTGAGGATGGCTCGACCATAGAAGCCATGCTGAATACCCAGACCGAGTTTATACCGGTGCGCGGCCCGGCCCAGAATGCCATGGTGCCGGAACAGTCGCAGCCGATCATTGGCGATATTCTGCCGGTGATTCAACACATAGAGGACAAGAAAAAACTGCGTACCGGTGTTGCCCCAGAGTTATCTTTGGACCCGGCCGTATTGCAGGAATCCACTATGGGCGCATTTATGGGCGCCATAGATCAGGCCAGCCAGCGGATTGAAATGTTGGTGCGTATATTCGCTGAAACTGGCATGCGATTCCTGATGCTGAAAGTGCATCAGCTACTGCGTACTCACTGGGACATTGCTAAAACTGTAAAAATACGCGGCACTTGGGTAGACGTGGACCCGCAGGGCTGGCGTGACCGTACCGATATGACCGTGAATGTCGGGCTGGGTTTTAACAACAAACAGCAAATGATTGTCATGTTGACCCAGTTATTGAACATGCAAAAAGAAGCATTGCCGCAGGGTATGTCAACGCCGGGCAAACTCTATAACACGCTGGAACGGATTATTAACGCCGCTGGTGTGGGCGATGTACGAGCGTATTTTGTTGACCCGGATTCGCCGGAATACAAGCCGCCGGAACCGCCGCCGCCGGACGCACAAATGATATTGGCGCAAGCCCAAGCTAAGGCGCTAGAGGATAAAGCCCAGTTAGACAAGGCCGAAGTAAAGGGCAAACTGTTAATGGAAGCGGCCAAGAATCAGCAGGACGGACAGCTAAAAGCTGCCGACATAGAGGAAAAACAAAAGGACCGCGAACTGAAGGTACGCGAACTGGCGCTGGACGAATTGCGGCTTGAAAAAGAATATGACATTAAAGAAGCTGATTTGGTAACCAAGGTCGAAAAGATACGCGCTGACGTTGATCTGACCGATGCCCAAGTTGGTAAAACTGAGGCCGAAACGGAATTGGCCCGGGTGGAAGCATCCGATACCGCCCGTGAAGCCCAGCGTATTGTGACTGAACACAATGAGGATTCTGACGATGGTGAATCTGACGAAGAAACGTAAACCGAATAGAACTCCGGTTGCACTGACCCCTTACAAGGTAGACCTGCAAAACCATATTGAATTGAGCAGCCCAGAAGCGGTTGCTATTGCCGAGTCTATTCGCACCAGCATGGACCGTATGACCGGGTTAGTGCAGGCGGTTATGACTGAGCAGCAACGGTTTTTAGAACTGATGGGCGTCCAGCAGAAAACCAGCAATGACATGCTGGCGGCGCTGATAAAACAGAAGCCCATGGCGCCTATAGTCAATCTACCGGCCCGTTCCAAGTCTTTTCAGGTGGATATTGAAAAGGACAATGACGGCGCCACCACTGGCATGCAGATAACGGCTGCCGGGTAAACTAGCAAAGCAGGGGCGGCAGGGCTTATACTCGCCGCGAATCAGTCATTTACGGCAGAGGACACAGCAATGGAAGGTCAAGGGTATTCACACGGAAACGGCAAAATCAGCGGCACTACGAAATCTAATGCCAAGTACGCCGATCTGAATATGCAAGAGGGTAATTCCGGTAAAGCCATCGGTGATAAAGGGGTTAAAAATCCCCAAGGCAATTCACGCACCATGTGTGCGGCTGACCGGTACCGCAGCACCAAAGCGACGTAGTGGCCAAAGCCAGTACCAAAAACGCTCATATCCGCGAGGATAAGAGCAAGCGGCAAGCGCCGGAAATCAAGGCAAGCGATTCCACCCGTTTGCTGAATGATCCGGCGTTTGTCGAAGTATTTGAACGGCTGCGGAATCGGGCGCTGCAACAATTGGAAGCCATTACAAGTGATGGCAGTTCTGAATCCGATGCTTACGAACGCGAATGGTGCCGTATCCTGCGTACCCTGAATTGGGTTAAACGGGATTTGGTCACCGTAGGACAAAAAGAACAATTGCGATTGGCTAACCAACCGCGGGAGACTGAATAATGCCGCCAGAACACGCACCTGCCCAGCCGGAAGGCGCTATTACCGTCCGCGAAGCTGCCAAAGGCATTGAAAGTTTGCTGGACGATGACGGGCAATTTAACCCTAGTGGTGAGCCGTCACGGGCGCACCCAGATTATGAGGGCGACGACGCCCAGCCCGGCAGAGATTTGAAAGGGCGGTTTACCGCCAAAGACGCCGCGCCGGAACCGGAAGTAGAACCGGAGCCGGAACCTGAAGGCGCACAAATTCAGGCGACAGCAGAGGACGACGACCTACCGGCCGCCGATACTGATGCTGCGCCCGAAGAATCGGAGACTTTAGAAGCCCCTACTGGCGACGCAGACACCGATGACAGTCCTATTGAAACGCTGGCTGATTTGGCAGACGCATTAGAAACCAATGTTGGTGATCTAAGCGCGACACTGACCCATACATTTTCAGCAGCGGGTGAGGACGTTACGGTGACACTTGCTGAATTAGAAACGGGCTACCAAAAAGACGCCGATTATCGACGTTCCACGGCCAAACTGGCAGAGGACCGCCGTAATTTTGATAGCGAATCGCAAGGCAAGTTAGCGGATTTACAGGCACAAGCTGTAAATCTGGCCCAGCAGTTTGGTCTGACTGAGCAGCTAGTATCCGCCGAAATGAACACTGAGCGCATGAAATCATTGCGTGAAAGTGATCCGGCGGAATGGTCAGCGCGACGCGAAGAAATTAGCGGGCGGATAGCTTTGCTACGGCAGGCACGGGAACAGGCAGCAGTCAATTACACATCTTACATGGCTAATCTGCAAACTATGACCCGTGATCGTGAGATTGCGGCATTGGAAGAAACTGGTAACTGGGGTGAGACTCAGCGCGCAACCAGCCGTACAACGCTCAATGAGTTGGGTTTTACGGATTTTGAAGTTGGTAGCGTGGCTGACGCCCGTATCGTGAAAGCCGTATTGGAATTAGCTGATTTGCGTACCGAAGTAGCGACACTTCGGGCCGAAAAAGCGACAGCCGAAACTACGGCCCAGCGGGTTAAAAAGGAAATTCCATTGGTGACCAAACCGGGTAAGCAAACCCCCGGCCGTACCCGGGCGACAGTAGACCGGAACAGGGCACGTCAATTAGGTAAGCGGTTGAAGGCTAGCGGTAAGGTATCGGATGCGGCTGCGATAATCGAAGAAATGGGAATAGTCTAAGAGGTAGCCCCTAATGAGTACTACAAACTTTGACAGGTTTGACCTTGCGACTTCGGGTGATAATGTTCGAGAGGATTTGACTGACGTTATTTATAACATCAGTCCAACCGAAGTGCCTTTTCAAGCAAACGCAGGGCGTGGTAGCGGTTCACAAACGCTACATGAATGGCAAATTGATGAATTGGCCGCCGCGGTCACAACCAATGCTGCCATCGACGGAGCCGATTTTGGAACGGACAGTTCCGATGAAGCGCAACGTATCGGGGTATTTATGCAAATCAGCATTAAGTACATCGCCGTGTCACGTCGCGCCAATATCGTGAACAAAGCCGGAAGAAAATCGGAATTGGCCTACCAAATCGCTAAAAAGGGCAAAGAGCTTCGACGTGACGTAGAAGCCCGCGCCTGCGACAACCAAGAAACCGTAGCAGGTTCATCGTCGTTAGCGTCTGAAACGGCAGGCTTGCCAGCGTGGATTTCAACAAATACGAGTCGCGGTGCATTAGGTGCCGACCCGGCTTTGTCCAGTACCACGTTTGGCCAACCAACAACGGCAGCAACGGACGGCACCCAACGGGCGCTTACTGAAACCCTGTTGCTGGCGGAAATGAGAGCAGCGTATATTGCTGGCGGCGATCCGAACATGCTAATGGTCGGCCCGACAGTTAAGCAGCGTTTCTCAAATTTCATGTTCACTGATCCTGCGAGAATTGCTACGCAATACCAAGACCAAGGGCCGACCAATCGTGGTGGCGTTTCGGTAGTGGGCGCAGTTGATGTGTATGTGGGCGACTTTCAGGTTCTGGACGTTGTACCTAACCGCTTCCAGCGGGAACGGGACGTGTGGATTCTGGACACCGAGTACTGGGAAATTGCATATCTGGACGGCTACAAAACCGAAACGATTGCAAAGATCGGTGACGCGGAACGCAGGCACATACTGGTTGACTGGACTGTGGTATCGAAAAATGAGGCCGCAAGTGCAGTTGTAGCCGACATTGACGAAACCGTAGCAATGACCGCGTAACGGAACGCGACAACAACCTTTGGGGCACCCGCAAGGGTGCCCCCCTTTTTACCGGAGAATTTGCATGCCACGTCTAAAAATAAAAAGTATGGACGACAAAGTAGCCACCATGGGTTTGCACTTTGGCGGCCCGCCGGAACAACGCAAGCTGGAACCTACTGAAGTTATCGAATTTTCCGACGATGATCCTTTATTTCAAGCCATGATGGATTCGGGGAAATGTGAATTGACCATGGCCCCAGCAACCCGCCCCTTGATATATCCAGATGCCCCAATGGCTAAATTTTGCTCGCCATCATTCAAACCCAATGGTAGGAATGAGGAAGCCCAAGTAGCCGAAGCAAAAGCAACAATAGCGGATATGCTAAATCACACTCCACCCGCAGCGCCTGATGAACAGGAGTCGCCCGCTGCCGAACCCGAGGCACAGCCGGAATCGTCCGTGAATCCACGGGCTGTCCGCCGTGCCGCAGCGGAAGCGGCAAATGAAGAAGATACTGCTGGATCGTAGCCCTACCGGCGTAGATCATATTGTCCACGTATCCGATGATGAATTAATCACCATCGAGCATACACCTACCGCCGTCGAGAAAATTATACTCGACGCTAACGCGCATTCGCGCAATCACGAACGACCCAACACAAAAGCGAATTTTCGCCACGCCGCCCGTGTGCCTATTAATACCTACATGGCGTGGAAAAAAGAATGGAAAAACAAGTACAAAGATACTTACACATGGGGGCAGTTTGAGGTTATGAAACTGAACAGCCCCGAATATAAGTACCTGCGCACCATGGTTAATAAACTATGACTACTTACTCGCAAATTCAGACCGATCTGGATAAATGGCTGATTCGTGATGACATATCATCCGATGCTAATGCGCTGGCGTCGATAACCAATATCGCGCAAGCCGCCATAAATCGGGAAGTGCGTACTGTGGCGCAGGAAGCCCACACGGTTTTATCTCTTATAGGGCGATCCGTAGCAGCGCCTGCGCTGTTTATGGAAGTGAAGTACATGCAACTGGACGACGCCAGTAGCCCGTCAGCCGGGACGCTGGAATACAAAGCCCCTGAAATGCTGCGGCGGGATAATACCTACCAGAATGCCAGTCGCACCACTTTTTACACTATCGAAGGCGATGGTAGCAACGCCGTGCAGTTCACATTCGCCCCAGCGGGTAATGCTTCGACGCCGCCGCAAATAGCACTGGGCTATTACACCCGGTTTGCCACATTGGTTGATGGCGCGGATACCAACTGGTTACTGGCCAATCATTACGATGTGTACCTGTACGCCTACTTACGCGCAGGCGCTGAATTTATCCAAGAGGACGTATTAGAAGAACGCTTTGCGGCCAAATTCACTGCCATGGTGGCGGCGCTGCACAAATCTGAACAGCGTAAGCGCCAGCGTTTCGGCAGTATGGTGGCCTACGGCAATCCACGGGGTGTGGTGTGACAACCAAAGCTGAATTAATCGACTTTGGCGAGTGGCTACCGGATTTGCCCGATTTGGCTAACCCCGGTGCGACCGAAGCTAAAAATACTGTGCCCGAAATAAGCAGTTATAGCTCACTGGCCGACTTACAAACTTTCACCACTGCTTTAACCGGGCAGGCATTAGGTTCGTATTGGGCGCCGGATGATCTGGGCGGCATACTTAACTTTGCCGGTGACTCCACCAAACTGTACACCCTGCTTACCGGTGATACGTGGGATGACGTAAGCCGGACAGTGGGCGGTGTGTACAGCGCGGGGTTATGGGATTTTGCTAAATTTGGCAGCCGGGTTATAGCTGCCGATGACGGACAGGTGCTGCAATACTTTGACGTGGATGCACCCAGTACTGAGTTTGAAGATTTGCCCAACGCTCCCACGGCCAAGTATGTCGGGACCGTGCGGGATTTTGTGGTAGCAGGCAATATCCCCGCATTTGGTTCCGATGTAGTTGGCTGGTCGGGGTTTAATAATTCCGAACAATGGGACTTAACTTCTGGATCATTGGCCACCCAAAGCGACCGGCAGGAATTATTCGGCCGCGGTGGCGAGGTTATGCGCGTAGTGCCGGGTGAATACGGGCTTATTTTTCAGAAACAAGCCATACAACGTATGGATTATGTTGGCCCGCCGCTGGTGTTTCAGTTTGACGAAATCGAACGTAAACGGGGCACTCCCGCCAGTCATTCAGTTACATGGTTTGGCAGCACCGTCTATTACTTTGGCTGGGACGGTTTTTATCGCACTGATGGTAGTAGCGAATCTCAGCAAATTAGCGCCAACCGAGTTAGCCAATGGTTTTTGAATGAAGCCGATTCTGAAGGGTTGGACTCCATGCGCGCCGCTATCGACCGCGAACGGCGGCTGGTCATGTGGGCGTTTCGTACCAGCCAATCATCAGCGTTTAATAACCGGCTAATAATGTACAACTGGGTAGCCGATAAATGGTCATGGGCCGAAGTAGATACCGAAATCATAGCTGAATTTGTTAGCCCCGGATTTGTGCTGGATGCTTTGGACACACCATTACCCGGCGGCATTGATGCTGATTCTATTAACGTGGATTCAGACGCATTTACCGGCGGGCAGTTAAGCATCATGGGTTTTGCAACCGATCATAAATCCGGTACGTTCGACGGTACACCGCTGGTCGGCACCCTAGATACCAAGGAAATTAGCGGGGCGGATCATCAGCGACTGGTCATTAATAGTGTGCGACCATTGTACGAAGGTCAGCCGGGCAGTTCCGTTACCATCCAAGTAGGTACCCGGAACCGGTTGCAGGATAATGTGAATTACTCAGCGGCGCGCAGCTTAAATGCAATCAATGGCGAAGCCAGCGTAAGAATTAATGCGCGGTACCCCCGGTTTAGGCTTAATATCACCGGGGGTTTTGACAAAGCTATTGGTGTGCGAGCGAACGTCCGTAAGACTGGTGGGAGAGCATAATGTCCGGTGGATCGTATGGCGGCTATAACCCAAACTGGTGGCAGAATTTTCAGCCGCCACCAGACCCGAATCCATTTACCAATCCGCAGTACCCGGGCGTACCGGACAATAGCTCGCGGGCGGCAAATCAAACCTATGGGCTTGGCGTTTTCAACGACCAAGCACTGGATTTATCCCAGAATCAAATTGGGCAATCAGGGGCGAACATGACAGCACCAACACCTAACGCGCAACAACAAGCCGCTATGGGCGCACAGAATAACGGCATGATGATGGGCACATTAGGTGGCCCCGGTTACGGCCCAAATGCACTGGGCAGCGCCGGACCCGGCGGCGACGTGTGGCGGCATAACCAGCAATTTCAACAGCCGCAACGATATGGCGGTGGCGGTAAAGGCGGCGGCGGAATGACGGGCGGCGGCGGTGGCGGTAAAGGCGGTCAGCAACAACACCCGCGGGGGTACGACCAATTTGGAAATTCTCCCCAAAATCTTGCGGCTCACCAGCAAGCAAACGATGCTTGGCGTCAGTCGGGCATGCACGGAAATGTGAA
>Ga0255057_10001187_pt1 | contig 14849 bp, 17 predicted proteins | sample Cases_109_6_MG_FD_189022 | JGI IMG/M metagenome (GOLD analysis project Ga0255057, IMG submission 189022) | Seawater microbial communities from Amundsen Gulf, Northwest Territories, Canada - Cases_109_6 | ecosystem: Environmental > Aquatic > Marine > Gulf | place: Canada: Northwest Territories... | reverse complement strand
GTCCACCTTCCCCTCAAAGGGGAAGGAAGGAGACTCAGAGATTGGCACTCACTTTTTTCGTGAACGGATCACACAGTTCGAACCGCCGATGGGACCAGGCTGAGACGGGCATCACCACCGAACCAACCGTGGATTGAGGCAGGAGGGAGGTGGGAACCGGATTCGAGAGGCTTCGAGGCTCCCCCTCCTCCCCCAGGAGGACAGAGAGAAGAACTGCACCGGTACTAGCTTCCCAAAAGCGCTAGGAAAGGCTCGCCAACGTGAAACCCCGCATCGTCGTCCAACTCCATCCGCAGCATGCCGACTACGACAACATCCGGCGTCAGGTCGTGGCCGCTGAGGAAATCGGGATTGATGCCGTGTACAACTGGGATCACTTCTATCCGCTGTACGGAGACGCCGACGGCAAGCACTTCGAGTGCTGGACGATGCTGGCCTCCTGGGCCGAGGTGACGGAGAAGATCCAGATCGGGCCCCTGGTGACCTGCAACTCATATCGCAATCCGCAGCTCTTGGCGGATATGGCCCGCACCGTGGACCACATTTCTGGTGGCCGGGTGGTCCTCGGCATCGGTTCTGGGTGGTTCGAGCGCGACTACCAGGAATACGGCTACGAATTCGGAACGGCAGTAAGCCGCCTCGACAATCTGGCTCGAGACCTGCCGCTCATCAAGGAGCGGTTGGGCAAGGTCAATCCGGCTCCAGTCGGCCCGATGCCCATAATGGTCGGCGGAGGCGGCGAGAAGAAGACCCTGCGGATCACTGCCGAGCATGCCGACATCTGGCACTACTTCTGGTCTTCCGAAGAGCCCGAGACCTATCCTCGCAAGAGTGCCATCCTCGACGATTGGTGCGCCCAACTGGGACGCGACCCCTCAGAGATCCTGCGGTCGGCGAGCATCGGCACCGCCCGCCAGGCTCCGTTCGACGAGATCGCCGAGCACGCCGGAGAGATCACGATTCCACTCAACGGACCCGACTATGACCTGGCACCGGTCAAGGAATGGCTGGCCTGGAGAGACAGCCTCTAGTGCGGGGCACTAGCTACCCGGTAAGAGTCATTGAATGAGCCCGGCCGGCGGATCGACCACGATGTAATCGGCTGCCACCTCCGGCACGAGGGCAGCAACAAACGGAATCTCGAGGTCTCCATCCGCGGTCTTTATGACCAATCGATCCTGAGCGCCCACCACCACCGATTTCACCTCGCCGAGATGGTCGCCGGCGACGGTCCGGACCTCGCGCCCGATGAGGCTGGAGACCCAATATTCGTCTTCGGCCAGTCCCGGCAGCTGTTCCGCTTCAACCGACAACGCGATATTTCGCATGGTCTCGGCAGTGGAACGATCGGCCACTCCTTCGAAGGACACGAGCAAGTGCTCCCGGTGGGGACGCACGGATGCCACCGTCAGTGCCTTCGTTTCGGTGTGAATGGTGGCTCCGGGGGTGAATACCTCGGGCACCCCGGTAAAGACCGCCACCTCTCCCTTGATCCCGTGAGCCTTGCCGCAAGTCCCGACCGTCACCCGCTGCGGGAGCATCCCTTCAGTCGACGAACTCGACCTGGGCTTTCAAGCCCTCTTCGTCGGCGGCGGCCTGCGCCAGCGTACGGATGGCTCTGGCCACTCGTCCCCGTCGTCCAATAACCCGGCCCATGTCCGGTTTGGCGCAGCGGACTTCGGCGACGACCTCTTCGGGACCCTCCTCGATGATGTCGACGGACACTTCGTCGGGTTTGTCGACGATCTCCGACACCAGAAACACGACCACGTTCTTTACGATGTCACCCTTGGCCATTAGGCACCTTCCTCTTCGGGCTTTGCAGATGCCGCCTCCTCCGCGGGCTCCTCCCCGGAGGCCTCCGCGGCGGTTTCTTCAGCGGCTTCGGCAGCCGGCTCTTCCACGATTTCAGCTGCGGGCTCTTTCGTAGCTACCGTCGTCGGCTCCTCAGCGGCCTCAGCCGCCGGTTCCGCTTCTGAATCCGTCGTTCCTTCGTCATCTTCAGTCGACTCGACCTCGGCCTCTACCTCCTCAGCCTCACGCTGCCGTACCTTCTTGGACTTACGCTGCTTCTCTTCAGGAATCACCGGCTCAGCCACTACATGCACATCGCCTCGCAGGACCCGGAACTGACCCCAGGCACCTGAAATCTCCAAGAGCTTCCTCACCGCGGCGCTGGGCTGGGCACCGACCGTCAGCCAGTGAACCGCCCGCTCATTGTCGATTTCCACCACCGAGGGGTGCGGATGTGGGTCGTACCGGCCAATGAGCTCGATGAATCGACCATCGCGGGGCGAACGCGCGTCGGTAGCCACCACCCGGTAGGTGGGGTGCTTCTTCTTGCCCATCCGCATGAGGCGGAGCCTCACCGCCATCGCATCACCTTCTCTTTCGCTTCCTCTGTCTTTTCTGCCGCTGGAGGCCGGGCCTCATCAGAGCGGCTGCGGGGCCGGAATCGGATGTCATGCCCTGCATCATCTTCTGTGTTTCGTTGAACTGTTTCAGCAGCCTATTCACCGCTTGGGCGTTTGTGCCAGAGCCGGCCGCGATGCGGCGGCGCCGACCCCCCCTAATCATCTTGGGGTTGGCCCTCTCCTCGGGTGTCATCGACCGGATAATGGCCTCGACTCGGGCCATATCGCTCTCGTCGATCTGCGCCCCTCCCAGGGCCTCAGAAGCACCCGGAAGCATACCAACCAATTGGCTGAGGGACCCCATCTTCCTTATCTGCTGGAATTGAGTGAGGAAATCTTCCAGGTCGAATGAAGCGGTGCGCAACTTCTCTGCGGCCTCCTCCGCTTGCTCCTCGTCCCACGTCTCTTCTGCCTTCTCGATGAGAGTCAGGACATCACCCATGCCCAGGATCCGGGATGCCATCCGCTCCGGGTGGAACGCCTCCAGATCATCGACCCCCTCTCCGACACCGACGAACTTCACCGGACACCCTGTGACTTCGCGAACAGAGATGGCAGCACCGCCGCGGGCATCGCCGTCGAGCTTCGACAACACGACTCCCGTGAGCTCTACGTGATCGAGAAAGCCTTGGGCAACGTTCACGGCCTCCTGACCGGTCATCGCGTCGACTACCAGAAGGACCTCGTCCGCGGCAGCGGCCTTGTTAACCGCCGAAAGCTCACTCATCAACTCACGGTCGATTTGGAGGCGGCCGGCGGTGTCGACGATTACGACATCGACACCGGTCCTGGTCGCTTCCTTCAGTGCGGCCTTGACAAGCTTGGGGGGCTTGCCGCCGCGGTCGGTGTAGACCGGCACGTCGATCTGTTTCCCCAGCTGTTCGAGCTGATCTATCGCTGCCGGACGTTGCAGATCAGCTGCCACCAACATGGGCCGGCGGCCTTCATTCTTGAGACGCCCGGCGAGCTTGGCGGCAGAAGTGGTCTTGCCGGAGCCCTGCAACCCAACCATGAGGATGCGAAGTGGTGGGGCTTTGGGCCTGGCCAGAGTCGCGGCCTCTTCACCGAGTGTGCCAATCAACTCCTCGTTGACGATCTTGATGACCTGCTGGCCAGGGTTCAGGCTGGCATGAACCTCCTCACCAACCGCCCGTTCCCGGATCCGGGCGAGCAGGTTCTTGGTGACGTCGAGGTTGACATCTGCTTCGAGCAGAGCCAACCGCACCTCGCGTAAGGCGGAATCAACATCGCTCTCGCTCAGACGGCCTTTGCCACGTAACTGGGCGAACACGCCGCCAAGGCGGGAAGTCAAGGTCTCGAACATCGATCCGGATTGTAGGAACCTCCCCGAGAACGGGGACCGGCCGTGTCAGGAGGTACGATGCGGCAGCCAGCCAGGAGACGTGTCAGTGTTCGATCTCGTCGTCAAGAACGCAGAGGTGGTCCGTCCCGGCCGGGAGACGGAACGGCTCGACATTGGGATTACAGACGGGAAGTTCACGCAGCTCGCGCAAGACATCGAAATATCAGAAGCCCGGGACGCGTTCGACGCCGGCGGGCTCCTCGTGTTCCCCGGCATCGTCGACGCCCACATGCACTTCGGGATCTACAACGAGCTGTCTGAGGACATTGGCACCGAGAGCAGGGCATCGGCGCTCGGGGGAGTCACCACCGGCATCAGCTACATCCGGACCGGTCAGTATTACCTGAACCGGGGCGGTCCGTATGCCGAGTTCTTCCCGGACGTGCGTGCTTTGACCGACGGCCGATCCCACGTTGACTACGGCTTTCATATCTCACCGATCGAGAATGCCCACATCGACGAGATCGACGAAATCATCGACGAGTTCGGTGTGACTTCCTTCAAGATCTACATGTTCTACGGAGGCCACGGCCTGCACGGTCGATCTGACGATCAGGCTTCATTTCTCATGACCCCGCCCGGTGAGCGCTACGACTTCGCCCACTTCGAGTTCATCATGCGCGGTATCCAGCGAGCGATGGAGCGCTTCCCTGACAAGGCGCAGTACATCTCGTGCTCACTGCATTGCGAGACCGCCGAAATCATGACGGCGTACTCGAAGATCGTCGAGGCCGGCGACCTGACCGGCCTCGAGGCTTACTCCGCCTCACGGCCGCCCCATTCGGAGGGGCTGGCGGTTGCCATCGCCGCTTACCTCGCTCATGAAACCGGCTGTGCCAACATCAACCTCCTGCACCTCAGCTCGGCCAAGGCGATCGGGTCGGCACTGCGCATGGCCGAGGCGTACCCGCATGTGAATTTTCGCCGGGAAGTGACCGTCGGCCATCTCACGGCCGACATCACCACTGCCAATGGCACCTATGGAAAGGTAAATCCACCAATCCGGCCCCGGGAGGATGTTGAGGCTTTGTGGCAAGCGGTTGTCGACGGCGCCGTCGACTGGGTGGTCAGCGACCATGCCTGTTGCCGGCCGGAGCTGAAGCTCCACGCCGAGCATCCCGACGACATCTTCCTCGCCAAGGCCGGCTTCGGTGGCACTGAATATCTCCTCTCCGGAGTGCTCAGCGAAGGCCGCAAAAGGGGGCTGTCCTATTCGCGCATCGCCGAGTTGCTGAGCTGGAACCCGGCCCAGCGGTTCGGCCTGCTGAGCAAGGGCACCATCGCCGAGGGCTACGACGCGGACCTGGCCATAGTCGACCCGGACGAGACCTTCATTGTGCACGCATCCGAATCCGAGTCGACTCAGGGGTATTCGCCATTCGAAGGGCACGAGCTGACCGGCCGGGTCAAGCACGCGTTCCTGGGCGGGCGCCAGATCCTCGACGCAGGCAACGTGGTCGGACCGCCCACGGGTCGATTCCTCGCCCGCCCCACACCATCTCCGATTGACTAGCTAGTTTCGCCGGTTCGGCGGATGTAGCGCTCGGCAGACGCCGCTACCGCTGCTGCTGCCCCGGTGAGGATGTTGCGACCCCACCAGCCGCCGTAGATGCGGTCATAGGGAAGGTGCGCTATCCGTGCCAGCAGCGCCCGGATGGTTTCCGGGTCGAGGGGAATGAGATTCGGGTACGACCGCATGAAGCTGGCATAGCGACGATCGAGCACCACTTGGATCGTGTCCCCGGTGAGAAGGGCTCCCTTTCCCTCAGCACCACCGGGCCAATGGAGCACGGCGCTTCCGTCGAAGTGTCCCCGGCAACGAACCAGAGAGATCCCCGGGACCGGCTCCACCAGATCGTCGTAAAAGACGTATGCCGAATCCTCCCGGCACACCCATTCACGGTCGGCGGCCGGCAGATAGATGGGGGCGCCAAAAGCTTCGCTCCATTCGACAATCGCTCCATAGAAATGTGGGTGAGAGGCGGAAATCGCCTGGACGCCCCCCAGGCGGTTGAGTCTCTCGATCGTTTCCTGGTCGAGGTAGCTAATGGCGTCCCATAGGACGTTGCCATCTGGCGTAGTGACGAGAAGCGAGCGTTGCCCGATGGCGAACTGGGGCTCGGTGCCAATGCCCCACAACCCGGGCTCCAATTCCTCAATCCGATTGGAGAACCCGGCCGTTCGCATTTCCGGGAGATCGGTCCACTGTTGTCCGTCCCAGCCGACGTACTGGCGCTCGTCCTCGCATATCTTGCAGCCTGAGGTTGTCGTGGCGTGCTGGACCCCGCAGGTGACACAGATCGGGTAGTTCGCGATTTCCTCCTGGTCGCCCACAGGATGGCACACTGCCAGAACCACATGGAGTCCCACAGGCAAGGTGACGTGCCAAGATCATCTCTGAAAGAACTCAAGCGGAGGTGACACCCGGTGACCAGTCCGAAAGTTAAGGCCATACTCGGCTACGACATTGTCGACGGCGTCTCAGTCGAGGAGTATGAGCGGTGGTTGCGGGACATCCATTATCCCGACCTCCTCGCCAATCCCTATCTCGACAAGATCGTGCTCGACACCATGGTGCGCCCGGTCAATGCTACGAGCGCCGGGACACCGATCATGGAAGACCCGCAGACGTTCTACCGCATCGTGGAGCTCCATTACGCCGATCGGGAGGCTTACGAGAACTACCTCCAGTGGTTCGTTGACCATCCCATACCGGTGAAGCGCAGCCCGGCAGGACGAACCGAATTCAAGTTCTACGTTCTATGCGACGTGGAAGAGGCGACCCGCTAGTGCTCTAGCTCAACCGCCGGGTAGCCGGAGTGGTCCTCCCCGGCTCTCATCTAGGGACCCGAGGCCCCTGCGGCCCACGTCTTCGATGAGCAGCTCACCGGCCCGGCCGGCCGAATCCAATTCCCCGACCCGGGCAATGACGGCGTCATTGAACGCTTGCTCGGTGCAGTGAACCTCCGGCGCCCGCAAAAGCAGAGCCCGTACTCCGAAATCGAAGCGCTCTTCAAACTGTTGCAGCTCGCCGGGTTCGGCGGCCCCTAAGTCGTCGAGAGTGCGCTGGAAGAAGACGATCACCGAACCGGCGCCGGCTGCGCACCCGTCGAAGGCGGCAAAGGGATGGGTAGTGGAGCTCGAGTCGCTGCCACAAGCGGCGGCTGCCACCGAAACCGCCCCGGCCGCGATGATCAGTCGCCAGCCCGAGCCATTCCGGCTCACGCCGTATCAGCCGACCGATCGGCGATGGCCTGTTCCCACTGATTGGCGGCTTCCAGCCCGACAACCTGGTTCACATCGCTGAAGGTGGCCATATCGTCCAGCCGTCCAGCTGTCGTCCCGCTCTTGTGAAGCTCCGCCAGCACGTCACGCGCCCCCTTGGTCACAGTCCGGGTGATTGATCCGGGGAAGATCACGAGGGAGAACCCGAGTGAGTGAAGCTCGTCGACGGGCACCATGGGAGTCTTGCCGAACTCGACCATGTTGGCCATGAGGGGCCAGTCGGCCAGCTCCTGTCCGACCCGGGCCAACTCGTCCCGGCTCTGCGGCGCCTCCACGAACAACAGGTCGGCGCCCGCCTCCGCATAGGCCCGGGCTCGGCGGATCGCTTCGTCTAGATCGTGGGGACCGCGGGCGTCGGTGCGAGCGATGATGAGGATGCCGTCCGGCCCCGAGCGTGCATCTCGGGCTGCGTTGAGGCGCTCGAGCATCTCACCGGTCGACACAACCTCCTTGTCTTCGAAGTGCCCGCATTTCTTGGGAAACACCTGGTCCTCGAGCTGAACGGCGGCGACCCCTGCTCGTTCATAGGCCCGCACGGTGCGAGCCACATTGTGCACTCCCCCATATCCCGTGTCTCCATCGACTATCACAGGGACATCCACCACGTCGCAGATTCGCTCAGCGATCATGACCATCTCGTCCATCGTGGCGATGCCAATGTCCGGTCGACCGAGAAGCGAGTTGGCGACTCCCGCTCCTGACAGATACACCGCCGGGAAACCCGCTTCGACGATGAGGCGAGCGAACAGAGCGTTGAATGTGCCGGGGGCAACCACCGGCGCCTGGTCGGTGAGCATGGCTCGCAAGCGGGTTGCGGGTGTATCGGTCACCTGGCTCCTTTGGAGATTTGTTCCTCGAGGAACGGCTCGAGCCCCCCGGCGCGCAAAATGACCCCGATTTCCTCGGGGAGGGCTATGGCTTTGTGGGTGGCTCCGGTATCTATTACCACCACCTCGCCGGCTTCGGTGTCGATCCGCACGCGCTGGCCTTCCTCAACCTCAATCGCAGTAGGGCATTCAACCGGGACCAGGCCGACGTTGATGCAGTTCCGAAAGAAGATTCGCGCAAAAGACTCGGCCACGATCGCCACTATGCCCGCGGCCTGGATGGCGCGGGGCGCCATCTCCCGGCTTGAGCCGGTGCCGAAGTTCTTGCCGCCGACAATGATGTCTCCCGGCGAAACGAGGTCGGCAAATCCGGGACGGATTCCCTCCATCACGTGCGAGGCGATATCGGCGAGATCACCGATGAGATATTTGCCAGGTACCATGACGTCGGTGTCCACGTTGTCGCCGAACTTCCACACGGTTCCTTCGATGATGCTCATGCCGGCACCGTCATTAGCTCGCGGGGATCGACCACGTGGCCGGCGACGGCCGCCGCGGCCACTGCGTACGGCGAACCCAACCACACCTCGGCATCGGGGCTGCCCATCCGGCCCCGGGTATTGCGACTCGTGGTCGAAATGCAGACCTCGCCGGGGGCCAGAACTCCGCTTCCGAGGCCGGGACATGCTCCACACCCCGTGGAGAGAATGTGAGCGCCGGCCTCCATGAGCGTTTGGGCGATTCCATCGGCCATCGCCCGTTGTAGCGTCGATCGGGAGGCCGGGGCCACCTGCAGGAGCACCCCGGCGGCCACGGTGCGGCCTCGCAGCACCTCGGCAGCCATCGCCAGGTCCTCATACTTGGCGCCCGTGCAGGCGCCGATGTAAGCGCGAGTGATCCTGGCGTCGCCGGCGTCCGCAGCCGGGATCACATCATCGTGTTTGTGGGGACGGGCCACCACCGGCACCACGGTGGACGCGTCATAGGCCCACGTATCGAGGTACTCGGCGCCGGGATCGGATGACGGCCCCTCGTCTACCTCCACACCACGGTCGGCCAGGTAGGCCACGGTGATGGCGTCGGCGGGGACAATGCCGGACTTGGCGCCGATCTCGGCGCACATGTTGGTGAGCACGCTGCGCTCTTCAACGCTCATCCTGGAGATGGCGGCACCCCCGAATTCGAGAACACGGTAGAGGCCGCCATCCATGCCCCTGTCTCCGATGATGGTGAGGATGAGATCCTTGGCTGCGACCCCGGCGGGTATCGAACCGCCGATGTCAACGCGAATCGTCTGCGGGACTCTCAGCCAGGTGCGGCCGGTTGCGACGATGCCGAGCATGTCTGTTGAGCCGACTCCGATGGCAAGACAGCCGAGCACGCCAGCCGTCAGGCTGTGCGAGTCACCCCCGACATACAGGATGCCGGGCCGAACATATGCCTTTTCCACCACGATCGTGTGGGAAATGCCCTCGGCCTCGTGGAACCGGCTGATACCGAAGGTCTCAACAAAATCGCGGGTGGTTTGCAAGATGGTGGCAGTGGCGACGTCTTGGGCAGGAACGAAGTGGTCGGCCACGATCACTAGCCGCTCCGGGTCCCAAACTCCGACACCGAGTTTCTTCAAACCGGGCCAGATTCGACGGGGCCCGCTGGAGTCGTGAGTCATGGCGAGGTCGACGTCCACCCACAACACCTCGTCGGGCTCAACCCGGTCACGCCCGCCGGCGCGGGCGATGATCTTCTGGGCCAGGGTCATTTTCATGGTCACTATGAGGCTAGATCTCGCGCGGGAGGTAGCGGCCCCGACCCGGGCTGCTCAAGAGCCGGCCGTCGCGGGCGATGACCTCACCGCGGGAAATAGTCATGACGGGCCACCCCTTGAACTTCATACCCTCGAAAATGGAGAAATCTGAATGATCGGCAGTCGCCTCGGCGCCGACGGTATGTTCCGCCTCCAGGTCAACCAGCACCAGGTCGGCATCGGAGCCCTCGGCGATGGTGCCCTTCTGCGGATACAGCCCGAAGATCTTGGCCGGGTTCTCGGCCATTATCCGACTGATCCGGCTCAGCGACAGGCCGCGCCGGTGGTAGCCGCCACTGAGCAGCGAGGGCATGAGGAAGCCGACGCCGTCGAACCCCGGCTTGACACTCCAGAACTCGCCATCTCCCATCTTGAACTGGCGCATGATGGGATTGGAATCGCTCCCGACCGAGCTCAGGCGTCCGTCTGCCAGCGCCTCCCACAGTGCCTCCTGGTCGTCCTGATGGCGGATGGGCGGGCTGACGGTGGCCAGCAGGCCGGGCCCGTCCTCGGCGGTGAGCATCAGGTAGTGGGGGCAGGTCTCGCCTATTAGTCGAGCGTTCTTTTCTGCCCAGGGCAGCGTGAGCGCCTCCATTGTGAGCCGGGCGCTGAGATGGACGAGGTAGGTGGTCACCCCCGTCTCTTTGGCGAGCAGCATGGTCGACAGCACGCTGTCGGTCTCGCTCAAGTCGGGCGCCAACCGCTCGTAGAACCCGAGGTCGGGGGTCATTTCGTCTCGGAACCGCAGCACGGCCTCGTTTTTGAGTTCCTGGTTCTCGCAATGGACGTTGAGCACCATCCGCTCCTGGTCGATGTCCTTCATTGCCTCCATCACCGACCACACCCAGCCATTGTTGACCGGACGGTCGGAGTCGAACACCGCCTTCTCTCGGCCTTTCCAGGCCAGGTTGATCTTGTAGGAAGTGATTCCGAACTGCTTGGTCGTTTCCGCCAGCTCGGTCAAGTGTGGTTGCGTGAGCAACTGGAGATGGAAGGCGGAATCAATGTGGGCGTTCCGTTCGTAGGTCTCCCGATACTCGGGGACCAGATCGAGGTAGGAGCCGGTGGCTTTGAAGTAATTGACGAGAGTGGTCACCCCGCCGAGGGCGGCCAGGCCGGTGCCGGGCGCCGCATCGACCTCCAGGGGCTGGTAACCCCCGAGATGGATGTGGGGGTCAATGGCACCGGGGAAGACATGGAGCCCGGCCGCGTCGATCTGCTCGGCAGCCTCCGGAGCCAACCCCGGCTCGTGGATACCAGCGATCCTCTCCCCCGTAATCGATAGATCGGCAGGCCGCGGCACCTCGCCGGGGATAACCACCGTGCCGTTGGCCACAACCAGGTCAGCCATTGGCACCCTCTCGTGAGGCGAAGTAGCCGATGGCGGATGCCGAATCGACGACGTCGGTGTACTTCATCCACAGGTCGAGGAGCGCCACCTTGTGGGATGCCACGATGCGGTCCGCTACGGCATCGGCAACCACAGCAACGTTGAAGCCGCGGCTGACCGCATCTACGGCGGTGGCCCGCACGCACCCGCCGGTAGAAACGCCGCTGATGATGAGGGTGTCGGTTCCGAGCCCCACCAGGTAGTTCACGAGGGGGGTGCCGTAGAAGGCGCTGGCGTAACTCTTGTCGAGGACGAAGTCGCCGTCTTGTGGGGCGATCTCCTCGACGATTCGGCTGCTCTCCGAATCGTCGAGAGTCTTGGTGTGATCCCACGTCGACTTACCGGCGAACGAGTCGAACCGGACGGTGCGTTTTTGGACGTTGCGGGTGTAGATGACCGGGACATCGGCAGCGTGAGCGGCGCTGAGGAGCCTGCCGATGGTGCGAACCGCGGCCCAGGCGGCTTCTCCACCACCCGCCGGCCAGCGGTCCTGTTGCTGGTCGACCGGCTCGTCGGCGCCGATGTAGTTGTACTGACAGTCGATGACCATGAGCAAGGGGGCAGTACCGAACCCGCGGGTCTTGCCGTATCCGGCATTGGCGATGACGGCCCGGTCCTGGTCGGTGAGCAGGTCGGCCCAAATCGATGTGACATCCATCAACAGCCCTCGAGTGGGGTGGGTTTCACCCGTCATCTTCTTTGCCGAAGCCCTCAACTTCTTGCCGATGCCCCAAGAGATCCTTCTCTAGCTGGCTTTTGATCTCCTCCGCCGACCGCGGCGACCCGTCCTCCTCTTCCATCGGGGCGCGCTCCAGAACTGCTCGCAGAAACGCCCTGGTTCGTTGGTTCTGCGGGTTGCTCAAGACGTCGGCGGCCTTGCCCTGCTCCACCACGAGACCATGGTCGATGAACAGCACCCGGTCGGCCACTTCGGCGGCAAACCCCATCTCGTGGGTAACGACCAGCATCGTCATTCCCTCCTGTGCCAGCCGCTTCATCACGAGCAGAATCTCGCCGGCCAGCTCGGGGTCCACAGAGGAAGTCACCTCGTCGAACAGCATGAGCGTGGGATCCATCGCCACGGCGCGAGCAATCGCCACCCGCTGCTGCTGACCGCCCGATAGCTGCAGTGGGTAAGCGTCGGCCTTGTGGGCCAGGCCGACAGATTCGAGCAACTGGTGAGCGCGTGTGCTGGCATCGGCTTTGGACAGCCCTTTGACCGCCATCGGGGCTTCGGTGATGTTCCGGAGGGCAGTCATGTGTGGGAACAGGTTGAAGCGTTGGAAGACCATCCCGACGTTCTCGCGCGCCTCTCGAATCTCATCTTTGCGGGCAAATCTCATCTTCCCGTCGGGCTGCTCCTCGCAGAGGAGGCGGCCGTCCACCTCGATACGGCCGGCCGAGGGCCGCTCTAGCAAATTGACGCAACGCAGCATGGTGGTCTTGCCCGATCCGGATGGGCCGATGACGGCCACCACTTCGCCGCGTTCGATCTCACAGTCGACACCCTTCAAGACTTCGACCTTGCCGAAGGATTTGTGCAAGCCGGTGATCTTTACGAGCGGAGCCATATCACACCTTCAATCGAAAGGCTCGTTCCATGACCTGTTGGGCGATGATGAACACGGTAGTCAGCGCAAGATACAGGATGGCAAGCGCGGCGATCCGCTCCCGAAATTGGAAGTCGTTGCTGAAGAGCCTCTGAGTCAAGAGAGTCATCTCCGGCACGGTCACAAGTGTGGTCAGCGATGTCTGCTTGAGCAACGTCATCGAATTGCCAATGTACGGCGGCACCATGATGCGTATCCCCTGGGGAATAATGATCCGGCGCATGTAGTGAGCCTTGGTCATGCCCAGCGCCTCGGATGCTTCGGCCTGACCGGGGTCTACGGCGATAATGCCGGATCTGATGACCTCGGCCTGGTAGGCGGCGGTCCAGAAGCTCAGCGCCAACACCGCGGCCTGGAACGGCTCCAGCAGGACCCCATCGATGGGCCCGACTCTGAGGTCGGGGAGGGCGAAGAAGGCGAAGAAAAGCAGGATGAGCAGCGGAATCCCCCGGAAGAGCCATCCGAAGCCGGCCGCGAACCAGCGCAGCGCTTTAACGTGTGAAAGCCGCATGAGTGCCAGGGCGAGGGCACCGGCCGTCCCGAAAAGCAACGACCACGCAGTAAGGGTGATTGTGAATTTGGCTCCCTTCCAGATGGCGGGAACAGAATCCCAGACGAGCTCCCAATCCATCGCCGTCCTCCCCTCAGGTCTTCAACGCGAAGCGCCGCTCGAGGAACTCCTGGAGCAGCACCAGCACAGTTGTCAGCGTCAGGTAGATGATGGCTGCCGCCGTAAAGAGCTCGATCGGTCGAAACGTTGAGTTGGAGAGCTGACGAGTGATCCCGGTCAGTTCCACCAACCCGATACCGACCGCTACCGAAGTGGCCTTGAGCAACAGGATCGAATTGCTCATGTAGGTGGGGACCATGACCCGGATGCTCTGGGGAATGATGATCCTGCGCATGTAATGGGCTTTGGTTATGCCCAGCGCTTCCGACGCTTCATATTGGCCGGGGTCGACAGCCATGATCCCCGCCCGGATGATCTCGGCCTTGTAGGCAGCAGCGTCGACTCCCAGACCGAGCACGCCCGCCCAGATAGGCGTCAGCCAACCGAGCCCGGGTAGGTCGCGAGCCACGAAGAACGCAAAGAGGAGCGTCACGAAAACCGGTATCCCCCGGAGGATCCATACGTAGGTGGCAGCAAACCAACGGAACGGTGCTACCGGCGACAGCCGCATCAGGGCCAGGATCAATCCCAGCACTGTCGCCAAGAGGAGCGAACCCACGAACAGGCCGAGAGTGAGGCGGGTACCGGCCATCAGCAAATCTCCCGACCGCCCGACAACACTCCAATCGAAATCCCTCATTTAGAGCCCTCCCGCTCCTCCGTTAGCGAACGGCGGACAGGAGGAGCCCCGCATGCGAGGCTCCTCCCCATCTTCCGTATCGCACGTGCATCCGCCGCCTAGCAGTCTCCGCCGGGGAGGGTGGTGTAGGGACCGACGGCGTTGATGTCGTCGGGAACCGGGAGACAGGTCCCGAACCACGTCTTCTGGATCTCGGCGATGGCACCGTCGGCGATCATCTGGCGGATGACCACATCAATCGCATCCCGCTTAGCTTCAGTGCCCTCACGGAACGTAATCGACAACGGATGCGCCTCCACCGTAGGACCGGCCACGGCCAGATCATCAAAGGTCACCGAAGCGAATCCGGCCACCAAAGTGTCCTGGCTGAGCACATCCACCCGGCCCTGACGAAGCGCCGTCAACCCCTCGGCGGCGCCGGTGAAGCCCAGATACTCGTCGTAACCGAGCGCGTCGGCGTTGTCGAGCACGAACTTCTCCTGGCTGCTGCCCTGAATACCACCGACCTTGAGACCGGCCATCGCACCCATGGTCAAGCCAGGCGAGATAGCCGCGTCCTCAGTACGAACCTGGGCAACAATCCCCGTCGACGTCATCGGGATCGAGAACACAAAACCCGCGTCCTGACGAGCCTGATTAGGCCAGATCCCCGAATCGGCCATGTCATATAAGCCCTGAGCCAGCCCCTCCAACTCGGCAACAAAGTCCACCGTCGGCAACTCCAGTGTCAGGCCCAATCGCTTAGCGATCTCCTTAGCAACGTCGATCGAATAGCCCTCGTTGTCACCCGTCGACTCGTTGATCTTCGTGAACGGCGGGAAATTCCCCGTCGTCACCAAAATCAAC
>Ga0255057_10001185_pt1 | contig 14872 bp, 13 predicted proteins | sample Cases_109_6_MG_FD_189022 | JGI IMG/M metagenome (GOLD analysis project Ga0255057, IMG submission 189022) | Seawater microbial communities from Amundsen Gulf, Northwest Territories, Canada - Cases_109_6 | ecosystem: Environmental > Aquatic > Marine > Gulf | place: Canada: Northwest Territories... | reverse complement strand
TTCATTCGAGCATTCTCCACACACAAGTGCCGATATACAACGGCCAGGACACTTAGACGCCGAGTCCGCGGGGTAGCGCATATGTGCCGATATGGGCGGCTAGCTCAATCGTCTGGTTCAGGGTCTGACGGCGCTGATGTAGTGGGAGGCGAGCTCGACCTGGCGCACGTCATGCTCTTGCATGAACTGCTCGCAGCGTCGGCGTACCCGCTCGGCCTCATCAGGGTCGAGGGCCATCGCCGTGCGTCGCAGGCCTGTGCCCAGCACGATCCGCCACCAGTCACTGGGCTCGACGAGGATGACGTCCACCTCGCTGTGGATCTCGGACGCGGGTACGCCAGCGTCGGTCATGATCGCCTGGAGTGTGCCCGGGTCCTCGGTGCGTCGCCAGGGTTCGACCACGTCGAAGCCGGGATGCTCGGCATGGACCGCATCCACGAAGACATCGAGCATCGGCGCGAAGAACCGGTCACCCAACACGGTGATAGCGATGCGCCCGCCGGGCCGCAACAGCTCCCACAGGGAGCGCACCAGGCCCGGCATGTCCTCGACGAAGAACAGCCCGAGCCCGCAGAGCACCACGTCGAACGAGCCGGGCGCTAGCTCGAGGTCGGCCATATCGCCGGCCTGGAGCTCGACGTTGGTCAGGCCGGTGGCGGTCACCTTCTCCTGCGCAATCGCCAGCATCTGGTCCGCATAGTCGACGCCCAGCACGTGTCCGCCCGGGCCGACCGCCCGGGCGGCCGCCACAACCGAGGGCCCGGTGCCACAGGGGACGTCGAGGACCGATTCGCCAGGCATCGGTGATGCCAATGCGACGGCCCGGGACGAAAGCTGCTCCCAGAAGTCCCGCGACGCCTGCTCGTAGTCGAGAGAGGCGGCGTCATAGGTGCCCTTGGGGTCAAAGCCGCGGAGAGCATCGCTCATAGGGCTATCTGCTGGGGCGCAGTAGCCGTTGTGAACCCCGACGATGTCGTCGGCCACCGGCCGTGGGCTTCTACGCCGCCTCATGACAAGAACCTCACCGCAGGAAGCTTCCCCGCCAAGCATGACCACGGCAACGATTCGAAACAGCTAGCGCACAACCGGCGACTTCTAGCGGCCGAGGCCGTCAACGACTCTGGTCACGGCGTTGGCATTCGACATCACGTAGAAGTGGAGGGAAGGCACTCCGGCGTCGAGCAGGGCCAGACTCTGCTCGACTGCCCAGGCCACACCGACATCGGTGACGTGACCAACCTCGGCCCCAGTGACCTCGTCGGCCAGGGCCGGTGGGATGTCACAGTGGAAGGTGCTGGGCAGGGTGGTGAGGTGGCGCTTTGTCGTGAGGACCTTGAGGCCGGGAATGATGGGGACCGTGATGCCTTGGCGCCGGCACTCCTCGACGAAAGCGAAGTACTGCTCGTTGTCGAAGAACATCTGTGTGACGACGTATTCGGCGCCCATCTCGACCTTGTGCTTTACCCAGCCGACGTCGATCTCGCGGTTCGGGGCCTCGAAGTGCTTCTCGGGATGGCCGGCTGCCCCGATGCAGAAGTTCGTGGGTGAAGCGTCCAACAGATCCTCGAGGAACATGCCCTTGTTCATATCGGCGATCTGGGAGATGAGCTCGCTGGCGTGCTCGTTGCGGCTGCGTCCGTGATCGAGCGGCTTGGTGTAGGCGGCGGAATCGCCGCGGATCGCCAGGACGTTGTCGATCCCCAAATAGTGCAGCTCGATGAGGAAGTCCTCGCTCTCCTCCCTGGTGAAACCCTCGCACAGCACGTGCGGCACCGCGTCGATCTGGAACTTGTTCTGGACCAGGGCGCACAGTCCCAGCGTCCCCGGGCGCTTTCGTTTGACACGCTTCTGGACGCCGCCAGGAGTCTCCTCGTAGATGACCTCGGCGGCGTGGCTGGTGATGTCGATGAACGGGGGGCGGTGCCCGCTCAGATCCTCCACCAATTGGAGGAGGCTGTCGAGACTCCCGCCGCGGCGGGGCGGGATGATCTCGAAGCTGATCGGCGGCCCTTCGGCCCGTTCTAGATGCTCGGTCACTCGCATGTCAGAATCAGATCACCTCCTCACGCCGATGCCGAGCCGCGGAGACGAGATCAGTGAGCTGTGCCTCGATGTCGTCCCAGGAGCGGGTTTTCAACCCGCAGTCCGGATTCACCCATACATCTGTCTGATCCATGAACTCGAGGAAGTACGCGAGCCGATCGTCCATGACTTCCGCTCCCGGGGTATGGGGCGAGTGCACGTCGAAGACGCCCGGCCCAATCTGGAGATGGCCGTCTGGGAACAGGTCGTAGAAGCTGCGGATGTAGCTGTCGTCCTTCGACCGGGAGAACTCGATCGAGGCGACATCTACTCCGGTGTCCTGCCACAACGGGACGATGTCGCCAAAGTCTCCGTAGCACATATGAGTGTGCAGCTGGACTTCGGAAGGAGCCTGGAATACGCGCTGCAACGCTGCCCGAACGCCCCTGGCATAAATGTCGCGCAGCTCGGCAGCGTCGACGGTCGGCAACGGCCAGCGCTCCCTAACCGCAGGCTCATCGATTTGGATGATCCTCGCACCCGCATTCCACAGGTGTTCGACCTCCTCGGCGATGGGAGCGGCGACGGCCCAGAACAACAGATCATCGGCGACGGAGGGGGGCCGGAAGCTCCAGTTCACGATCGTCACCGGCCCTGTGAGCATCCCCTTGACCGGCCGCTCCGTTGCGTCCTGGGCGACCCCCCACTCCCGCACCGTCATTGGCTCCGAGATGGATGGCGGTGCGGCAAGAATCGGCGGGCGGGTACACCGGCTGCCGTAGGACAGCACCCAGCCGCTGCGGGTCGTGTGGTAGCCGTCCATCTTCTCGGCGAAGTACTCCACCATGTCGGAGCGTTCGAACTCGCCGTGGACAAGAACGTCGAGGCCAAGCTCTTCCTGCCACTGGATTGCACGCCGGATTCGCTCGTCAACCGCTTCCTTGTATTCGGTCTCGTCGATCACACCCTTGCGTAGGTCCGTACGCATCCTCCTCACATCGGCAGTCTGGGGCAGGCTGCCCGTCGTCGTGGTCGGGAACGACGGGAGGTCGAGGTCGGCTTGGGCCGCCTCTCGTTCGTCGCGGTGGCTGCGAGACGGTGTTTGTGCCAATGCGGGGAACTCAGGGACGGTCAGGTGCGGAGCCTCGACCGTCGTGCCCGAGCTCAGCGCCGCGGCGAGCCTTTCCAGATCGGCGGCCTTCTCCCTGGCGAACTGGAACCCGGCGGGAATGTCTTCGCCGTCCACGGTATAAGGCAGGAACATGAGCGATGCGGTGGTTGTGAGGTGGATCGGCCGGCCGTCGTCGATGCCGGCGAGCGCCTCGGCCACCCCGGTGAAGTCGTCCGGCCACACGCTCCTTCCGTCTGCGACTGAGATCAGCAGCTCGGGCTGCACGGCGAGGGTATCGGAGCCCGCAAGCTCGGCGACGGCGTCAAGCGGGAGCTGGACGGCAAAGCCCAACTCACCGAGCCTGGCGATGGTCTCCGGAGCCGCTGTGCCGAACTGGACACTGAGCAACGGTGTCGCGTCAAGACCGAGATCCAGCGTCGACCCGTAAGCTGCGGCAAGGATGTCGTCGTCGCCCCCATCGAGGGCGAGGCCGAGCACCGGCTCGTTGACCTGGAGGCGGAAACCGGGTTGGGTCCCGGCCTGCCGCCGCACCCAATCCCACAACGCAGCGCCGCTTGCTGCGGCGAACTCCTCCGAGTCAACGGCGAGCTTGCTCAGCTTGGTGAGGCTGTACGGGCCGAGTACGGCCCACGTCGCGTCGTCAACCGGCTGACGCCACGGCAATGGCTCGAACCGCTGGGGGAGGTCGGTGATCTCAGGGACCACATAGTGGTAGTTGGTGTCAAACCACTTCGTCATCTCCCAAGCCTCGTGGTCGGTGCGGCCCCGGGCCAGTGCAGTGAGGGCATCGAACGGATCATCCGCCGCAGCCCAACCGGGTACCAGGCCGAGCATCATGGCCGTCTCCAACGTCTCGTCGTAGAGAAAGAAGTCGTCCGTCGCTGTTCCGGCGATGGACCGCTGTTCGTCGAGATGAGCCGTGCGCAATTCACCGATTCGCGTCTCGAACTTGGGTCGCTCGATCTTGCCGGCCCAATGGTGTTCCAGCGCCCATTTGAGCTCGCGGTTTGGCCCGATACGCGGATAGCCGATGAGATGAACTGAATAGTCGGAAACGGGCATGACGACCTCCTCTTTCTCGACGCGCTCTGAGCGCCGCGAGCGAGATCGCCTTTGGCTGCTCATCGGTCAGGCATTGGCACCGTGCGCATGGCCGGTTGCCGCGGTTTCGTAGGGCCTGTCCCTCGACCGCTCTGGATGAGCGCGTTACGTGGGCCCACTATATCGGTCACTGTGGTGGACGCCTACAAGGCCTTCGCTTTACCTCACCGGTAGGATCGCTCGATGGCAGAGCCAGAGACCGATCCCCATATCGTTCAATCCGGGCATGCCCCGACGCCGTTCACCGCCGCCGAGATCCGCGACGGCTGCCCGGAAGGACGGACGATCGGGATCCTGATCGAGCCCCGCGACGGCGATCCCTACCTCACCATCAACCGTTTCGTCACGGTCGACGAAGAGGGCGCCGACACCTCGACCGAGTCGCTGACGATGGAAGGCGAACCCATCGACGAGGAGCCCGTTGAGACCCGCAGCAAATGGAAAGAGTTCCAGGCGCACGCCTCCTTCCCCGAGGAGCAGACCGAGATCGACTCGGAGGTGTTGGAGACGCAGATGGGGGAGTTGCGGTGCAAGCGTTATACGGTCACCGATGGCCCGACCACAGATGTCTATTGGTTCGCCGTCGACAAGCCCGGCATGCCGGTCAAGGTCGAGACGACGTCGCCGGGTGGCGTCGCCTTCCGGATGACGATGATCAACGACAACCCCTGAGCGCGGTCGATAGGCTCAGCGACGATGCAGCCACCCGACGTTCAATTCACCACCACCACCGACGACGTCACCATCGCCTATTGGTCGGTCGGCGCCGGCCCGCCGTTGTTGATCACCCAGAACTTCGCCCTCAACCACCTCGAGATGGAGTGGACCGTGCCCTCGATCGCAACCCTTTTCGAGGCACTTGCCGAGGAGTTCACGCTCATTCGATTCAATCCGCGGGGAAGCGGCATGTCCGAACAAAGGCGAGGTCTCGACCTCTCGACGATGGCGATGGGCCTCGACATCACGGCGGTGATGGAAGCCACAGGTGTCGACCAGGTGACTCTGCTCGGCGCAAACACCATGGGGCCTGTTTGCATCGAGTACGCAGCAAAGCACCCCGGTCGGGTCGACAAGCTCATTCTTTGCGACACGTATCCGGCGGTCGAAGGGAGCGAGCACAAGAAATGGATGCAAGCGCAGGCAGCACTCGATGCGGTTGGCCAGAGCGGGCTTCCATTGTGGCGTAGCGTCACCGACGAGGAGAGCGAAGGTGAGCGCCTCGATGCGTTGGGTCTGGGGTCGACGCCGGAACACATCGACGAGACGATGCGGGCGATCTACGCGTGGGACGTTGAGGACTTGCTTGGAGCGGTCGAGGCGCCGACCCTGGTGTTGTTCAGCCGGGACTCCGCGTACACCGCTCTCGAGGAGTCCCGGAAGTTGGCGATGGGCATACCGGATGCCCATTTGAAGACGGTCGAGGGTCGCCTGCTCCCATACTTCGGCGATCACGCTGTGTTCCTTTCCGCCATCGCAGAGTTCCTCGGGACCGAGCAGCACCAAGGCCCCCCGCCCGAGGCCAGGGGGTTCACCACCGTCGTGTTCACCGACCTTGTGGGATCGACGGAGATGGTGAGCCGGCTTGGCGACGAGGCAGGCCGCGCCGCGGTACGCGAGGTGGAAAAGCGGGTCACCGAGCTCGCTACGGACTTTGGCGGTGAGGTGATCAAGAACCTCGGTGACGGGTCGATGGTCGCCTTTCCCTCCACCAGCAGCGCGCTTTCCTTTGCGGTCGAGCTGCAAGCAGCCATGCAAGGATCGGATCTCGGCCTCCGCATCGGTATGGCAGCGGGAGAGCCGATCCACGAGGACGGCGATCTGCATGGTGCGGTAGTTGCCCAGGCGAGCCGGGTGGCCGACCAGGGAGGTGCGGGCGAGATCGTTGTGGCGGAGTCTGTCCATCAGCTCGCCCTCGGCAAGGGCTTCGACTTCGAAGCCGCTGGTGAGGCCACCCTCAAGGGCTTCGACGAGCCGGTGCGACTTTGGAAGGTCACCGGCTCCTAGCATTCACCGGGAGAGGAGGTGATGACCTTGGCACGACTCACCCAGCCATACGTCCGCGACAACGGCGAACTCCGTCCCGCAACCTGGGACGAGGCCCTCGACCGGGCCGCGACGGGCTTCAACGAGACGCTCGACTCTCACGGGGCAACAGGCTTCGGGATGTTCTCGTGTTCGAAGACGACGAACGAGATGAACTTCATGGCACAGAAGTTCGCCCGCGCCGTCATCGGCTCGAACAACATCGACAGCTGCAACCGGACCTGACACGCTCCCAGCGTCGTCGGTCTGACGGCAGTGTTCGGAGCGGGAGGCGGGACAAGCTCCTATGAAGAGATCGAGACCACGGACGTAATCGTCCTGTGGGGATCGAACGCGCGCGAGGCGCACCCGATCTTCTTCCATCACCTCCTCAAGGGAATCGACAACGGCGCAACGATGTACGCGGTCGACCCCAGGCGCACGTCATCGACCGCCTGGGCCGACCACTGGCTCGGCATCGACGTCGGCTCCGACATCGCCCTCGCCAACACCATCGCCCGCGAGATCATCACCAACGACCTGCACAACACAGAGTTCATCGCCCACGCCACCTCCGGTTTCGCCGACTACCGCGAGTCGGTCGAGCCATGGACGCTCGAGCGAGGCGAGCAGGTCACCGGTGTGCCGGCAGAGGCGATCCGCTCCCTGGCTCACGACTACGCCACCGCCGAGAGCGCTCAGCTTTTGTGGACCCTCGGCATCACCGAGCACTACACCGCCGCCGACAACGTCTTCGCCCTCATCAACCTGGCCATCCTCACCGGCCACGTTGGCCGCTACGGCTCCGGCCTCGTGCCCCTTCGCGGCCAGAACAACGTGCAGGGCGGCGGCGACATGGGCGCCCTGCCAAACAAACTGCCCGGCGGCCAGGACGTCGCCGACGACGTGAGCCGCGGCAAATTCGAGGCCAGGTGGGGCGTGGAACTCAACCCCGAGCCCGGCTGGCACCTGGCTCAGATGTTCGACGCAATGGAGCGGGGTGACTTGCGCTCTCTCTACATCATCGGCGAGAACCCGGCCCAGTCCGAAGCCGACGGCGACCGGGCCCGCCGCGCCCTGGATTCGCTCGACACTCTGGTGGTCCAGGACATCACGATGACCGCCACCGCAGAGCTCGCCGACGTCGTGTTCCCGGCTGCGGTTGGGTGGGCCGAGTCGGAGGGCACCGTCACCTCAAGCGAGCGCCGGGTGCAGCGGGTGCGCAAGGCCGTCGATCCACCTGGTGAGGCCCGAGACGACATGGAGATCCTGGTCGCCGTGGCCAACCGTCTCGGGCACGGCTGGCCGTCGACTACCGCCGAAGAGGCATGGAACGAGTTGCGATCCTTGTCCGACTGGCACGGCGGCATGAGCTACGAGCGACTCGAAGCGCTCGGCGGCTTGCAATGGCCGTGCCCCACCGAGGATGACCCCGGGTCCCAGTTCCTACACGGCCGCCTGTGGGAGGAGCCCCGCGGCGGGCCCGCGGCGCCGTTCACCCCGGTCGAGTGGCGCCCCCCGATCGACGAACTGTCCGACGAGTACCCGATCCGGTTGACGACAGGTCGTCATCTCGACGGCTACAACACGGGGGTCCAGTCGGGAGCCTTCAGCGCGCCGCGGCGCAAGGGGGCGACCATCGACCTCTCTCCGGAGGATGCCGAAGAGCTCGGTCTCAGCGAGGGTGACCAGGCCAGGATCACTTCGCGGCGGGGGAGTGTCGTCGCCCCGGTCGCCATCGAGTCCGGCCTCAGGCCGGGTCTGGCATTTATGACCCTGCACTATCCGGAAGAGGTCGACGTCAACGTGTTGACCCTCGACGAGTATGACCCGAAGTCCGGGACGGCTGAGTTCAAGGCCACCGCCGTGCGGATCGAGCCGGAGGGCTGACGGTGGACCTGCGCCATCTCATCGCACAACCCACCGAGGTCGAGGTGGCCGCCGTGGACCGTCTCCTCGAGGCCGAGGGATTCATCACGGCCGACGACACGCCGGGGCGCACGGCAACCGGTGGTCGGACGGCGTCGGCACGCCGCGATCTGCTGTTGCCGGCGCTGCACTCTCTCAACGACAGCGTGGGTTGGATCAGCGAGGGAGGCCTCGGCTACATCTGCCAGAGGCTCTCCGTGCCTCCCGCCGAGGCCTTTGGCGTGGCCGGCTTTTACGACCAATTCACGTTCGAGGAGCGACGCGAGGTTGTCCGGGTCTGCGACGACATCGTCTGTGGCCCATACGCGGACCAGCTCATCAACGGGCTCGACGGCATCGAGGTCGAGCGCAGCCCGTGTCTCGGCCGTTGCGAGGAGGCACCGGCCGCCTTCGTCCACCAGCCCGGGTTCCGGAGAACCGAGGTGGCCCCCGCCACGCCGCAGGCCGTGTTGGAGAGCGAGGCGACCTCGACGAGCACCCGCACCGGGGTCATCGGCGAGTCGGTGCTGCTACGCCGGCTCGGTGAAGTGGATCCGGAGAGCCTGGAGTCGTATCGGGAGGCCGGGGGATACCAAGCGTTGTCGCGCGCCGTCGGTGAGGGTGCCGACGCCGTGCTCGACCGCATCGAATCGGGACGGTTGCGCGGCCGCGGCGGCGCCTCGTTCCCCGCCGCCGCCAAGTGGCGGGCGGTTGCCGGTGCATCGGGCGACAAGATCGTGGTGTGCAACGCCGACGAGTCCGAGCCGGGGACCTTCAAGGATCGCGTGCTGATGGAGGAGGACCCGTTTGCGGTCATCGAGGGCATGACCCTGGCCGCCTTCGTCACCGGCGCCGACCGCGGCGTGCTCTACGTGCGGGGTGAGTATCCGCTGGCGGAGCGGCGGATGGTCGCTGCCATCAACGAGGCGAGAGCCGCCGGGCTGCTTGGCGACGACGTCGCAGGTGCCGGGTTCTCCTTCGACGTCGAGGTGCGCCGGGGCGCCGGTGCCTACATCTGCGGTGAGGAGACGTCGCTGTTCAACTCGGTCGAGGGCCTGCGCGGCGAGCCGCGCGCCAAGCCACCGTTCCCGACCCAGGAAGGCCTCTTCGGGCTGCCGACGGTCGTCAACAACGTGGAGACCCTCGTGGCGGCAGTTGCGATCACAATGGACGAGAGCGGCGACACCAAGCTGTTCCCGATGTCGGGCGCCATCGCCGAGCCCGGCCTCTACGAGGCACCGCTCGGGGTCACGGTCGGGGCGTTGATCGAAGCCGCCGGAGGCTCGACCGGAGACGTTCAGGCGGTCCTTGTAGGCGGGGCTGCGGGCAAGTTCCTCGGCCCGGACGATCTCAACGCGACCCTCGACCACGGGACCGACCCGCCGCTGGGCTCGGGCGCCATTGTCGTCTTCGACACCGAGACCGACATGGTGGGCATCGTCGACCGGATCGGCCGCTTCTTCAGAGACGAGTCCTGCGGGAAGTGCGTGCCGTGCCGGGTGGGGACGATCCGGCAGGTCGAAGCCCTGGAGCGCCTTGCCGAGGGGGGAGCGGAGCGGGAGACCCTCGACGACCTGGCCGCCGTGCTGCGTGATGCCTCCATCTGTGGTCTCGGCCAGCTGGCGGCTGAGGCCGTGCAGTCGGCGCTCGATCTGGAACTGATCGGGGGTGACCATGCTTCGTGAGACCGCAGTCCCTGGGCCGGTCTCGATCACGATCGACGGGGTGAGTGTGCGAGCCGAAGCCGGCTCGACCATCCTCGAGGCTGCGGCCGAGCAGGGGACCGAGGTCCCGACGCTCTGCTATCTGGAGACGCTGACCGCTGCCAATGCCTGCCGGCTGTGCGTCGTCGAGGTCGAAGGCGCCAGGGTGCTTGCCCCCGGCTGCTCCCGGCAGGTCGAGGATGGCATGGTGATCAAAACCCGCTCGGAACGGGTCGATCGCTCCCGCCGCATGGTCCTCGAGCTGCTCGCTTCGTCGGTCGATCTGTCGCTGGCTCCCGAACTGCTCGAACTTGCCGGGGAGTACGGCGCCGACCCTGAGCGGTGGGGCGATGATCGCGCCCAGGTCGAGCAACCGGTCAACACCGACAACGGCCTCTATGTGCAGGACCTCTCCAAGTGTGTGCTGTGCTACCGGTGCGTGTCGGCCTGCGGAGACGATGCACAGCACACCTACGCCATTTCGGTGACCGACCGAGGGTTTGGCGCCGTTATCTCGACTGAGTTTGACGTCGCGCTGCCCGAGTCGGCATGTGTGTTCTGCGGTAACTGCGTTGCCGTGTGCCCGACGGGAGCCCTCATCGTCACTACGGAGTACGACATGCGCGATGAGGGGACCTGGGACGAAGAAGCACAGACCGTGACCAGGACCATCTGTGCCTACTGCGGGGTGGGGTGCAACCTCGACCTTCATGTCCAGGACAACGAGATCGTCAAGGTGACCTCACCTTTCGACCACGAGACCACGGCCGGGAACCTGTGCATCAAGGGCCGCTTCGGCTGGACCCACGTGTCGAGTCCGACACTTCGGGCCTGACCGAACCGACGCGCGTGCATACTTCCCGCTGCGAGCTGTACGTATGCACGTGCGTCGAGGGGATCTACCCTCGAGGGCGATGATCGACCACCCCAGTCTCTCCGCCGGTCTGGCGCGGGCCACAACGCTCGCCTGTCCACGCTGCGGGTCGCACGGCCTGTTCCGCCGGTGGCTCATCATGGAAGAGCAGTGCCCCCGCTGCGGGCTCCGCTTCGAGCAAACAGATGGCTACTGGCTCGGATCGGTGGCGATCAACCTGGGAGTGACCGAGGGCGTTTTCCTTGTCGTCTTCGTGCTGGGCATGGTGCTGACGTGGCCCGACGTTCCGTGGACGGGGCTCCTCGTCGCCGGCGTAGCCATCTCGATCATGCTCCCCCTGCTCTTCCACCCGTTCTCCAGGATGCTGTGGGTCGCCGGTGAGCGGCACCTCAGCAACTGGTCGGAGACATCCCGGTCGGGACCAGTGGTGGTCACCGAGATCGAAGGGGAATGAGCCCGCACTCGGCGGCATTGATATTGCGAAGCCAGGAGGAGATACCGATGTCAGCCCTGCCCCCGATGCCGGAAGACTGGGAGGACACCCGCGCCACCCTTCACGCATACGCCGAATCGGCTGCAGCACTGCCCAGGGCATTGGCACCGCCCGACGACAAGTTCTGGCACGTCGCCATGACGGTGGAGCCGGACGGCCTCACGTCAAAGGCCATCCCGATGCCCGACGGCGGCACCGCAGCCGTCCTTATGGACCTCGGCGCACACCAGGTCGTGCTGGCAACCAGCGACGGTCGGGAGTGGGCCTGGCCGATGGACGATGGCATCTCGGCGACCAAGCTCGCCGATGCGCTCATCGACACCGCTGCCGAACTGGGCCTGAGCGGCGACTACGACCGGGAGCGCTTCGAGAATGACGATCCCCGTCCCTACGACCCGGCAGCTGCCGCTCAGTTCTACGAGGTGCTGGAGGCGGTCGGTGCGGTCTTTGCCGTACATCGGTCCCATCTGGAAGGCGAGGTGAGCCCGATCCACATGTGGCCGCACGGATTCGATCTGTCCTTCGAGTGGTTCGGGACCCGGGTCGAGCAGTTCGAGGAGGACGGCGAGCTCGTTGACTACTCGTCCCAGATCAACCTGGGGTTCTACCCGGCGGGCGAGGCGTACTTCTACAGCAACCCCTGGCCATTCGATGTCGACGAGCTGATCGACAACCCGCTTCCGGAAGGCTGCGGGTGGTATGTGGAGGACTGGAACGGAAGCCGGCTCCCATACAAGGAGCTGAAGGACGACGAGACCGCGACCGAGCGTCTCGCCGAATACGCGAGTCGGGTCTTCGAGGTCGCCCAGCCAACCCTGACGACCTAGGACGTTTTGGCTTCCGGTCTCTCTCCCCTTGTTGGGTGTCCTGTTTCGCGAGAGTGCGACGCCGGGTGTCTTCGGGGTGTGGGCTCTTCGTTTCTCCCCCCATTGGGGGGAGTACCGCCGCAGGCGGGGAGGGGGGCTAGATCTCCTTTCCCCACAGGCCTGGTAGCCCCCTCCGTCAGCCTCCCTTCGGTCGGCTGCCTCCTCCCCCAAAGGGGGAGGAGACCTCGGCTACCCTCCCGCTATGGCGTTTCCCGAGCCGTTCTATCAATGGCGGCCGCACCCGTGGCACGGGCTCGAGGTCGGTCCCAACCCGCCGGAGCTCGTGACCGCCTACATCGAGATCACCCCGTTCGACGTCGTCAAGTACGAGGTCGAGAAGCAGACCGGGTATCTCAAGGTCGATCGGCCGCAGCGGGGGAGCAGCTCGCCACCAACCCTGTACGGGCTCATACCGCGCACGTATTGCGGCCGGCGGGTCGCCGCCCTTTCCCCGGAGACCGATCAGGCCGACAGTGATCCCCTCGACATCTGCGTGATCTCGGAGCGCCCCATCGATCGCGCCGAGGTCATGCTCAGCAGCCGCGTCGTCGGCGGCATCCGGATGATCGACACGGGTGAGGCCGACGACAAGATCATCGCCATCCTCCACGAGGACCCGGTGTTCTCGGAGGTGCAGGACCTCGACGACCTCCCAAAGCCGATCGTCGACCGGCTCGTCCACTACTTCCTCACCTACAAGGTGCTTCCCGGTGAGGAGAACAAGGTGTCGATCCCCGAGGTATACGACAAGGCGCACGCCATCACGGTCATCGAGGCCTCGATGGACGACTACGCCGAGACCTTCGGCGCATGAGCGGTGGCCGGGAGCCCTTCGACTCGCAAGACCAGGTTTCTCAAGAACCTCGCCGATCTGGCCATGCGGCTGCTGTATCGGTCGGTCGATGTCCACCAGGAATACGAGGCGACGGCGTCCGGGCCGCAGCTCGGTGCCTCCAACCACTTCGGCGGGCTGTCCGACCCCCTCATCCAGATCTACGCCCTCGACCGGGTGCCGCGCTTCATCGGGCGCGACCTGATCTGGAAGTACCCCGTCGCTAAGCAGCTCATGAACTTCGTCGGCGCCATCCCGGTGCACAAGCCCGACGACTCAGCCGAGCGGGGCGCGGCTCGCAACGACCAGATGTTTGCCTCGACCTACGCCGCGCTCGAAGACGAAGACCTGGTCGTCATATTCCCCGAAGGGATCACGGTCGACGACCCGGCGATCGCCCCGATCAAGACCGGCGCGGCCCGCATCGCCCTCGGCGCCAGGGCAAAGGGCGTCGTCGGCATCGAGATCATCCCCTCCGGTATCCACTACGAAGACAAGGCGCTGCTCCGGAGCAAGGTGTACGTGCACGTCGGGGACCCGATCGACCTCGATGGCTGGGTTGGGGAGCACGCCTCGCCCGGTCAGCGCCAGGACTCCTCGAATCGTGAGCTCGTCAATGACCTCACCGCGGCGATCGAGTCGCGTCTACGGCGGGCCGCGCCAAACTTCGAGGATTGGCAGGAGGCTCGAACCATGCGCCAGGCGTCCGAAGTCGCCCTGCGCAATGTCCCCGGCGCCCCGGTCGATGTCCCCTATGCCGACGAGTCGGCCCTCGCCGACGACCTCGCCGGCCGATCCGCCGGGGAGAGGGAGCGGGTCACCGATGCGGTGGGCGTCTACGTCGCCGACCTCGACGCCGCCGGGCTCACCGACGAGCAGATGATGAGCCGGCAGCGGTCGCGGTCGTCGTTTCTGTGGCGGGTGGTGTGGAATGCCGGTGTCGGGCTCCTGCTTTTGCCCTTCGCTCTGATCGGGCTCGTCATCAACCTCATCCCCATGATCGGGGTGTGGCTTGTCGGCAAGGCCAGGGTGGCTCCGGCGATGATGGCGACACTCAAGCCGGGGGCGGCCATCGTGCTCTTTTCGATCGCCTGGGGGATCACTGCCTGGGCGGGCTACCAGATCGCCGGCCTCGGCGGCGTCGCAGCGGTGCTGCTGCTCATGCCGCTCTATGTGTTTGCGCTGGTCGCCGTCGTCGAGCGGGGAACGCTCGTTGCCCGGGCGATCGGCAGCAGGGTCGGGGGTGCCGGCGACCTTCATAAAGAGGTGCTCGAACACCGCAGCGCCGTGGTCCGATCCGTAGTCGACGCCCTCTGACCGCTCAGCGGGCCGTGGTCTTCGAGGCCCTTTCGATCTCGGAGCGGCGCAGCGCGTCTTCGACGCGCGCCATCTGCTCGTCGCTCACGTCTTCGATGGCGTAGGCGGCACGCACCCACTCGGCGAGATCGGCGCGATAGTCATGGGCGAAGGCGTTGAACTCGCCGGGCTCGATCTCGGTGGCGTTCTTCGTGTCGAACACCGTCTGCAAGAACGTAATCGCCGGCACCCACTGCTGGGTCCTCGGCACGTTGGGGGGCCGCTCGGCCGGATCACCCAGCCACGGAGGCCGCCGGAGGAATAGCGCCGGTGTGAACAGGGTCACCGGATCCTCGTGGTGCTCGAGGAAGTGATACGTGGCCGCCGGGTCGTGGTCGGCGATCGATGCGGACCGTCCGAACCTCGGGTCTCCGGGGCTGGCTGACAGGACCGCCTGCCGGAACCGGGTCGGGTAAGGCGTCCCCACCCACAGGGCATGGTCGACGAGCCGCTCGGCGAGGCTGTCATAGCCCGGCTGGGGGAACGCGTCCTGGCTGGTCTGGGCGCCCAGGCTCTCCCCGTACAGGACGAGACGCGGGCGATCTCCGGCGTCTCGTCGCATC
>Ga0255057_10001184_pt1 | contig 14890 bp, 14 predicted proteins | sample Cases_109_6_MG_FD_189022 | JGI IMG/M metagenome (GOLD analysis project Ga0255057, IMG submission 189022) | Seawater microbial communities from Amundsen Gulf, Northwest Territories, Canada - Cases_109_6 | ecosystem: Environmental > Aquatic > Marine > Gulf | place: Canada: Northwest Territories... | reverse complement strand
TACCACGGCCGCGGCAGCTTCGACACCTTCACGCACCACAAGTCGGTCCTGAAGAAGCCCACCGGGATGGAGCCGAATCTGATGTACCCGCCCTACACCGACATGAAGCGCAAGTGGATCAAGCGCCTCATGTAGCGGACCCCCCGCCCGGGCCCACTCGTCTCATGCGGAATCGCTGCTCGGAAAACGCGTACTGATTCTGGATAGACGCCGGCCCACACTCCCAAATCGCTCGACGATGGAAGAGCGGGCCGGACGTTGCGGCTGCTCACTAGGGGGTCGTGTTGTAGTAGCGCTCGTCGGTAACCAGTCCGTCCTTCCATTGGCGGCGGATTACCTCGTTCCAAATGATCGGCGAACCGTCTCCTCCAACCATGTCGAAGGTCCACTCGGACATCGTGACGTTCTCGCCAACGGCCGAGCTGTGAAGCGTGGCGCTGTTGAACTGCTTGAGGCTGCCCAAAAAGCTTTCGAGGCGTTCGTGGTTCGCCTGTTTGCCCTCGGTGATCTCTTCAGAACTACCTTCACGCATCTTCGTGTCGTTGCTGTAGAATTCTTGAAGAGCGCCGAGCACGTCTCCAGGTTCGTAGAAACGACGAGAGATCGTAACCGCTGAGCGGCGCGCACCTTCAACGTTCTCAGTCATCGTCACCGCATTCCAAAGCAACGAGGCTGAGCTGATGCGAGCTACGCCGGCACCGCGCCTGTCTCCGCCCCTGCCACAGCCAGCGCCAGTGCCAGCGTCGGTGCCAGCGCCAGTGTCAGCGTCGGCGCCAGTGCTAGCGCCAGTGCCAGCGCCAGCGCCAGTGTCAGGGTCAGCGGCGGCCGCGGTGGGTGGTTGACCGACACCTCGAGCAACGCTAGCGAAGCGAGGTGACGGTTCTTGGGTTGCCGGATGTGCGGAGCGTGCTCGGGGGGCGGGCGCCGAAGGAGTTGTCGGAGCACGACAAGTGGGCTGCGGTGGCGATGCTCCTGCGCGAAACCGGAGCCGGGCCGGAGGTGTTTTTCATCAGGCGGGCGGAGCATCCTCGCGATCCGTGGTCGGGTCACATGGCGTTTCCCGGGGGGCGGCACCAGTCCGAGGATGCGTCGCTGCTCGACACTGCAATACGCGAAACACGCGAAGAGGTGGGGTTCGACCTTGCCATCGGGGCCGACCATATAGGCCAGCTCGATGACCTTCAGGCTATCGCTCGCGGTAAGCCACAGGAAACCGTGATTCGACCGTTCGTGTTCGAGGTTCACCGCGAGGCTCCCCTGCAGGTCGACAATCGCGAGGTCGCGGAGGCCCTTTGGACGCCGCTCCTGCCCTTGTATCGAGGCGAAGTGGATACGGTGCGGCCGTACGAGTGGCACGGGACCCACGTCGACTTCCCGGCGTACGACGTCGATGGCCGCGTCGTGTGGGGGCTCACCTATCAGATGTTGCGTTCCTTCTTTCGGATTCTGGGGTAGCCACCGGGCGCGCCGGTGCTAGGTTCTCTCAGAGAAGCGATGCCTGAAGCTGATCCCAATCGCCTGGTCCACTGCGTTAAGCTCGATCGTGAGCTCCCCGGCCTTGCCCGGCCGCCGTTTCCGAACGAGCTCGGTCAGCTCGTCTATGAGAAGGTCTCGAAAGAGGGCTGGGACCAGTGGCTGCAAGAGAGTGTTCGCTACATCAACACGTACCGCGTCGACCTCTCTACCCGGGAAGGCACCGAGTTCATGATGAAGCAGCTTCGGATTTGGCTCGGCCTCGAAGAGGGCGACCAAGCTGCCACCGCGTGGACGCCCGAGACCGAGTAGCGACGTAGCTACTGAAAGTTCTGGACCGCCCAGACGTCGCCTTCGCTTACCTCGTAGAAGCCGCAGGCGACCATAGTGTAGTCCGAGTTGGTCATGTTGATGTAGTGGCCGTGCTCTGAGAAAGGCTCGCCTGGGCCTTCATCCCACATTGCCTGGAGGCAGCCGGACACCACTTGGTCCGCCGAGCGCCGGCCCGGGCACTCGTTCTGAGCCCAGCCGCTGGGGGAGCAAATTCCATCGACGAAGCCCGCGTGTGGACTTCGCGTGCTGTCATACTCGGCATGTTGGTTCGCACACCCTTCTGCTGCGCTCCAACGCTGTAGAGGCGGCAAGCACTGACACTCCCACCGAAGTTGATTGACGCGATTCACGCAATCCTGCGCCAGATCGCCGGTGCTCTCCAAGGTTTCGGGAGCGCAATTCGCGACCGGTGTGGCAAGGGGCCCATTGCTGCAATCCGCCTCGAAGGTCGGGCTGCCACCCGCTCCTCCGGTACCACCCGAAGTGTTTCCGGTGCCGCCCCGATCTCCCCCGAAGACGTCGTTCCCACAAGCAACCGCCAGGACACAAAGAAAAAGTAGTGTGGCTCTCATGATAGGCGTGCCAATCCTCAGTCGAAGTTTTGAGCGCCCCACACCAGGCCACCCGGCGTGGTGTAAAAGCCGCAAGCGACTTGGGTGAACGAGGTGGACGACATGCTCATGTAGTGGCCGTTGATGGTGCCCGGGTCGCCATCTTCGGGGCCTTCGTCCCACATCACAAAGAGGCAGCCATCGATCACTTCTTCGTTAGAGCCCCAGTCTGGACACTCATTCTGGCCACGACCTCCGGAACCACAGGGCTGATCGTCGAAGCTCGCATGCGGTCCGTTGATGCTGTCATATTCTGCATTGCCATCGGCACAGGCTTCGCCGTCAACCCATCGCGCGAGAGGGGGCAGGCACTGGCAGTCCCACCTGAATTGATTGATGCGCGCTACGCAGTCCGCGTGCGGATCCCCTGTGTTCGGGACTGGTGTCGGTTGGCAGTCCGGAGTCGGAGTGGCGAACGGGCCATTCCCGCAGGGCCCCGCGTCGGGGATCATCCCGGCATCCATGGGTGGCTCGACACTGCCATCCGGCACATCGATTGGGGGCACACCGGCGTCGACGGAGCGCGAATCGCCCGTCAGCTGTTTGGCGCCGATCAAACCGCCATCACACCCCATTGCGATCGCCAAGATCGCGAAAAGCCAGGTACGCCACGCCCTCATATCCCAACAAGGTAGCAACGGGTGTCATTACACCCAAATGGGTGAGATACACCCCTACATCGCTATGGCAGGAAGCGACTCCGGTCTTCCGCCGGTGGCAGCGGGCATTGGTCGTACTTCCCGAAAACACGATAGCGACTCTTCGCGAGAATTCCGTAGAAGAAATCGGTCAGCCAGACCGGGAGGACCCGGAGCCAGGAGAGGGCCTTCCAAGGGTAGGAGACCTCTCGCATCGCTTCGAACGCGCCTCGCGATCGCAAGAACACCTCGCCGTCACGAACGTACACCATGGTTTCGAGTTCGCTCGAGATCTCGGGATGAGTCTTCCGGGCTTCGTCGGCGGTGTTGCTTTGAAGCGCCGCGAAGCGAAAAACCCGCGCGTGGTCGATACGCAGCATCCACTTTACGATTCCGTTGCACATCGCACACACGCCATCGTAGAAGACCAGGTGCGATGGAAGTTTAGTCATCGCGGCTTTAATAGCAGAAGTCCCGCCTTTGGCGGCCCGGCGACTTTGAGGTTTTCCGGCAGGATTCGGTTGACCATGTTGTAGAAGATCGAGCTGATCGCGCCCGAGGTCGTCACCACGGCATTTCCATTGGTCAGCGGCGTGATGAAGCCCTCACTCGTTTCGGGTAATAGGATCGGCTCTCCAACGATCGTACCGTCAGCCAGGTCGAACGTCACGAAGAGCGATTCGCGTGGGATCGGTACGCGGGTTCGTTCGCTCCGCGACAGAATGCTCGGCAGGTGATAGCCGCAGACGACGTTCATCCATCCACTATGTGGCCCAACCGTGAGGATGCTGTCGATGAACGCAACCGGTTCCGACAACACGAAGTTCCAGACACCCCCTGGTTTCGGCAGTCGTTCCTTGCAGATGTCGTTGTAGCTCTTTTCCCACCGAACCGATCCGTCCTGTGCGAAAGCCGTGATTTGGTCCTGAAAAGGGGTGTAAATCGTTTCGTCCGCGCCGATGCTCGGCGATGCTGAGCCACCACCACCTTCCTTGCTCTGCCATTGCCGTTTCCCGGTGTGTGCATCGATCGAGATCATTCTCCCGAGCTCGTCCACCGCATAGACCGAGTTGCCGTCGTGGGAAATCGCGGGGCTCGTCCCGCTTCCGCCACCCATCGGGGCTTGAAACACGATCGTGAGCGCGTCGTCGGTGATGTCGATTCCGTACAGAATTCCGGTTTCGGGGGTCTTCCCGGCGGCGGTGATGTAGAGGCGGCCGGTCTCCGGATGGAGCGCGGGTGTGTTTGCGACCTCGAGCTCCCAACCTTGAATCAGATTGAACAGGAAAGGGATCACGGCCGGATCCATCAGGCCCTTCCACAGGCCATCGGGCGGTTCGTCTTCGGGTGCAGGGCCTGGGCCTCCGGGAAGGTCGAGCGGAGGCGTCGCGAGCTCGCCGTTGTGCGACCAGAAGAACAACACCTTGCCGTTGGTCGTCACGCCCCCGACGTAGTTTTGCCGACTGATGACGACCGTCATGAAGCCCCAATCGACACCGTACGGCTCGAGGTCCACGACCCACTTCAGATCGCCGTTCGGCTTGAACGCCCAAAGTTGGTTGCGATCCCCCACGTACAAGTCCCCTGCCGCATCGACTGCGGGTGCGTTCATGATCGCGAACGAATCGAGGTCTGCAAGTGATTCCTGTGGCGGGGCCGCCCAGAGAATTTCACCATCCGCAGAGATCGCGAAGAGATGACTGTTCCCAGGTGGCGCCCCAGTCACCACGTATGAGGTCCCGTCGATCCCGGTCGTCGGCGCCCAGAAGATCGGATGACCCTCGAGCAGGCGCTTGTCGAGCTCGTAGTCGCTGCGGAGAGTTGTCGGAACGAAGTCCGTATTCGAGCTGTCACGGTGTCCCGCGGGCCACATGCTCTGCATGGACTGAGGGCTCAAATTGAGGTCCGTCTTCGATTGGCGGAAAGCAGGAGGCCCCTTGGCCAGGACTGCGGGGGGCAGGGGTCCCGGGGCTTTCCCGGCTTGCCGATTGCTCACAATCCAGACCGCGACGACCGCGAGGGCGAGCGGCACCCCCCAACGAACCCAGCGTCTCGTTACGATGCTCATGGTGGCGTGCTACCACGCCGCCGCTTCGACGTCCCTCTTTCCACCTGAGCGCTCGCAGCGGCCCCGGCCGAATCGCAGGGGCATTGGCACTTACGCTTCATGAGCGTCCGGACTAGGATGACCTAAACGGCGTCATCTAGCGAAGAGCGAGGTTCTCCTATGTCCGGGTCTTGGGAAAAAACGGCCTGCATTCTGTGTGAGTGCAATTGCGGTCTCGAAGTTCAGCTGGGCGGGGAGGGCGGCAGGCACTTCACGCGCATTCGGGGCGACAAAGCACACCCCGCTTCTCGGGGATACGCTTGTGAGAAGGCGCACCGACTCGATTTCTATCAAAACGGCCCTGACCGAATCACCTCACCGCTGCGACGGAAGGCTGACGGGACGTTCGAGGAGATCGATTGGGACACCGCGATTCGAGAGGTGGCACAGAGGCTCGGGGCCGTACGCGATCAACACGGTGGCGAGACCATCTTTTACTATGGCGGCGGTGGGCAGGGGAACCACCTGCCGGGCGCGTATTCCACGGCAACGCGGCGAGCCCTCGGTTCGCGGTATCGATCGAACGCGCTCGCGCAGGAAAAGACCGGCGAGTTCTGGGTCAACGGCCGCATGATGGGCTCGGCAGTCCGGGGCGATTTCGAGCATTGCGAAGTCGCGCTGTTCATCGGGAAGAACCCTTGGCAGTCCCACAGCATCCCCCGCGCGCGCGTGACCCTCAAAGCGATCGCCAAAGACCCCGAGCGGTCGATGATCGTGATCGACCCTCGTCGCACGGAAACGGCAGAGATCGCCGATGTCCACCTTCAGGTGAAGCCTGGAACTGACGCGTGGCTCCTCGCAGCATTGGGAGCGGTGCTCGTCGCAGAGGATCTCATTGCGCCGAAATGGCTGGAAGACCACGTCGACGACTATGAGCCCGCACTTGCGGCGCTTCGCGAGGTACCGATCTCGGAGTACTGCGAGAGGTCTGGTGTCTCCGAGTCACTCGTCCGGGAAGCTGCGCGACTGATCGGCAAGGCAAAGAGCGTGGCCGTGTTTGAGGACCTTGGCATCCAGATGAACCGACACTCCACATTGAGCAGCTACCTCAACAAGCTCTTGTGGCTTCTCACAGGGAACTTCGGGAAGAAGGGCGCGCAGTACATTCCCGCGCCACTGGTCAACATCGCGGGCGGGCTCGACAAGATCGCGGGACCAGCCTCGAAGGACAAAGTGACACCGGTCGTCGGCGCCCGCATCATTTCGGGATTGATCCCTTGCAACGTGATCGCCGACGAGATCCTGACCGATCATCCCAAACGATATCGCGCGATGATCGTCGAAAGCGCAAATCCGGCCCATTCATTGGCCGACAGCCGCCGCATGCGGGAGGCGCTGAGCTCGCTCGATACTCTCGTCGTGATCGACATTGCCATGACCGAGACGGCACGGCTTGCGGACTATATCTTGCCGACGTCCACCCAGTTCGAGAAAGCCGAGGCCACCTTCTTCAATTTTGAGTTCCCCGCCAACTACTTTCACCTGAGGCATCCGCTTTTCGACCCGCCCGACGGGGTCCTACCCGAGGCGGAAATTCATGCGCGCCTGTGTGAGGCTCTTGGTGCGTACACTGAGGAGGACCTCGCTCCGTTGCATGCGGCGGCTGCCGAGAACCGGGAGGCTTTCATCCCCGTGTTCTTCGGTACGGTTCTCACCAATCCGAAGCTGGCACCCTACGCTCCGGTGATCCTCTATCGAACGCTCGGTCCTCATCTCCCTGACGGACTTCAGCAGGGAGCGGTCGCTTGGGGTCTCGCCCATCAGTTCGCCGCTGCGTATCCAGATTCGCTTCGGCGCGCCGGCTTCGGCGGCGAGGGGTTCGAGGCACCGGAGCGCCTCTTCGACGCCATCCTCGCGAGCCCTTCCGGGGTCATCTACTCTGTCGATGAGTTCGATGAGAGTTGGAAGCGTATCAAAACCTCGGGCGGGAAATTTCATGCGGCGATTCCGGAGCTGCTCGACGAGCTCGACTCGCTTCGCACGGAGGAGGCCGGTACGGGCGACCGTGCTTTTCCGTTCGTATTGTCCGCGGGCGAGCGTCGGTCGTTTACAGCAAACACGATCGTTCGCGATCCAGCCTGGCGAAAGAAAGACGCCGAAGGTTCGCTCCGGATCAGCCCCGATGATGCCGCGCAACTCGGTGTGACCGACGGCGATCGGGTTCGACTGACGACCAAGCGGGCGTCGGTCGAGGTGCTGGTCGAAGTGTCCACGATGATGCAGCCGGGTCACGTGTCGCTTCCGAACGGGCTAGGCGTCGACCACGTCGAGAACGGGGGAGACCGAATTCAGACCGGAATCGCGCCCAATGAGCTCACCGCGAGCGAGGATCGAGACTGGCTGGCTGGGACGCCGTGGCACAAGCATGTGCCTGCCCGCATCGAGGCTGTACAATAGGCGCCGCCGCGTCGTGTACAAGAACCTCACTGCCCAGACGATTCACTACTTCGCCAGGCCACAGGCGGGTGTGTTGCGGGAGCCGTTGCCGATCGCGGCTGCGTGGAAGGGCAATCAGATGGCGCAGCGTGACGACTGGCGCGAAGCGCTTACCGAATCCGACGTGGAGGAGCTGGATGCGGCGCTCGAGAGCGCCAAGGGCAGCGGCAAAGCGATGGGGGAGCTCTCCCGGGAGGACTTTCCGCTTCCGACGCTGACCCACAAGATCGACCGTTGGCGTCGCGAGATAGCGACGGGGCGCGGCTTTCAAGTGTTGAGCGGTGTGCCGGTCACACGGTGGTCAGAGCATGAAGCCGAGACCTTCTTTTGGTGCTTCGGACTTCACTTTGGGATCCCCGGTGCGCAGAACCCGCAAGGCGATCTTCTGGGGCACGTGATCGACACCGGGGAGAGCCCTGACTTGGTTCGTCACTACCGTACCCGGATCAACATCAACTTCCACTGCGACGCGGCCGATGTCGTCGGACTTCTATGCCTCCAGAAAGCCAGGAGAGGCGGCCAGAGCCGCATCGTCAGCTCGATATCGGTGTACAACGAGCTTCTTCATCGCCAGCCCGAAGCGGTGGGTCGCTTCTATCGGCCGTTCGTGATGGACACCAAAGGGGAAGGCGGCGTACGGTACCTTCCGGTTCGTCCGTGCCGATACGACGGCGAGTGTTTGCGAACTTTCTACCACACCGACTACTTCCGTTCCGCGGTCAGTTTCCGAGGGGAGTCCATGTTGTCCCTAGAGGACCGCGTGCTGCTGGACCTCTACAACGAGATCGCCGGCTCGCCTAAACTCTACCTCGACATGGACTTGCAACCTGGGGACATCCAGTTGCTGTCCAATCACACCGTCCTTCATGCGCGAACCGACTACGAGGACTTCCCCGAGCCCGAGCGAAAGCGGCACTTGCTGCGACTGTGGATATCGCTTCCGGCGCGGGCACCACTCGTCACCCGATTGCGGACTCAACGCAGCCGCCTCGGGGTGGCCGCATCGGCGGTAGGCTTCAAGGTCGGCCACGCAATCCGTCGCGCCACCGGCTAGCTAGGCGATAGCGTGGGGGCGGTGGGGCGGGGGCCGCAGGCCCGACCTGGATCAACCATGCGGTCGTCTAGGCGATAGCGTGGGGGCGCGACGACCTGCTCAGGCCGCTGCCACCAATACCGCTCTTTGGCGTCCATCTTGGTGGCATAGCTCTGGGAATCCGAGCATTACAATTAGCGACATCTTTGACCGTGGCAGCGGACTTCGCGTATTTAGAGCGAGAAAAAGTGAGCCGTTTAACCCCACGCAGTCACTCGAAAATTGCGCGGTCTTGTGCGGCGACTAGACTGGCGCTCGTAACCTCTGCGGTGCAGAGGGAAGGGGAAGAGACTCCATGAAGAGACAACTGAATCCATCTCTGGCGGCCCTGCTGTGCCTCACGCTTTTCGCCGTCCTTGTAGTTGGCTGCAAAAAGGATGCTGAGGAACCCGAGGTCGAAGACACGACTGGCTTCGAAGTTCCCGAGCCGGAACCGATCGAGGTTGAGCCCATGGAAGATCCATGTGCGTTCGAAACGGTCTACTTCGAGTTCAACTCGGCCGAGCTCGACGGTAGCTCGCGGACGTCGATCCAAGAGGCGGTCGAATGCTATCGCAGCCAAAACACCGATGTGGGCCTCCTTCTTACTGGCGCCGCCGATCCGCGGGGCACGGAGGAGTACAACATCGCCCTCGGGGAACGGCGCGGTCAGGCGGTTCGTAGCTACTTGGTTTCGCTCGGAATGGGCTCGAACCAGATCTCCGTCACCTCGGTCGGCGAGGAGATGGCGACGGGCACCGACGAAGCCGGCTGGGCGCGAGACCGCAACGTCAGTGCTTCCGAGAACTGAGTCGTCGGGGTCGCTCGTGGGGGGTAGCCATTGATGCTTTCGGTATTCCTGCAGACGAGCGCGCCCCATTCACTCAGCCCATGGCAGCTCGTGATCGGCGCCTCGCCGGTCGTGCAGCTCGTCATGGTGATCCTCGTGTTCATGACGGTGATGTGCCTGTACATCATCGGCGCGAAGTGGATCCGTTTGAAGCAGGTCACGGACCAAAGCCGTAGCTTCCTCGAGTTGTTCTGGTCGGAGGAAAAAGCTCGCAACTGGAATGCGAAATCACTGAACGAGATCCATGGTCGCTCTGCACAGTACGAGCGTTCGCCTATCGCGACAGTGTTTCGTGCCGGGTACCGGGAGCTCGCGCGCATTGCGAGGACGGGGCGGCCCGTGAAGGCCGACGTCGACAATGTGGAGCGCGCCCTTCGGCGGGCCCAGAGTGCTGAGCTGACTCGCCTCGAGAACAAGGTGTCTTTCCTTGCGACGACCGCGTCCACGGCGCCTTTCATAGGCCTCTTTGGAACCGTCTGGGGCGTGATGAACGCCTTCATTCAGATTCATGGCCAGAAGAGTGCTGGTCTCGACGTCGTCGCGCCCGGCATCGCCGAAGCACTCATCGCCACCGCTCTCGGGCTTGCCGCTGCCATCCCCGCGGTGATGGCCTACAACTATTTCGTTCGACGCATCCGCGTCGTCGACAGCGAGACGGCGGCTTTTGCGAGCGATTACCTCAACATCATCCGCAGGCATCTGCTGGTGGAGTAGGGCATGTCGTTTTCGAGCAACAGCGGCGGGCCCGGTAGCCCTCTCAGCGAGATCAACGTGACTCCCCTGGTCGACGTCATGCTCGTCTTGCTGATCATTTTCATGATTGCGGCGCCCATGCTCACCACCGGTATCGATGTGGAGCTTCCCAAGGCAGACGCGCCCCGAATGAACATCGACGAAGACGTTCCGATCATCACGGTACAACGTGACCAGCGGATTTTCCTTTTCGACGAAGAGGTTTCGCTCGACGTGTTGAAAGAACGGCTCACGGTCGACGAACGCGTTCGAAGTGTGGGCGAGGTTTTCGTGCAGGCCGACGAGGAGGTGCCCTACGGTACGGTCGCGCAGGTCCTAGCGCTCGTGCGTCAGGCTGGGATCGGGAAGATGGGCCTCGTCACCGATCCCATAACCCGGAAGCCAAGATAGGATGGCTAACTCCAAGGCGGCCGATTGGCGGGCGCTCTGTCTTTTGGAGGCCGAGCCGACGACCTTCATCGAAGTCGCCGGCGGAATCGGGTTTGCGTTCGGCGCGTTCGTGGCGATCCCCATGCTTGCGCTGCTGAGCGCATTTCTTCTCGGCGCGATGCAGTCGGTTCTGGGGACGTCGACTGCTGCGCTGCCGCCTCCACCGATCGAAGTCATCGAGACACACTTCGTTCGGCTCGGTAAGAAGAAGCAGCCAAGGGCCCTTCCGAGTAAGGAGATGCCGGAGGCTCCCCAGAAGGCTCCAGTGCCCGAAGCCCCGCAGTCCGATCCAGTAGCGGCCGCGCCGACGGGGAAAGCGGATAAGGGCATGACCAAGCCCAAACACAAGCGCGACAAGCCCGACGAAGACCTCCTCTCTCAGCTAGGCGAGCGCGCGGGCGCCATTTCCGACCTGTCGAAAGGCCCCGAGCTCGAAGGTGACCCGGATGGCATCGCGGAAGGTACCAAAGCGACCGGCACCGACCGGGAGATCTATATCGGCAAACTTTACTCCTACTTCCGCCGGGGCTTTCGAACCCCCACGAGCATCTCCGAAGAGGAGCTCCAAAAGCTAACCTGTGTCCTCGAGCTTTCGATCTCGGAGGAAGGGCGCGTGGAAGACTACGAAATCACGAGGCCGAGTGGGAATGAATCCTTCGACGCCGCCGTTCGTCGCAGGGTGGATGAGGCGGAGGGCGCCGCTCTACCACCACCGCCCGAGTCGATCGCAAATCAAGTTCTAGGAAACACGATCTCTTTGCGTTTCTTCGGACGCCATTTTCAGTGAGGGATGGGCATGGCTTTGACACCAACCGGACATCGAGGGTTTCGCGGGGGGTTGCTCTGTGCGCTCGTGTTTGCGCCCGTCGTCTTTGCGGCGATGCCCGCGGCCAGTGAGGATGATGAGCCACCACTTCCAGACGACAAGATCGTCGTGGACATCGATGCCGGCGACGAAGAGGCCTTTCGAATCGGCATTCCCGATCTAATTGGGGATCCGAAGGTCCATGCCGTTGGCGGTGCCGACATTCTGCGCAACGACTTCCGCTTGATGCCGGGCTTTCGCGTCATCGGTCCTGGGTCGATCCGCCACGACTTCGGCAGTATGGGAATCGGGATCGATCTTGGCTCCTGGTCCGTGCTCGGCGCCAACGGCGTCATCAAGGGAACGATCTCACAGAGGCGTTCGGATGTGAGCATCGAGCTTCGCTTCTACCAATCGACTGGGGCGGGCACGGCAGCGCTGCGAAAGACCTACCGAGGCAGCCCCAACGACGTCCGTAAGTGGATGCACGACTTTGCGAATGAGGTGATCGCCATCGTCACCGGGGTCCGCGGTCCGTTTGGGACCGAGATCGCCTTTGCGCGCAAGCTCGGGCCAGGTCGGAAGAGTGTTTACGCCGCCAGCATGGATGGCTACGGCGTTCGTCGCGTTTCGAGCGGCGGCGGGGTGTCGATGCTTCCGTCGTTTGGTGCCGGCGCTATCTGGTACACGCGGCTCTCGAGCAAGGGAATGTTCATCACCAACACCCGCGTCGGAGGAAGGCGTGTAATCGGCGGTAAGGGCATCAACATGGCGCCCACGATTTGTGGTGATCGAGTCTACTTCACGTCGTCTCGCCAAGGGAACTCCGAGATCTACAGTTCGAATCTCGATGGACGTGCCGTACGACGTCTGACCAAGAGCCGCGGAATCGACGTGAGCCCGACATGCGGCCCCGGAAGCAAGCTGGCATTCGTGTCGAACCGTCATGGGAGCCCACAGGTCTTCACGATGAATCGTGACGGCAGCGGCGTGAAGCGAGTGACCTTCCGCGGAGGCCACAACCAGACTCCGGTCTGGTGCATGGACCCTGAGCAGCCACTGATCGCGTTCAGTGGTCGCGATTCGAATTTCGACGTATTCACGGTCAACGTCGAGACCCAGGAATACAAACGCCTCACGCAGGGGCAGGGCGACAACAAAGACCCCGCATTTTCGCCCGACTGCCGAATCATCGCCTTTACCTCGAACCGCCGAGGCGGCTCGGGGGTCTACCTGTCCGGTCAGGATGGGCTCGACCAGAACCAGGTGATCAAGGGCGGCGCCGAGACGGTTCGCTGGCAGCGCTAAGTGTGCGGATCTTTTTCCTTGTGGTCGGCTTACGTCCTCGTCGCTCCGCCGCGAGGCACATGAGTGCCTCTCACTACGCTCCTCCGGGCGCGCTCGACCACAAGAAAAAATCTCTCGCACACTTGGGTTTCTGGATCACACGCTAGCGCAGCATCAAGGGCCTTGGCGGGGCGTGCTCGGCGACATACTCTCGGGTCGCCATGGTAATTCTGAAACGCGCGTTCTTGGCAGTGATCATCCTGCTCGGGTTGATCGCCTTCGTATTGTGGTTCGTCCTCGGGCGGGGTCACCCACAGGTCGACCGTGAAGTCACCCAATCACCATTGGACCCCAGCATCGTCGCTGCTCGAGATCGCAACTCCGGCGACGCCGAAGGAAGGATTCTCTTCGGCGACCTTCACGTCCACACTACCTTGTCAGTCGATGCGTTTCAGTGGAGCTTGCCGCTCATGGGTGGAGAGGGCGTTCACCCCCCAGCCGACGCTTGTGACTTCGCCCGTTTCTGTTCGCAGCTTGATTTCTACGCGCTCACGGATCATGCGGAGGCGTTGACGCCGCGCACCTGGGCGATGGGCAAAGAGTCCATTCGGCAATGCAACGCGGTGGGTGATAGCGAGCGACCCGACCTCGTCGCGTTCACGGGGTTCGAGTGGACCCAGATTGGGCTCACACCAGAAGAGCACTACGGGCACAAGAATGTCATCTTTCAAGAGACCAGCGACGACCAGTTGCCCGCACGCCAGATCGCGGCCCCCGGTCTGGCATCGCGCGCCTTCAAGGACCTGAAGACACTTCTCGTCAACGCGCGAATTCCGTTTCGCGCGTTTCCAAACCAGCAGCCCTACAACGACGTGACCGTTCATGTTCGCGAGATCGCGTCGGTACCGGACTGCCCCGAAGGCATCCCATCTCCAGAGCTGCCACCGGACTGCCGTGAGTTCGCGAAAACACCCGAGGTGCTGTTTCGTAAGCTCGATGAATGGGGCTTCGAGTCGATGGTCATTCCGCACGGCACGACTTGGGGCTTCTACACGCCTCGCGGTTACGTCTGGGACAAGCAGTTGGTGCGCGCGCAAGATGATCCGAGATGGCAACGCCTCGTCGAAGTATTCTCCGGGCACGGCAACTCTGAAGAGTACCGCTCGTACCGTGCGGTCGAGCAGACCCCGAAAGGTCCGGTTTGTCCGACCCCAACGGATGAGTTCGAAGCCTGTTGCTGGAGGGCGGGCGAGATCGTGCGAGGCCGGTGTGAAGAGCCCTCTTCTGAGGAGTGCGAAGGCCGCGTCGCCGCCGCGAGGCTCAACTACGTGAACGCTGGGACCGCGGGACACGTGACATTGCCGGGGACCGATCTAAGCGAATGGGGCAATTGCGGTCAGTGCACGGACTGTTTCAATCCGAGTTTCCTCTATCGACCAGGTGGTGCGGTGCAGTACATGCTCGCGCGGGGAAATTTCGACGAACCGGGTTCGCCCCGGCACACGACCCTCGGTTTCATCGCGTCGAGTGACAATCACTCGGCGCGTCCGGGCACCGGGTACAAAGAACTCGAACGCCGCAAGATGACCGACGCTCGTGGACCGGTGGACGAGGAGTATGAGCGACTGCTCTTTGGCGCCCCCGAAAAGACGATCGAGTCCATAGCGCTCCCGCCGGAAGACGTTGCGTCAATGCCCCCATTTCAAACGGTATGGCTCGAGCGCCAGGCTTCGTTCTTCCTGACCGGGGGTTTGGTGGCGGTCCACGCGCCGCAGCGCACCCGAGACGCGATCTGGAAGGCCTTTTCGGATCGCGAGGTCTACGGCACGTCGGGCGATCGGATCCTGTTGTGGTTTGACCTCATCAACGCCGGCGATCAGCGGGTGTCCATGGGGAGCCAGCTTGATTTCGACGGCACTCCCAAATTTCGCGTGAGGGCTGCAGGCGCGTTCGGGCAGCAGCCGGGATGTCCGGATAGCGTGGTCGAGGCGCTTGGTGCCGACCGCGTTGAACACATCTGCGCGAACGAGTGCTACCACCCGTCGGACGAGCGCCGACGAATCACCCGCATCGAGGTGATCCGAATCGGTCGACAG
>Ga0255057_10001183_pt1 | contig 14892 bp, 11 predicted proteins | sample Cases_109_6_MG_FD_189022 | JGI IMG/M metagenome (GOLD analysis project Ga0255057, IMG submission 189022) | Seawater microbial communities from Amundsen Gulf, Northwest Territories, Canada - Cases_109_6 | ecosystem: Environmental > Aquatic > Marine > Gulf | place: Canada: Northwest Territories... | reverse complement strand
CTCTGAAAATCCGTCCCGAAAAACCGCCGTCAACCCGGCCGCTAACGCGCGCCTCGCCCAAATCCGATGGCCGCCATGAATAATTAGGGCTAGCTCATACGCTCGATGGCGCCTTCTTTCTCCATGCGTGAGAGGCGTTGGCGCATGGCGTCGTGGTGTTTTGGTCGTGCCCAGGCGCTCGCACACCTCCAATGGGCTGTATTCGGCTTCGCAGTGCTGCTCGAATAAGATCCGCGAAGAGCCAGCGCAGTAATCCTAGCCCCACCTGCGGTGTTCTTCGAAGTGTTACGCCTCGAGAGCAGTTAGCTGGCGAGACGGTGGTATGCGGGCCGTCGAATTTGCACACTCAAGCGGCGTCCAAGTCTCCAGTTAATGCACGGGCTCTCTCTTCGCGTGGAGCTTCGCGCTCAGGTTCAATGAAATCCTCTTCCTCAGCAGCTTTTCGAAGAACGGCGGCCGCCCACTTGTTCAGACTAAGACCATGCGCCTTCGCTTGAGCCGTGAGCGCTGCATGAAGCTTCGTGTCCACACGCAATGTAAAATTGCCTGACAATGGTTTTTCCGGCCGGTCCCCGCGCTCCTTGCAAAACGCTTCATATTCACGAGCTGATTTAGCGAACTCGCGCTTCAACCCCGCAACACTATCGGCATAGAAGTCAAAACCACCCTTCGGGAGGTTCAGCACCTCGCCGCGAAACATCTCGATTTCCGGGTCAAATTTGACAGCCGCAATATACGCGCCGTGCTTCATCACAGAAATCGTCATTCTTTCGCTCCTGCCGTCAATAACCACACTCTCTCAGAAAGTTTCTAACCGACACGACGGCCCCTTTGTCCGTATTAGGGCTGGGGTGTGGACGGTGAAAGATTCTCCTGCTTTTTTGCGCCGGATTGTCCTTGTGGGCTAATTCGACGGCCACTCTTGATCCCGACCTTTCCTCTATGTGCGCACCGAGATGCTTTAATAGCCCATCGATTGCTCTCCACCGAATATCGGAAGGCACCGGGCTGCCGAATAATGCGTCATAAGTTTTTCGATGGCGCCCCTTCACCTCCTTTGCCCGAGCCTCCCTGAAAATCTTCGATTATTATAGTATCAAATGATGGTATCATCAAGATGGTTTTGATACCAATGTATGATATCATAAGCTTGATTATCATCATGCGTTTCAGGGTGGCAAGGTCATCTCGCCGATGTCCGAGGTTTCGCCACGAATTACCCCCTTACGGGGCACCATTTCCCGATTTCAGAGGCCGAGCGTTTTCAGATCGCCACAGCTGCAGGGCGTTGGCAATTGGATCAACCTGCCGTTCTCGCCACCATTGCTTCTCGTTGCCCGCTTTGTGCAATTCAGCGTGATGCTTGACACACAACGGCACGGTCCACTCGTCACTGACCTTGCGACCCAGGGCGCGCGGCTGGGCGAAGTTGATATGGTGCGCTTGACAGGGGCTTTGCCCACAAACGAGGCAGGGAAGGGAGGCGACATACCGCCGGTGACCCTTATCCCGCCGGCGAATTGGCGTGCCGAGGGTGAGAGCAGACTTATCGATGCGCCCCTCTTTATGCACGCCCTGCTGGTCCCGAACCGCACTGGGAGTATCCTCCCGCAATGGTTCCGAGCGCTCCTCGGAGGCACCGTTGGTTTTCGGTTTGGGGGCTGGTTTCTCGGCATCCTCAAAATCTTTGAGCCGACGCCGATAGACCAGGATCAGGAGATCGCTGTAGTGCTGGTAACGGTCACTCATGAGATTGGGGAGGTTCTCTTTCAGCATCTTCACCGTCGCCCAGTTCCGCTCCCAGAGGATCTTCAGTTCCTCGCGGTTTGGGGCTTTTTCCAAAAGCTCTCGCAGCTGAGAACAGAACCCGCCGGGGTGTCCATGGGTGCTATGCACTTGACCGTTGGCCTTGAGGACGATCCAGGTGATCGCCTTGCCGTATTCTGGTGTGGCCACCTTGCGCTTCTTGCCGGTGACGCCGCGCCGCTCGCGGTCATACAAGGCCAGGCCGAAGGGATTGCCGAAGGTGGCCAGGGCCCGCTTCATGGCATCGGTCTCGGCCTCCTTAATGGCGCTCTCATGGGCCTCACCCCGGCTTGGCCCGCTACCATGGCCCGAGCCACAGCCTTCGCGGCAGACGACACTCTCCCCGGCCCGCACCTTGATGCGCACCCGAGCGATATAGGAGCAAGCCTCGAGAGTACCCTTCCGGCCCTCCCACACGCACTTCAGGGTCATGGTTTGCCGATCCCAGGCGTCGTAGCCGAAGATGCGGTTGGCCTCGGCGATGGCGTGCCAGCCCTCGACGTAGGACAGCGTCATGCCGCCCGCCGCCTGACGGTGCTTGACGTGACGGGCGCTCAGCTTGCCCGACAGTGCCTGGACCTGGTTCGCATCGAAGGCCATCACTTGGTCCTCACCGAAATGGTCATGGCGACATTGCCGAGCGAGGCCCCCGGCACGTCGCGGCCAGACGAAAGTGCCGCAATCAGCCCTTGCCGATCGAGCTTGGGATCCTGAGGCCTCCAATAGGTTTCGGGGATGATGTCCTGATCGACAACGACGAGAGGCGGACGAGATGGTCGGAGTGACACGGTGAGATCCGGCTCGACCAGTTTCTTCATTTCGGCTTCCGCCATGACATGCGCCACAACATCTCGCTTCTTGCGGGCGCGTTCAAAAAGCCGTCCCGCGCGTTCTTGCATGTCGCCGATGCGTCCCTTGAGCGCCGCCACAAAGGCTTCGTCCTCCAAAACAGAACGCAGGATTTCGGCCAGCATTTCTGGTAAGTTGGATTCGCCTTCGAGAGTATCCCGCAGGGTCTCATCGTCGGCGTTGGGGAACATCTCAGCCAGTCGCTGTTGAAGGTTTCGATGGTGCGAAAGTTCTGCTGCAAGAGGGGAATTCATTTGATAATCCCTGTCATTTCGGTTGGCTTCAGAAATTATTTTGTCGCAATTTACGACATAATAGCTCCGAAGTCAACGTATTTTGCTACTATTTTGTCGTAAATTGCGAAATGATTACCGCTGCTCAGATTCGTGCGGCTAGAGCATTGTTACGATGGTCAGCGCATGAACTAGGAGACAGATCCGCAATCAGCGGCAGAACAATCCAACGAATGGAAGCAGACGAAGGGGTGCCGTCGGCAAATGTTCAAACCATTCTCAAAGTCAAAGCTACATTGGAAGCAGCAGGCGTAATCTTCATCGACGCAAACGGACAAGGTCCCGGCGTTTGTTTGAAGGAATGACACGCTCAGCATAAAACTGATCAGGCACTTGAATGCGGCTAAAGGAAAATAAGGGAGGCTTCGAGGAGCGCGCCTCTTTTCCAGTACCCTGTCAATCTTCTGTTTCCACACGGCCATAGGTGTCTTCGAGGCGAATGATATCGTCCTCGCCGAGATAAGATCCCGATTGAACCTCGATGATTATCAAGGGAATTTTTCCTGGGTTCTCGAGCCTATGCCTGGTCTTTTGCGGGATGTAGGTGGACTCATTCTCGCAAAGCAGAAAGTCCTCGTCCCCCCGCGTGACCCTGGCCGTGCCGCGAACGACGATCCAATGCTCGGCCCGGTGATGATGGACCTGCAGGCTCAGTCGGGCGCCTGGTTTCACCGTAATCTGCTTGACCTGGTACCGCTCCCCGATCTCGATCCCTTTGAACGAGCCCCAAGGCCGATAGACGGTGGTATGGGAGACGTGTTTGTCGCTGCCGGCTTCATCGAAAGCCTTGACGATGGTGTTCACCTCTTGCGCCCGGTCCTTGCTGGCGATCAATAGAGCATCGTCGGTCGCGACCGCAATCACGTTCTCCAGCCCGAGAACGGCCATAACCGGACCATCTGAACGAAGATAGGAGCCGTGCGTGTCGACGGCGATAACATCGCCGCTGCAGGCGTTATCGTCTTCGTCCCTTCCTGAAACTTCCCACAGCGCATCCCAAGTCCCCAAATCACTCCATCCCATCTCGACGGGGATCACCGCGGCACGGTCCGTCTTTTCCATGATCGCATAATCGACGGAAATTGACGGTGACGCCTCGAACGCATTTGCGTCCAATCGGATGAAATCTAGATCTCTCAGAGATTTCTCCCAAGATCCGACGGCGGCGGTGAGAATATCTGGGGCATGGTGCTCCAATTCCTCGATCAGCCGGTCTGCCCTGAACATGAAGATGCCACTGTTCCATGCGTAGTCACCGCTTTTCAGATAGTCACTGGCTTGCGAAAGATCCGGCTTCTCAGCAAAGCGGACAACATGATGGCCCCCCTCCCCCTCACTCAGCGCCGAGCCCACCTTGATGTAGCCATAGCCGGTCTCAGGCCGAGTGGGCGTCATCCCGAAGGTAACTAGGTAGCCTTTCTCGGCGATGGTCTTGGCGCTCTCGGCCACACATCGAAAGGCTACTTGATCGGTCACGAGATGATCGGAGGGAAGCAGGAGAACCAATCCTTCTGGTTCGATATCACGAACCATGAGCGCGGCCACCGCCGCCGCCGGGCAAGTGTTCCGTCCGACCGGCTCAAGAATGATATTCCCCAGATCGACCCCAACTTGTGAAATCTGCTCGGCAACAAGGAAACGATGCGCCTCGTTGCAGATCACACTCGCGGACGAATAGCCATCGCCGGAGACCCTCAGTGCGGTCTCTTGCAGAGGGCTCTTCTCGTTTATGAGCTGTATGAATTGCTTCGGAAAGTCTCGTCGGGAGATAGGCCACAGGCGTGTGCCGGCCCCTCCAGACAATATCACTGGATAAATGAGAGAACGGTCGGACATCGAAGTTGCCCCAAACATTGGACGAGTTTCATGCGGCACCCGCTCATTGCTTGCATGTTCGCATCAACGTGGCGCTCTCGCCACCACTGCTTCTCATTGCTGAGACCTGCAGTCAAACCTCGACCATGTCTGGCCCGCCTTCGATGGTCACATCAACCGCTGTCGGGACCGACACCTGTCCGCCCGATCGCGCTGATTGTAAGCGCTGCAGTTCATGAAGTGCCCGATACATGGATCGCTCGATTGCCGTCTCATAGCGGGAGAGCTTGGCGAGCGAGTTCGAGGACAAAGCATCTGCCACGAATGCAGACCCCAAGGCAGGAAGGTCTTCAGCGGCCTCAGCCTTTATCTCCAAAATTTTGGACCTAACCTCATCTTCTTTGGCGGCAAATTCTTCCTCGTCAGGTCCCTTTGGTCCACGGTATGGGGGGTGTTTTTGGCGCTCTAACTCTATCAGCAGATGGTTTGCTCGCTTTTCCTTCACGTAAAGCGCCCGGTAGCGAAAGACCGCGGCCTCTAATTTGTCAGCACGGCGCAACCGCCATAAACACAAGGCGACGCGATCAGCCAAATGTCTCTCAAGGGCCCCTTCCGGTCCGATCTGCTCGTATAAAGCCTCAGAAAACGCCTTGAACTCATCGGGATCTTCGCCTTGGATGACCACTTCTTTTGCTCGCAGGCCATGTTTGAGCGCATTCCTGGCAACGGCCGCTTTGCCTGTATGCGTTTTCGCTCCGGTGCTCTTCTTGGAATTCTCGTTGTTGGCTCTTGCCTGCCTGGAAAATTTGATTGCCATCATTGGGTCCAATGTCGGTCTCGGGTGATGGGACGGCTTTTCAGATGCTTTCTTCGCATTATTTGCACAGCAAACCATTGTTATGCTTTTAAGACGGTGGAATAAGACGGGCGAGACCATGAGAGAGGTATATGTCTTTATGGATGTATTATCGTATAATAAAACAACTTAAAATTGTAATAGATTAAAATTACCAAACAAAGCCATTTCGCTATAACCCTATGATTTAAAAACAAGAATACAGAATTAAAAATCGAGTCTTGGGGTCAGCTGTTCATAGACTTACGGATGCGCCAAGTTGTTTCCTTTCTTGATACGATGAGCCGTGACTTCGAAAAACCGAGCCGGTGCACAGCCGCATCCAGCAGAGTAAACTGTCTCACCCACCATTCGAGAGACGACGCCATGACCGACCCCCATCGCGCCACCCCCTCGGGCCTTGCCCGTGCCCGCTCCATCCCCGTGCCGTTCGAGGGCACGCCCGGCCCTCTCAACGCGATCACCGACGTGGCCGGACTCGAGGTCGGCTACAAGACGCTCATCTCAGGCGACGGCCCCTTGCGCGTCGGCGAAGGTCCGGTGCGCACCGGCGTTACCGCGATCCTGCCACGCGGCCGGGCGGGAGCCTTGATCCCGACCTTCGCCGCCTTCCATTCCTTCAACGGCAACGGCGAGCTCAGCGGTTGTCATTGGATCGAGGAGTCGGGCCTCTTGGAAGGGCCGATCACGATCACCAATACCCATTCCTGCGGGATCGCCCGTGATGCCACGGTGGGCTGGCTGCGCCGCCGCTTTCCGGACGAGGACCACGCCCTTTGGGGCCTGCCGGTAGCCGGTGAGACCTACGACGGATATTTGAACGACATCGACGGCTTTCACGTCACCGCCGCCGACGTCGAAGACGCCCTGGATGCCGCCGCGGGCGGCCCGCTGGAGCTGGGCTCGGTCGGCGGCGGCACCGGCATGATCGCCTACCAGTTGAAGGGCGGCTCCGGCAGCGCCTCGCGCCAGGTCGCTCTGGAGGGTGCGACCTATACGCTGGGCACCTTCGTACAGGCGAACTACGGGCGCCAGCACGAGTTGACCATCGCCGGCGTCCCCGTCGGACGGCACTTGGCGGACAGCGAGGTCATGCGCCGGGCCGACGGTTCGGTGATCGCCGTCGTCGCCACCGATGCCCCCCTGCTCCCGCACCAGCTCAAGCGCCTGGCACGGCGCATCACGCTGGGCATCGGCCGCAGTGGCACCTGCGGACACGACAGCTCGGGCGATATCTTCCTCGCCCTGTCCACGGCCAACACCCAGGCCTTCGCCGATGGGGACGCGCCGCGCGCGGCCGACTTTTTGCCCAACGCAGGGCTCGATCCTCTTTTCGAAGCGGTGGTCCAGGCCGTCGACGAGGCCGTCATCGATGCCATGGTGGCCAACCGTGAGATGGTGGGGCGCGACGGCCATCGCGTGCGCGCCTTGCCGCACGACGAGCTTCGCGCGCTCCTGCGGCGCTACGGGCGTTCCGAGTGACGTTTGATCCCTCAGCCCGCCGCCAAGCGCGGGCGCCCGACCGCCGTTGCCGTGACCTCCATCTCCACGAAAACCGTCTCGCCGGTGGCTGCCTTGGCACTCGCCTCGCGCACCGCCAAGCTGAGCTTCACCTCGGCGGCGCCGGCCAACTCGGCCTGCTCGCGCGCCCGCCGGCCGGCCTCCGCCTCGGCCGACGCGCGGGCCTCGTCGAGGCTCGAGAAATCGCGGATGCCCGCGGCCAAATGGGCGCGGTAACGACCGTCTTCAGGCTGCGTGATGGTCACCCGCACCGTCTGGAACACACCGCCGGCGACGGCGCCGATGGCATTGGTGACCCCGGCATGCTCCGGCACGTCGAGACGCGCCGCCAGGCGCTTGGCAACCTCCGGGTAATAGGTCCGCGCCGGCGCACCGATGGCGATCAACGGGCGGCCGAGCGTGAAAGCAGCGCCGAGGAGCGCCGAGCCCTGCCCGTCTTGCGAGGCTAAAGCGCGCTCGATGATCCGCGAGGCGGCGCTCGCCTCGCCGCCCGGCACCGGCTCTCCCTCCTCGGCCAACAAGGCCTCCACCAGCGCCCGCCCGGACGCCACTACCAAGCGCTCGAAGACCATCTCCGCCAGGTCCCGGCTCGAAAGGTCGGTCGGCCAAGCGCCATGACAGGCCCCGCGGCGCGCCAGCAGGCGGGCGCCCAGCTCGGCGGCCTCGCGCGACCAGCCGGTTTGACACTCCAGAACGTGGGCCGCGTCGCTGGGTGTGAAAGCGGCGAAGACCGCAAGACCGCGATCCACAAGGCGACCCAGCGGCCGCATCAGAGCGGGCTCCGGCGCCAGATCCTCCAAGGCCCGCGGGCCCTCGGCCAGGCCATCCCAGATCTTCTGCTCCATACGCGGCAGCACAGCCCCGTCGAGGGGCCGCAGCCGCGCGGCGAAGCGCCCGTCCCAGTCGTGAAGAGCGCCGTAGTCGACCTGCCGGCGCAACACCTCCAGCAGCTCCGGGTGTGCGTGGCAGAGAAGGCTCAAGGGCACGGCCCGCCGGGGACCGACCAGAAGATGCGAGCCACGCACCCAACGCTCGGCTTTGATCCGCACCTCGCTGTCGCCGCCCAAGCCGAAGGTGTGGACGCGCACCGCCTCGACCATCGTTCGCCAGCCCCCGACGCGCGCGCCCTCGCGATCGAGCAGGGGCCGGCCGTCCTTGAGCACCGCGATGTCGGTCGTCGTCCCGCCGATGTCCGAGACCACGACATCGGCCTCGCCCGAGAGATAGCGGGCCCCAACCACCGAGGCGGCCGGCCCGGATAAGATGGTTTCCACCGGCGATGTCAGCGCCACCTCGTCGGTGACCAGCGATCCGTCGCCCTTTACCACCATGAGCGGAGCGTCGATCTCCTTTTCTTCCAGCAGCCGGCGCACGGCGAGGATCAGGTGCTGGAGTTGCGGGATCAGGCGCGCGTTCAACAGCGCCGTCAGGGCGCGGCGCGGGGCATCGAGGTTGGAGCTCAGCTCGTGGGCGCAGGTGACCGGCAGGCCCGTGCGCTCGCGCAGCAGATCGCGCACGCGGATCTCGTGGCTCGGATTGCGCACCCCGAAGAAGCCGGCCACAGCAAAGGCCGTCACCTTAGGTGCATGCTCGACGACGGCCTGCTCGACCGCCGCTAGATCGAGGGGGTAGGCCTCCTCGCCCAGAGCATTGTGCCCGCCGGCGATGAACACCGCGGGATCTCCCTTCAACGCCTCGCGCAGTCCCGCCTTTTCCAGCGCGTTGCTGTCGTAGCCCAAGAGAAGGAGGCAAACCGGTGCGCCATGGCCCTCGACGATGGCGTTCGTAGCCAGAGTGGTGGAGATCGAAACCAACCTGATCGCCTCGCCCGCGCCCAGCGCCGGCAAGACCTTCTCCATGGCGCCGCGAACCCCGATCATCAGGTCGTGCTTGGTCGTCAGGTCCTTGGCCGCGGCGGCGACGCCCGACGTCTCGTCGAACAGAACCGCATCGGTATAGGTCCCGCCGGTGTCGATGCCCAGAAGCTTTCCCACAATTGTCCTCACGGCCACTGCGAAGGTCACGTCATACGCTCCCGATTATCAGAGAGCTCCCGGCTTTGCCAGCAGACAAAGCCAGCAGACAAAGCCAGCAGACAAAGAAGGACCACCGACGCCATGGCTTTGTTCTTGGCCGGGCTTCGGCTAATCTTCGATGGACGGGCCCCAGTCCCGGCCCCGAGGCGAGGAGAGCACGAGATCATGAGCCCCAAAGACACCGACCACTACCCGGAGATGGCCGACCCCATGCAGCGGCCGCGCTATACGGGCATCCCGACCTTCATGCGCGCGCCATTCACCGAGGACTATTCGGCGGTCGACATCGGGCTTATCGGTGTGCCTTACGACGGGGGCGTGACCAATCGGCCGGGCGCCAGGCACGGGCCGCGCGAGATGCGCAATCAGTCGAGCCTCATGCGCCGCATCAACCAAGCCAGCGGCATCAATCCATACGCCCACTGCCGTGTCGCCGACCTGGGCGACGCCTGGATCGAGAAACCGTTCGAACTGGAAGGCGCGCATCGCGAGATCGAGAAATTCTTCCAAGGTGTTCACGCGGCCGGTGTAATTCCGCTCTCGGCCGGCGGAGACCACTCCGTCACGCTGCCGATCTTCCGCGCCATCGCCGCGGAACGACCCGTCGGCATGGTCCATTTCGATGCGCACTGCGATACGGGCGACGACTATCTCGGCTCCAAGTTTCATCATGGCGCGCCCTTCCGGCGGGCCGTCGAGGAAGGGCTGCTCGATCCGAAACGCACGGTACAGATCGGCATCCGCGGGCCGCTGAACGACCAGGACGCGTGGAAGTTCAGTCACGATACCGGCATGCGCGTCGTCTATATGGAGGAGTTCTACGACCGCGGCCCCCGCGCGGTGATCGCCGAGGCGCGTGAGATCGTCGGCGACGGACCGACATATATCTCCTTCGACGTCGACGGGCTCGATCCGGTCTATGCGCCCGGCACGGGCACACCCGAGTGCGGCGGCATTACCATGGTCGAGGCGCAGATCATGCTGCGCGCCCTGCAGGGGCTGAACCTCGTAGGCGGCGATGTGGTCGAGGTCGCGCCGCCCTTCGATCCCACCGGCAACACGGCGCTGGTCGGTGCGACCCTGATGTACGAGATCCTCTGCGTCCTCGCCGACGCTCGGCACCGGAGAACGGCACGATGATAGCTTGGATCCTGGCTCCCCTAGGCGTCGTCTTCGCGCTCGTCGTTTGGGCCATCGCCATTTACAACCGCCTGGTCAAGCGCACCGCCATGGTCGAGGAAGGCTGGAGCGGCATCGATACGCAATTGAAGCGCCGGGCCAACCTGATCCCCAACCTGGTCGAGACGGTCAAGGGCTACATGGGCCATGAACGCGAGACCCTCGAGTCGGTGGTCAAGGCGCGCGGCGAGAGCCTGGAGGCGGGCAGCGTCGGTGACCAGGGCATCGCGGAGTCACATCTGAGAGCCGCCCTCGGCAAGCTGTTCGCGCTCGCCGAGGCCTATCCGGACCTCAAGGCCTCGGCCAACTTCACCGAGCTGCAGGGCGCGCTGCAGACGGTCGAGGACGAGATCCAGCTTTCCCGGCGCTACTACAACGGCACGGTGCGCGATCTGAACGTGCTCGTCGACTCCTTCCCCTCCAACCTCGTCGCGACGAGCTTCGATTTCCGCAAGGCGGAGTTCTTCGAAATCGAGGATGCCGCCGACCGCGCGGTGCCGGAGGTCGACTTCCCGTAAACCAACCTCAGGGTACCAGCGCCGTCTCGGGGTAGGCGTAGAGGCCCCTGCGGCCCAGGATCCAGGCGGCAAAGCCTTCGGGGAACAGCCCGGCGATCGCCGGGTCCAAAGCGCTGAGCCCGCCGGTGTAGGCACCGAAAGCCGGCAGCACCAGGCGCCGCGCACCGAGGATGAAAGCGCGGCCCGAGACCCGCCGGCCTCTTATGCGGACCGCGGCCTTGGGATGAAAATGCCCGCTGATCTCACCACGGGCCGCGACCACCGCCTCATGGCGAAAGGTCAAGGGACCCAACGTCCAATCGCGCAGGACCCGCCCGCCCCATGGACCCGCCGGCGCTGGGTCGTGATTGCCGGTAATCCAGACCCAGTCATAACGCCGGGTCAGACGGTCCAGCAGCGCCCGGTCGGCCTCGCCCAGACGCGCCGGTGCCTCGCCGTCGTGAAAGGAATCGCCCAGGCAGCAAACCGCCTCGGCACCCCACCCGGCAGCGGCGTCCGCCAGACGGGAAAGCGTCTCGCGGCTGTCGTAGGGCGGCAGCATCTGTCCGCGCTTGGCATAGGACGAGCCCTTTTCCAGGTGCAGGTCGGCGACCAAAAGAAGGCGTCGGGCAGGCCAGTAAAGAGCGCCCGAAAGGTCGGCGTAAAGCTCGGCCCCGTTCAGCACCAGGCGCGCCGCACCCGGCGGCATCGGCCCTTCGCATCGCTCGTTGACAACCGCGCTCACAAAGGCAGCTCCGCCTGCGCCATCCCCTCCATCGCCTCGGCGATGAGGCCTTCGGCCCCCTCGTCGAGCAACTCGTCGATGGCCCCGCCATAGACCTGTTCGCGGCCGATCTCAAGCAGGATCGGCACCGCCAGGGGCGAGACCCGCGCCAAGCGGCGGTGATGAATTTTCCCTGCCACACGTTTCAGCATGGCGGCCAGGCGCGCGATGTCCGTGAGCCCCCCGGCCGCGTCCAGGCGCGTCGCCTGCAAGAGGATGTGGTCCGGCTGGTGCCGGCGCAGCACGTCGTAGATCAGATCGGCGGAGACGGTCATCTCGCGGCCGCTACGCATGCGCCCGCCGACACGCTGGTCGATCAGCCCGGCGATCACCGCAGCCTGGCGAAAGGTGCGCCGCAACATCGAGGATTCGGCCATCCAGTCCTCCAGGTCGTCGCCGAGCATGTCCTCGTCGAAAAGGGCGTCCAGGTCCTCCGCCGGTTTCAGACTCCACACCGCGATCACGTAGTCGGTGGCGACGAACCCCAGGGGCCCGAGGCCGGCCCGCTCCATGCGGCGGGTCAGCAGCATGCCGAGCGTCTGGTGAGCGTTGCGCCCCTCGAAGCAATAGGCCACCAGGAACGCCTTCTCGCCGCGCGGAAAGATCTCGACGAGCAGCCCGTCGGCCGGCGGCAGGACCGAGGCCCAGCGCTGGATGGACAGCCACTCGGCAACCGCGGCCGGCAGCTCGCGCCAAGCCGCCGGGGTCTCGAGCAGCGCGCGCACCCGCTCGGCCAGTTGGGTCGAAAGCGGCAGGCGCCCCCCGACGTAAGCGGGAACCTTCGGCGGGGCGTCCCGGGCCGCGGGCGCGACGATGATCTTGTCCTCGCGGATGGTCAGGAAGGTAAGAAGCTGACCGCTGAATATGAAGCTGTCGCCAGCCACCAGACCACTGGCGAAATACTCCTCCACCTCGCCCAGGACCCGCCCGCCCTTCAGCTTCACCTTCAGGCGCGGCGCCTCGACGATGGTGCCGACGTTGGAGCGATAACGGCGGACGTGCCGCACGCCGGCGACCCGCCAGGCCCCCTGCGCGTCGCGCTTCAGACGGCGAAACCGCTCATAGGCCTTCAGCGCATAGCCGCCGGTGGCGATGAACTCCACCACGCGCTCGAAGTCGTCGCGGGAGAGGCCCCGGTAAGGCGCCGCACGGCGCACCTCGGCGTAGAGGTCATCGGCGCGAAACGGCCCGCTGCAGGCGGTACCAAGCACGTGCTGGGCGAGCACGTCGAGACCACCGGGCCGCTCGTCTATGCCGTCCAGGCTGTCCGCGTCGAGTGCCTCTATCGCGGCACGGCATTCCAGAACCTCGAAGCGGTTAGCCGGCACCAGCAACGCCTCGCTCGGCTGATCCAGCCGATGATTGGCCCGGCCGATGCGCTGCAACAACCGCGCCGCCCCTTTGGGCGCGCCGACCTGGACCACGAGATCGACCGCTGCCCAGTCGATCCCCAAGTCGAGCGAAGAGGTGGCCACCACCGCCTCCAGCTCCCCTCGCGCCATGGCCGCCTCGACCTTGCGCCGCTGCTCGCGCGCCAGTGACCCATGATGCAAGGCGATGCGCAACTTGTCCTCGTTCAGGTGCCAGAGCTCCTGGAAGACCAGCTCTGCTTGAGCCCGGGTATTGACGAAGATGATCGTCGTCCTGGCACGTTTCAAACGGGCATAGACTTCCCTGATGGCGTGCAGCGCCATGTGCCCCGACCAGGGCAGATATTCCTCGGTGGTCAGAATCTCGACCTTGGCCTTGGCGGCGCTTGCGCCCTCCACCTGCCGGACCGTCTCCGCCGTCTTGCCGTCCATCGCCAGCCAGCGCCGCAGTGCGCCTGGATCGTGCACGGTGGCGGAAAGCCCGACACGCCGATGCTCGGGCGCAAGCGTCGTCAAGCGCGCCAGGCCGAGCGCCAGGAGATCGCCCCGCTTGGTGTGGGCCAGGGCGTGCAGCTCGTCCACGACCACGCTGCGCAGTCCGCGGAAAAGTGCGGGCGCGTCGTGATAGGAGAGGAGAAGCGCCAGGGACTCCGGCGTCGTCAGCAGGATCTGCGGCGGCCGCCGCCGCTGGCGCACGCGCTTGCTTTGCGGCGTGTCGCCGGTGCGCGTCTCACAGGAGATCTCGAGGCCCATCTCCTCGATCGGGGCCAGCAGGTTGCGGTGGATATCGACCGCCAAGGCCTTCAGCGGTGAGACATAGAGGGTATGAAAGCCGGCGTGTCGGCCGGCCGCCAGCTCGATCAGGCTAGGCAAGAACCCGGCCAGGGTCTTGCCGCCACCGGTGGGCGCCACGAGGAGCGCCGAGCCGCCGGCGCGCGCGGCCTCCAGCATGACGAGCTGGTGGTCGTGCGCGTGCCAGCCCCGCCCGGCGAACCAGTGGGCGAAGATCTCCGGCAGGCCGTCTTGCGGCCATGAGGCAGGCTGCTGGTCCATCTTGCGTGAGAGAAGAATAAAGGCCGCGCCGGGTTCCGCCAGGCCCTATTTGACGTAGGCGCTATTTGACCGGGCCGCGGTCCGCCAACAGTGTCTCGATCACACCGAGGAATGCCCTGACGATCCTCGCCTCGCGCCGCTCGGCGAGGCAAACGACATGATCGGTGGTCTCGATCCGCGTTCCTCGGATCGGCCGGGTGACCAGCTCCTCGTGCGACATCACCTCCGCCTCGGACACGAACCCAATGCCAAGCCCGCGCAACACGGAGATCCAGACCGCCTCGCGGCTTCCCATCTCGATCACCCGCCGCGGGCTGAGCTCGGCGCGGCGCCAACCCGCCTCCACCGCCCGGCGCGTCGTCGAGCCGGTCTCGCGCATCAGCAAGGTCTCACCGACCAACGCCTCGAGTCCGATCCCCTTGGCCGCCGCCAAGGGATGATCCTTGCGCAAAAGCGCCAGGATCCGATCCGTCGAGTAAGGAATGGAGTAAAAGCGCGGCTCGTCCTCTACCCGGGCCAGGACCGCGACGTCGACCTGAAAATCGAGCAACCGCTCCAGCATTTCGCGCGAGTTGCCGAAGCGCACGGTGATCTCGATGCCCGGATAGCGCGCGGCAAAGGCGCTCACCATGTCGATGATGTTGTAGGGTCCGACCGCACCAAGGCGCAGGTGGCCGCTCTGAAAGCCCGAGAGCTCGTTCAGATAGTCGATCGCCTCGCGTTCCTGGCTGATCATGCGCTTGGTGATGGCGAATAGGCCCTCGCCCGCCTCGCTCAGGAAGACGCGCCGCCCGCGGCGGTGAAAAAGCTCCACATCGAAGGCGTCCTCCAGG